>Ga0137418_10001769_pt1 | contig 19890 bp, 18 predicted proteins | sample CZODoug3_1_2_16f_FD_122242 | JGI IMG/M metagenome (GOLD analysis project Ga0137418, IMG submission 122242) | Vadose zone soil fungal communities from Angelo Coast Range Reserve, California, USA - CZODoug3_1_2_16fungal (Hybrid Assembly) | ecosystem: Environmental > Terrestrial > Soil > Vadose...
TCGCGCGAGGCATAATTCTCGCTAGTACTTCGCCTGTGGATACTTCGCTGCGCGAGAATCTTCAAACCGTCGACGATTTTATCGCTGACTGCGAGCGCCGTTTGAGCGATGCGCCGCAGGACGACCTGGCGCGCGAATATCTTTCCAACGCCTATCAACAAAAAGCGGAATTACTGTCTGCGATGATGGATCGCGGAGGGAGCCTTAACTAACATGCGTCTTCAAAACTTTGAGCGCAGCATCCTGCCCGTCGCTGGCGCCGTAATTTTCCTCTGCTCTGGTGTCTCCGCGCGCGCAGCCGGTGATCATCTCGAGAAGCATTTTGCCGTCAAGGGCCGGCCCGTCGTGGTGATTCACAACGTCGCCAATGGCCGCATCGAAGTGAAGTCTTCTAGGAATGCCCAGGTGGACATCTCCGCCAGCCAGATCTCCAACAAGATTGGCTTTGAAATGGAGCAGGTCGGCGATCGTATCGATGTCACAGCCAGCATTCTAGACGCCGCCGCCCAGCCCCTGGAACTCGAAGCGGACCTCCAGCTCAGTGTGCCCGAAGAAACCGAATTGCAACTGAAGACCGAGACGGGCCTGATCTATGTCGAGCAGGTCATGGGCGACATGACTTTGGAAAGCGTTAAAGGCGACGTCCACCTCAAGGAAGTTTCCGGCTACATCATCATCCGCACGACCGAAGGCTCACTGGTCTGCACGCAATGTGCCGGCAAGCTCGATTTCAAATCCATCAGCGGCGGAGCCCAGCTTCTTCAGCCGGCGCTCAATAATGTCAGCATCTTCACAACTTCCGGCAACATTCTCTTCGACGGCGATTTCATCCGCACCGGTCTGTACACCATGAAGAGCGGCAAGGGCCTCGTCGAAGTCCGCTTCTCCGGTGCCGACTCGTTCGACCTCAACGCTCAAACCACCTTGGGCATCGTGGACAACCGCGCCGCCGCGTTCCTCAAACCCGACTCGCACGGCATCAAGCGCCTCGCTTCCAAGTTCACCAAAGGGTTCTTCGGCACCGTCGGTCAGGGCCTCGCTAAAGTCGAGCTCTCCTCCTACAGTGGTACAATTCGCATTCTGAAGCGCGATTAGTATCTCGCGCAAAAATCACGTGGTCACCACTCCTCCTCCGCGCGGGCCGCAAGCCCGTGTCCCGATCTTGTGCCTCGCCGGTTTCATGGGCTCCGGTAAAACCACCGTTGGCACGCTTCTCGCGCGTCAGCTCGCCTGGCGCTTTGTCGATCTCGATGAACGCATTGAGGAATCCGCCGGCCTGAAAATCCCGGAGATCTTCGAACGCCTCGGCGAGCCTGCTTTCCGCCAAATCGAAGCCGATCAGCTCCGCGCCGCCCTCGGCCGCGCCTTCGAACACAAAGAAGGCACCGTCCTCGCTCTCGGCGGCGGAACCTATGCTCAACCCGGCTGCCCCGATTTCCTGCGCGCTTCGGACGCTCCCGTCCTCTGGCTGGATTCGCCGATCGACGTTCTCCTCGCACGTTGCATGACCATGCCCGGCCGGCCACTTTTTCGCGATGAACCCAGCTTTCGCGCGCTCTACGCTCAGCGCTTGCCTTCCTATCAGCTCGCTGACTATCGCGTTGACAGCTCCGTCGAGCCCGCTCAGGTCGTCGCGGAAATTCTCCGCCGCGGCATTGTTGCTTCCGGCGGAAACGAATCCCATCTCCTCGTTGAGAAACCTCTTCCCTGAGAGAGAATGGACGCGGGGGTAAGACGCACCATGAAATTCAGAAAAACAGTTGCCGCCGCAGCTCTAATATTCCTTGTCTGCGCCGCCCTGGCTCTGGCCGCGCAAAAAAATACCTCCGGCGTCTTCGCGCTGGACAAAGGCAAACTCACCATCAAGCTAGACGGTCAGACCGTCGGCCACGAAGATTTCGAAATCGTGCCCTTCGGCGCCGGCTGGCGCGCCAAAGGCATCGCCGACATCAAGCCGCCCGAGGGCGCAGCCAGCAAGATTTCCGGCACTCTCGCGCTGCAACCCGATGGCGCTCCGGTCAGCTATGAGTGGACTTCGCAAGCCGAAAAAAGCAATGGCGCCCATATCGTCTTCGCCAACGGCGTCGCCAAAATCACTCTCGAGATGCAAGGCGCTCGCCCATACGAACAAACTCTATCCTTCAATACCCCGCTCGTCGCCGTCCTCGACAACAACCTCTATCACCAGTACGCCGTTCTTGCCCGCGTCTACGACTGGTCCAAGCGCGGTGCCCAAACTTTCCCGGTCATCATCCCGCAGGAGCTTACTCCTGGCACCATCACCGTCGAATCCACCGGCCCCGCCTCTGCCGATGGAAAACCCTACGAAGGCCTCAAAGTCGCCAGTTCCGACCTCGAAATCCTCCTCCTTCTCGACAACAATCACCGCCTCATGCGGCTCGAAGTTCCCGCCGCCAAAGTTTCCGTCATCCGCGAGTAGTCGTAAGAATTGTACTCTTCGCGGTCCGTGCGGCCGGCGTCACGACAGTCTTTCCGTTCTTACGGAGTACTGAAAACCAACAACTGTCTACCGCAGCTTTTGCAGCGAAAAAGACGCGGCGCCCCGAGGGTCGGGACGCCGCGCTAAATTGTGCTCTGACTTGAAAAGCTCTTACCGCGCCAGCGGCCGTTGAAACACCGGCTTGCCCTGAGTCCCGCCGAAGGGCGTGCCCGGACCCCGCAGCGGATAGCCCTGCGGTTGACCATGGGCAAGTGAATGCGCTAGCCCATTCGAATGACCGGTCCCGATGTGTCCGTTCCCGTTGCCATTCGCCGACGCGGGCTGCGGCAGCCGCGCCGGATTACCGATAGGGCGGAGATTGATCGGCGCTGCATGAACGTGGTCGCTGATGGCCTGCAGCCTCTTCAAGATGGATTGCCACTGTTCCCAATCCAATTGCCGCAGGAACGGCCGCAATCCCTGGATGAACGGATCCTCGAGCAGCGCTTCCCCGTCGGATTCCGGGATAAAGAACCGGTTCAAGCCGACGTTGAGCGCCTCGGAGATCTTCTCCAGTGTGCCGAGGCTCGGCGTCATCTGGCCGCTTTCGATGCGGGAAAGGTAGGAGCGCGAGACTTTCGAGCGCGATTGCAGCTGGCTCTGGGTCATGGCGCGCGATTCGCGCAATTGGCGAATGCGCTGGCCGATATTCTCGACCGTCTCCTGGTTGACAAACTTTTCGGCGGCTGGTTCAGCGGCTGCTTCCTCCGGAGGTGCCGGTGGAGGAATCAGGAACTCCAAGCGCTGAGGTAAGGCGCGCACGCAACGGCGGCAATTTCCAGTGCGCGTCCGGTATTGGACGAGACCACATGTCTTACAGCGAATGACTTCCCGATCCATTTCTAACGTGCTCATCTCTTTTTCTAATTGTGCAGACACCGGCACTCCTTGCTGACTGTTTTTCCGGCGTGCGGATAGGGGGAGGAACGCTGGAACGTTCGTTCGGGAAGGCAGTTACTGGCGCAAAGGGAGTATCGTGTGAGCGCCATTTTCTGTCAAGACTATTTTTAAACTTTTTTTAATTTTGCTCACCGCGTTTCGCCGTGTTACGCCCGGCTTTCGCCTGTCCGTTTGGGCAGTTAGGTTTCCACTTTCAACGATTTCCGCGAATTCTTGTATACATCCCTCCCTCACCCCATACCCATTGTGGTGCTCTCCCATCCTCAGCTTTTCCACAGGGGCGGGCGAAATGGGTTCTTTCCCCGCTCTTTCTTTACCAGCTGCTCCGGCTGCAACCGGCAAATGCTATCCCCAGATGGCATTTCGCCAGCTGGAGCGAACTCACGGCTGATTCTGCCGCTGTCGCCGGCTTCCGCGGCGCTGTGCTGAATTGATCTGGAATGCAGCCGGACAAATCCGTATAGCTCCACGGCTACCTCCATCTCCCTGCTTCATTACCAACCGCTTCCCACGCTACACTAACCGCTCCATTGGGGGGAGAGGCGAATGCCGACACGCGAGGATGCTTGGAAATTGCTGTGCGAATATACCGCGTCAGAGAGCTTGCGCAAACACATGCTGGCGGTCGAGGCGTGTGTGCGCGCTTACGCGCGCAAAACCGGGGCGGACGAAGAAACCTGGGGCTTGGCGGCGCTGCTGCATGACTTCGATTACGAGCGCTGGCCCAATCAAGAGCACTCGCCGAGTCAAGGGCATCCATCGGAAGGCGCAAAGATTTTGCGCGAGCAAGGCTATTCGGAGGAAGTTGTCCGCGCAATTATCACGCATGCGGACTATTGCGGTGTGCCGCGCCAGACCGCGCTGGAGCACACGCTATTTGCTTGCGACGAGCTAGCTGGCTTCCTGACGGCTTGCGCCTACGTGCGGCCGTCAAAAAGCATTCTGGATCTGGAAGTGGACTCGGTGAAACGCCGGATGAAAGACAAACTTTTCGCCAAGGGCGTCTCGCGCGACGATGTCCGCAAGGGTGCTGAAGAACTGGGCATCCCTTTGGAAGAGCACATCGGCTTCTGCATCGCTGCGCTGCGGGAACACGCCGACGCGCTGGGACTCCGCGGAACACTCTGACAGAGTCCATGCGCGGGAAGAAAAAAACCGTCGGACTTAACATCTGGGCAAGCTGGGCGCAGCCCAGCCTGGCGGGCGCCCCTACACGAGATTCGTCAAGTTGGCTCGATGGCTTGCGAGAAATACGGGCCAGGATCAGCGGTGCGCGTACAACACCAGCGCCGCGCCAAACAACATGCTAACGATCACCAGAGTGACTACGCCGGCGGCAAACCATCGCGAAAGAAGCGCCGTCCTAAAGAACGACGGCTTGCCCGCGGCGTGCTCCGCACTCGCCGTCACCGGCAATGATTCCTTTGTAGGCGGCACCTCGGACGCAGGCGGACGATCGGCGTACTCAATCTTGGCGATAAAGCTATAGCCTTTGCGCGGAATGGTTTCCACGTAGGCGGGCTGCTCCGTTGAATCGCCGAGCACCAGCCGCAGCTTGTTTACCGTGGTGTTCACGTTGGCGTCGTAGTTGACGTGCGTGTCCGACGGCCAGAGCTGCGTGCGCAATTCTTCGCGCGTGACGATCTCGCCGGGCTTCTGAAGCAGCGCCAGTAGCGCTTGATGGACCTTTCCCTGCATCTTAATGCGCGTGCCATCTTTGAAAAGTTCTTCCTTTTTCATGTCCAGATGGAAGGCGCCAAAACAAACGTAGCGTGCAGGCGTGGTGGCGATGTTACTGGAAGCTTGAGGCTGTTCCGGCGAGTGCATCGGAACCATTTGCGTGCTCATGGAATCATCCTTGGTCACAGCATTAGACCGATTCAACATTCGATTTATTCCACTCGCGGAAGGGCGCCCGACAGGGCTGCGGGGCCGTCACTTGACATCACGTTGCGATCAGTTATATCTTGAGATGTATATACAAGTCAAGACTAAGTTGCATGAAATGAAGAAAACCTCTTCCCTGTTGGACCTGACTGGAACGGGCTACTGCGCATCGTTGAACTTTCGCAGGACTGCTCGCGCCGTCACGCGGCTGTATGACCTGGCGCTGCAGGACTCCGGAATGCGTTCGACGCAGTTTGCCCTCCTCGTCGGCATTGCCAAAAAGCAACCCGTTTCCATTGGCGCGTTGGGTGACATGCTGGGGCTCGACAGCACGACCTTGACGAGGAGCTTGCGCTTGCTGGAGAACTTGGGCCTCATCTCCGTCTCGAAGCGCGCGGCGAAGCGGCAGCGATTCTTGCGCGTGACGGATAAAGGCGAGCAGGCGCTCGCTCGGAGCGTGCCGGCCTGGCGCGCAGCGCAGGAACGCTTCGTGGCAACAATCGGCTCGGAGTATTGGATTGAGCTGCGTGGCGAATTGGAAAGACTCGCCCATGTAGCCGTGGACCTGGAGAATCCGCCGAGAGAAACTTCCGCGCCGGCGCCGATCCATTCCTGAAAACAGTTTACGATTGAAATCTTGCCTCGGAGCGAAGTTTTGCCTTGGCAGCTTCTTCTTCCCGATCCTTGGGGGGAGCGGTTGTTTCGAGCGAGGAAAGAAGGCGAGTGGCAGCGGCGGTTATTTCATCTATGGCAGTTTTGAACGGAACTTCGTTGGCCTTGGATGGCTTGTGAAAACCGCTAATCTTTCGAACGAACTGAAGGGAAGCGTCGCGGACTTCTTCTGGAGTGACTGGCGGTTCGAAATTAAAAAGATTCTTGATATTTCTGCACATAATTTGTGCACCTCAATCCTGTCGTCGTAGAGCCCGAACGGCGTAGAGACGCCGATTCACGGCGGGCAAGACCTAGTTTAGCAATTCCTTGGCGGTTTCTGCGCTACGGCAGAGAGGATTTCGCGGAGAGGGCAAATCACGTTAGAATTGAAGGGTAATGCTTACACAGATTGAAGGATTTGACGCTACTGCCAGCCGGCACCCGCGCCGAAAGACTTATGGCGTGAAGGTGGGCCATGTGCGCGTGGGCGGAGGCGCTCCCATCGTCGTGCAGTCGATGACGAACACGGACACGGCGGACATCGCGACGACGCTCAAGCAAACTCTGGAGCTGGCCGAGGCGGGCTCGGAGATTGTGCGCTGGACAGTAAACGTGCCGGAAGCGGCGGCGGCGGTGCCGGAAATCAAGAAGCGGATGCTCGATGCCGGATGCATTGCACCCATCATCGGCGATTTTCACTACAACGGGCACGTGCTTCTGACGAAGTATCCCGAATGCGCGAAAGCGCTGGATAAATACCGCATCAATCCGGGCAACGTTGGCGCGGGGCAGAGGCGCGACGAGCAGTTCTCCACCATATGCAAGATCGCGGTGGATAACGGCAAGCCCGTTCGCATCGGCGTGAATGGCGGCTCGCTGAATCAAGAGCTGGTGATGCGCAAGATGCAGGAGAACACCGACAAGAATCTCGGCAAGGAGTCCGAAGAGATCATCAACGATTGCATGGTGCTTTCGGCTCTGCAATCAACGGAACTGGCGCTGGAGTCCGGGCTGCGGCAAGACCAGATTATTATTTCGTGCAAGACTTCGCGGCCGCGCGACCTCATCACTGTGTATCGCGATCTTTCGGCAAAAACGGAACAGCCTTTGCACTTGGGCCTCACCGAAGCCGGAATGGGCATGAAGGGGCAGATTTGGTCTGCGGCGTCGCTGGGCGTGCTGCTCTACGAAGGCATCGGCGACACGATTCGCATTTCGCTCACGCCCAAACCGGGCGGGGATCGGCGGGAAGAAGTGTACGCTGCCTGCGAACTCCTGCAGGCACTGGGGCTGCGTTCGTTTGCGCCTAGCGTGACGGCGTGCCCTGGCTGCGGTCGGACGACGAGCACCACATTTCAAGAGTTGGCCGAGGCTATCCAAGGCTACATTCGCGACAGCATGCCCATCTGGAAGACGCAATACGAAGGCGTAGAAGAGATGACACTCGCGGTGATGGGCTGCATCGTGAATGGTCCAGGCGAATCGAAGGCCGCCAACATCGGCATCAGCTTGCCGGGAACCGGCGAAGCACCGCGTTGCCCAGTTTATATCGATGGGCAGAAGGATGTCACGCTGGAAGGCACTTACGATGAGCTGGCCGCGGCGTTCCAAGCCCTCGTCGATAATTATATTGCCAAAAAGTACCCTCGCAAGGCTGTGAACACGCTCTCTCACTGAGGCTGGTCACACAAGATGAAAAAACTCCTATTCAGGTCCTTGGTCATCGCTCTACTCATCGGATCGTGTACAGGATTCGTCGATTTTGTTGCATCGGTCCATGTCAGCGCGCGATACGATCCCCCGATAACTGAGGACGAGGGGCGCAAATTGCGAGACCTCCCAATCGCAAAGGCTGAGGAGGTGCTCTCGGCTCGAAAAAAGCCATTCACAAGGATGCAATGGCTGGAAGACTCAATTCGGTATTCATATTTTTGGAAGGCTGTCGCGAGACACAGTGTGATACCTACCGTAGGCATATTCGTTGCCTGCGTTTTCCTTGTGAGACTAGAAAAGCAGGACGGCAATAGTTCGCTGCGGGATCAAGATACTAAGTGAAGATCTCGGGGAGGATGCGTTGCGGGCGGTGCCTTCGCGCTGCGATTGGCGCCTGAGTGTGCATGCACTGGATTTCAAAGCGAAAACTTGGCCGCCAGGCTCGAACGATTCAGGCTACCCGAGCCACTGGGGATTGTGGGCGGTGCCATCGAAATTGTTGGTGGTCTTGTAGCCCTCGAACTGGCCGTTGCGGGCGGCTTGCTCCGTTCTGGCAAGGAGCGCGGCAACTTGGCTGGAGCTGAGCGGCTTGAAACTGCGCGCCGCATCGAGGGCTTGCTGCACGTTGGCAAGAGATTCGCAACCGGTGATCACCACGCTGGTAGGCAGGTTCATGGCGAAGTGGAGACACTCGACGGGAGACAGCGTCTTGCTCTGCAGGAGAAGCCCGGCGCCCATCGGCTTCATACCCAGGACGCCGATTTCATTTTTTACCAGGACGGGCAGGACTTTTTGTCCAAAACTCTCGTAATGAGCGTCCATGGCGTTGAGCGGCATTTGGACGGCGTCGAAATGAAATTGGTGAGCGGCAGCCGTCTCGAGCATGTGCAGGTGCATGGCGGGATTCTTGTGGCCGGTGAAACCAATATAGCGGACCTTCCCGGCTTTTTTCGCTTCGAGCGCGGCTTCCATACCGCCACCGGGAGCGAAGATGTGCTCCGGGTCGGTCATTCGAATAACCTCGTGGAATTGGAGAAGGTCGATGTGGTCTGTCTGCAGGCGTTGAAGAGATTCTTCTAACTGCGCAGCGGCGGCCTTCTTGGTCTGGCCGTCGATTTTGGTCATTAGGAAAGCTTTCTTGCGATAGTCGTCGCGCAGCGCCTTACCCATGCGGATTTCGCTGTTGCCTCCGTTGTAATCCCAGCAGTTGTCCAGAAAATTGATGCCGCTGTCGAGGGCTGTGCGGATGATCTTGATGCTGTCCTGCTCGTCGGACTGCATACCAATGTGGTAACCGCCTAGGCCCACGAGGGAGACACGCTCGCCCGTGCGGCCGAGCTTGCGATAAGGAATGCCATTTTCAGCTCCAGCGGCCCAAAGTTCAGGGCCGGCAACTCCTGCGAGGATTGAAGTGGTCAGCACCCCACCGAGAAATTCGCGGCGAGTGAATCCATCGGCGGCGGAATCATTGGCGGCATGATAAGAGCGTGTCATGGGAGCACCTCCAAGAAGGATTTCAGCGTAGATGGCCACGACAAAAAGCGCAAGTACCTCTACGGGAGACGTGGTGACGCCGGAGTGGCGATACTGCGAAGTTTCTCCAGGACGATGCTTCGCGCGCGCGCATAGGCCTGCTTGTCATCCAGCAATTGATGGGCCCAGTGGGCGCCCATGGCGACACCATGTATTTCGTAGGCCAGCCGCGTGGAATTCACTTTCGCATGAATGTGCCCGGCCTTCTGCGCTTGCTCCACAGCAAGGGTGAGGACGTCCATCCATTCGCGCATGATCGCGGCGATGCGGTCATGTACGACCCCGCGCTTGCTGTCAAATTCAAACGAAGCGGCGCTGAAAAAACAGCCGCCGCTGAAAACGCGCTTCTCCACCAGGATTAGCCACTGATTGATCAGTCCCCAAAGACGTGGCATGCCCCGAGGAGCGGAGATGGCCGGCCGCGTGACCTGGCTGATGAAAATTTGGCGTGCGACCTCGATGGTAGCCAACTGCAACTCTTCCTTGGAGCCAAAGTGGGCAAAAAGGCCGCTCTTGCTCATGTGCAGCTGCGTGGCGAGCGAACCTACGGTAAGGCCATCGAGGCCGTCCACGGAGGCAATGTCCACGGCGCGGGCGAGGATGGCTTCGCGAGTGCGGAGGCCGCGGGCTTGGGGACGAGAGGTACGAGGCTGGCGAGAGGCGCGGGCGGTGGCGGGCATGAAAAGATTGTAACACGTGGAAATAAATAGCACGAACGTTCGTATTCTATGGTAGGCTCGTCGAATCCGGGGGCGTGGCTATGAAAATTCGCCGTTTCTACCGCCAGCTCGCACCTTTGTTACTGCGGCTTTTTCTTGCGGCGATCCCCTTCCCGGCGGCTGCCCAAGAGATCCCGCTCAAGCATTGCGACAAGCTGCCAGTCATAGAAGTGGCCGTGGGAGATCAGGAATTGCTGTTTCTGGTGGACACCGCGGCCACATCGTTCCTGAACCTCAAAACGTTTGCAGAAGGAAAGTCGCGAGACGTTGAAGTGACTTCATGGTCCGGCACTCTCGCAACCAGCGCGCGGGAAATCACCCTCAAGGATATTGTGATCGGCAACACGAAACTGATGGGCTTGCGGCTGCCCGCCGTGGACCTTTCAGCGATTGGCAAGGCCTGCGGGCGGAAGATCGACGGTATCCTGGGAGTGGACTTGCTGGCGAAGCTGGGCGCGACTATCGACTTGAAGAAGCAGATTGTTCACGTGACCACTGCTAGCGAAGTTCGCGCCTCCGAGCTTGCGGCAGAGATGCACGGCGAAATGCATCAGTGCGTGGAGGCTTTCAACACTTCCGACGAGCACACGTTCGGGGAGTGCTTGGATCCAAAGATCGTGCTGTTCAGCATGGAGGCTGAGCTCTACGGACGGGAACAGGTAATCGGCTACTTCCGCGAGCGTTACTTCCATCAGCAGCCGGCGGCCCGCCTGGAAATTCACGAAAGCGCGTTCCACCCCATCGGAGAGGCAGTCTGGTACGAATATGAATTCACCATTGAATCCGCGCGCGGCACGCTGCACGGGCGAGGCATGGCCATGTGCAAGAAGTCCGAAGGACGCTGGCGGATGGCCAGTATGCACCACAGCGTAATGGAGATGGACCACTCTGCAGTATCCAAGTAGGAACCACGGAGCGCCAGCGTTGGTGTGCTAGAATTTATTTCGCACGGGGACCGCAAATCACCGAGGAAATCAGTGAAAATTAGCCGGGAAGATGTGTTGCGGGTGGCGGAGCTGGCTTATCTCGACTTGGGCGAGGCCGAGCTGGAGAAGTACCGCGCGCAAATTGACGAGATTCTGGAATATATCGGGAAGCTGAACGAATTGGACACCGCCAACGTCGAGCCAATGGCGCAGGTGTTGAGCGACGACCAGACAGCGGATGCCACCCTGCGCGAGGACCTGATCGTGCCTTGTGCGGTGGCGGAGGACGTTTTGAAGCACGCGCCGGACCCGGAACCGCCTTACTTCCGGGTGCCGAAGGTCATTGAACGATGACCGCAAACTGGACAATTGACGGGGTCAAAGAGGCGTTGGCGGCGAAGAAGATTTCGGCGCGGGAGCTGGCAGCGGAATTCTACACGCGCATCGAGGCGAGGAATCAGGAACTAAACGCCTACCTGGCGCTGTCGCCAGAGCGGGCACGGCGGCAAACCGACAGAATCGATGCGCTGGTGGCGGAAGGAAAACCGCTGCCGCCACTGGCGGGCGTGCCAGTGGCCATTAAGGACGTCATCAGCACCCGTGGGATCAAGACGACGTGCGGCTCGAAGATTTTGCAGAACTACATTCCACCGTTCGATGCGACCGCAGTGGAGCGGCTGGAAGCGGCAGGCGCGGTCATCCTGGGAAAGACCAACTGCGACGAGTTCGCAATGGGAAGCTCGAATGAGAATTCCGCTTACGGGCCGGTGAAGAATCCTCTTGCGCTGGATCGCGTGCCAGGAGGATCGAGCGGAGGCTCAGCAGCGGCCGTCGCAGCAGGACTTGCAGTGGCCTCCTTGGGGACAGATACCGGCGGTTCCATCCGGCAACCCGGTTCGTTCTGCGGAATTCCCGCGATGATGGGAAGCTATGGGCGCGTTTCGCGTTACGGATTGATTGCGTTTGCGTCCTCGCTGGACCGAATCGGTCCGCTTGCGACCAATGTCAAAGACGTCGCAGCAATCCTGCAGGTGATTGCCGGACGCGACCCGCACGATTCGACTTCGACAACGGCGGCGGTACCGGATTACCGAGCCGAACTTGGGAAACCTGTCAAAGGCTTGCGGCTGGGCATCCCCAAAGACTATTTCGCCGAAGGCATGGATGCAGGGGTGCGCAAAAAGATCGAAGCGGGCATCGAGATTTTCAAGAAACTTGGGTGCGAACTGGTGGAAATTCGCATGCCGCATACGGACTATGCCATCGCCGCTTATTACATCATTGCGACGGCGGAAGCGAGTTCCAACCTGGCGAGGTATGACGGCGTGCGCTTCGGTTTGCGCGTGGACGACGATTCCCTGCTTGCGATGTATCGAAAGACCCGCGGAGCGGGATTTGGCCCGGAGGTGAAGCGCCGCATCGTGCTGGGAACGTATGTGCTTTCGGCGGGCTACTACGACGCCTACTACTTGAAGGGGCAAAAAGTGCGTGCGCTCATAGCTCAGGATTTCCGCGACGCGTTCACCAAAGTTGATGCGATCCTCACCCCGACTTCGCCAGTTCCACCCTTCAAATTGGGAGAACGCACCGACGACCCTCTTCAGATGTATCTTGCTGATATATATACAGTTACGGGATCGCTGGCAGGGGTGCCCGGGATCTCGGTGCCCTGCGGCAAAATCGACGGAAAGTTGCCGGTTGGTTTGCAAATCTTTGGCCCCGCCTTTGGAGAGGCACGCGTCTTGCAATTGGCTCATGCCTTCGAGCTGGCCGGCGGGGCGTCCGTCTGATTCTATTCTCCGACTGCGGATAAATCGTGCGATCCCTTGAAATCATTCTCCAGAATTTGGCGCGCGCGCAAAGCGAACTCTTGCACGCCACGGATTCTGTCCCCGCAGAACAGTGGAAAGTAAGACCTTCGGACAGTCGATGGTCGGCCGGAGAATTAATTGCCCACCTGAGTGCCATCGAAAGGGCTATTCTGGGCCGCGCCGACAAGCTGCTGCAAAAGCCGCCAAAATTCCTCCCGTTTTATAAGCGTTTTCACATTCCAATGATGATCGTCGAATCCCGCGTAATCCGTCGAAAGGCCCCGCCCGCGCTCGAACCCCAGGCTGTGGGCGACAAGGAAGAAATGCTGGCAGAATTGCGCGGAGTGCGAGAGCGAACTCTAGCGTTCATCAAAGAAACACGGGGGCGTAACTTAAGCCAGTACAGCATGTCACACCCCTTTCTGGGGAACTTGAACATATATGAATGGCTGCAATTTATCGCTTCACACCAGATTCGGCACAGGAAGCAGATGCGGGAGATTGCCGGGTCCCTACCGAAAACCGTAACAACTTTGCTTAAATAGAACATTTTTACCACTCTGTTGGCCTTTGCCTTCCCTTCGTACCAGTCCTCGGAATCGTCAAAAACCACGCAAAAAGCAGTGATTTACCGGGCTTTCCACCAAAAGTACTAGACGAATGGTTTTTGCCTGGCAGAACGGAACGACTATTGCTCAGGAATATGTGCAGCGCTTACGATGGATGTAGCATCAAAGGTTACAGAGAGAGAATTTGGGGCGGAGCAAGGAGCCTAGGCCATGGTTACCGTGAAGTCGAGCCAAAAGATTTTTACCGATTCGGAAGTCGCCAGCTTGACAGGGATTTGCGTCGAGCACGTGCATAATTTTGCCAAGAGCCGCCATTTGGGCTTCATCGCGCGGGCTGCGGAAGCGGCCGGTCGCAGCGCCGATCAATGGTTGTTCACATTGTCCGACCTGATGGTGCTGGTAACTCTGTTTCCGAAGTGCACGCACTAAGAGATTAGGTTTTAATTGGCATCTGCATGGCTCCCTGGCTTGGCCGGGGAGCCATTTTTGTTTCGGGTACCTCCCAATGGCAGCTTGCGGCAGCGGAATGCCCGGGGGTATGCTCGCGGGAGAGGCAAACCCGGCCAATCCTCATGCATCGGATACCACAGATAAAGTCGATGGGATCACCTAGAATACTTGCACAGGCGGTTTGCGCTCTGCTGATTGGTTGGGCGGTCAGGCCCAGCTACTCCCGACCGGCGAGCGATTTGGCACCCAGGCAACAGCCCCAGTCCACAGAGAAACAAGCCCCAATGAAGGACGCCCCGCAGGGAATACCGGCTTTGCCGCGAGGCAAAAAGCTCGTTTTAAAGGATGGAAGCTTTCAACTGGTGCGGGACTATGCCAGGAACGGGGAGCGCGTGCGCTACTTGAGCGCAGAGCGAGGCGAATGGGAAGAGATCCCGGCCTCCCTGGTGGATTGGGAGGCAACCGCCAAAGCGGCAGCAGCGGAACAGAGCGAAGAAGATGCCCTGGCTAAGAAGATTCACGCTCAGGAGCAAGCCCAGAAAATGGAGACGGTTATGGATGTGGACGCCAGCCTCCAGGTGGCGCCAGGCGTCTTCCTGCCGCCCGGAGAAGGAATGTTCCTCATCGACGGAAAGTACGTGATGCACCTGGAGCAAGTGGGTTCGCAAATCAAGACCGACAAGAAGCAGTTTCTGAAACAGGTGCTTTCGCCCATTCCCATCGTCTCCACCAAGCGCAATGTACAAATTCTTGGCAGCCACGCCACAATCCGGATGAGCAATTCACAAGTGGAATTTTATTTGCGAGAAGCCCCGCCGGATCCGGAGCGTGCGACACCAATCCTGAAGAGCAGCCGGCCGGGCGAATCCGGGCCGGAAGTGGAACTGGTACGCGCAACCGTCAAGGGTAACTCGCGGCAATTGGAATCGATCCGAAGTCTCTTCGGAGAAGAGCTGGAGCAAAAGCGCACCTCGATTTCGCTCCAGCGATGGGAAGTTGCGCGCACCGTCTTTCGCTTCACCTTGAGCGAGCCCCTGCCGCCCGGCGAATACGCGCTGGCGGAAATTTTGCCGGATGGCATGAACATGTACGTGTGGGACTTTGGGGTTGACCCTACGAAGGATGCGAAGTCAGTCACCTCGCCAAAAGCGAAAAACTAGCCCGCAGCGCCTTAGGCATTAAGGGTTGCGCTTTAGTTCAGTAAAACCCTCTAAGTGGGACAATCTTCCCAAGTGGAGGCGCAGCCCGCCGCGGGGGCGCCCCTGGAACGGAGGAATGATCCGGTTGCTCCGCTCTTGCATTCAGTTTAATTCTAAACCAGGCGAAAATCAGCGGGGAGAGCGTGCTTCCGCAGGAGAATCAGAAAGAACATTCCTCAAGAGAGACAGCACGTCGGAGATGCGGAACGGTTTTTGCAGGCAAACGGGCTCAATGCCCCCCACAACTCCAGAACTGCTTTCGATCAAATCGCCAGTCATGAAGATCAACGCCGGCTTTTGCTTCCCTGAAACCTCTAGGATACCTCTGGCCGCCTCGCGGCCATCCACAGCGTAGCCACCTGAGGAAAGATGGATGTCGCAGATAAATACGTCAAATTGGGAGCGCCCCACGTGCGCGAGAGCCTCCTCGACATTCGCGGCACAATCCACCCGCAAGCCCTGGGCGGAGAGGCCTTCCTGAAGAAGCATCCGGATACTCTCTTCATCGTCAAGCACCAGCACGGAGCGGCCCCGGAGAATATCAATCGCTGCGAGAACGCTTTCTGTTAAGAGAGTCGTTGTATCCGTAGACGAGGAAGGTGAATCGGTGGCTTGTCCGAGCGCAGCCGGCATATAAATGGTGAAAGCCGACCCGCCGGCAGGAAGTGTTTCCGCCTCGATGTTGCCGCCATGCTCACGAATAATGGACATGCAGATGCTGAGCCCCAGGCCGGTGCCGCCGCCGGGACGTTTGGTGGTGTAAAAGGGATCGAAGATTTTCGGAAGCGCTTCCGGGCTGATGCCGACTCCGTCATCCTGAACGGTGATGGTCACCTGTCTGCCGTTTTGTCCGGCGCGAATCTGGATGCGGCCTGAGTCGCGCACTTCCTGTATGGCCTGTTCGGCGTTGGTAATAAGGTTAAGGAAAACCTGAATCAGCTGGTTGGCATCTCCAACGACGCCAGGAAGATCGGCGGGAAGGTGGGAATCCACCTCGATATTGTTTCGGCGCAGGGAATGCTCGTGTAATTGAAGGGTGCGCTCGAGAAGGTTGCTCAAATCGAGGGCCTTTTTGTGCGGGGAAGCGGGCCGCGAAAACTCGAGGAGATTCTGGACAATCCGGGCGGCGCGGCGGGCTTGCCGGTGGGTGAGTTCCAGCTGGCGCCTGGTGGCATCATCGGTGCCGGGGCGCTCGCGGAGAAGTTCCGTAACCCCTAGAATGGCCGTCAGAGGATTGTTCAGCTCATGAGCCACCCCGGCAAGCATCTGTCCCATGGCGGCAAGTTTCTCCGCCTGGATGAGCTGCTCCTCGAGGCGCTTGAGATCGGTAACATCGCTGCCGGAGAGAACCACGCCTTCGGTATTTCCTTTTTCGTCGGATAGCGGACTGAAATTAAAACGAATCCGGCGCCATTCCCCCAGTTTGTGGCGCACGCGAACTTCCAGCGAGGCGAATGTCTGGCGTCCGGCGACAATGTCGGCGTAAAGCGCCTGGACGGAGGGCATGTCCTCAGGGTGGGCGCAATGAGCGAAACCCATGGCGGCGATTTCCTGAGGTTCGTAACCGAGGATTTCTTTCGAGCGCGGGCTGACGAAAGTGTAGTTGGCGGCGGTATCCAAGACAAGGATAAGATCGGGGAAGCTGTCAACGAGGCGGCGCGTAAATTCCTGATGCTGGTGAAGGCGGCGCTCCATCTCGCGGCGTTCCGTGATGTCCATCAGCGCGCCTTGATAGCGCACCACGCGGCCGGCGTTGTCGCGAACGGCGGCAGCCGTGTTCAGGCACACAATGGAAGTGCCGTCCTTGCGAATCAGGGTGATTTCCTGGCCCTGGATCATCGGCTGGCGCTCGACCTGATCCTTGATGCTCTTTCGCTCTGTGCGATCGACGAAGATCTCTGGAACTCGTCTTTTCAGCACTTCTTCCTTGGAATCGTAGCCCAGCATGCGCACCAGCGCTGGATTGACGTCCAGGATGGAGCCGTCCGGCGTGGTGATGTAGATGCCTTCCTGCAGCGACTCAAAGAGCTCCGTGAAACGAGCTTCATTCTTGCGAAGTGCAGAGATGTCGCGCCCGAGAACCGTGATCCCTTGGACTTCGCCGTCGCGCATCATGGCGTGGGCGACGCAATCGAAGAAAAAGAGTGTCCCTTTTCCCTTCACACGAACCTGCACGACTCCCGACCATTGGCGCCGTTCCATGAACCGGGGCATCGCGCGCCGCACCAGTTCGGAGCCTTCCCCGCTGCCTTCCTGCAAAAAATCAGAGAGGGGATTACCGATGATTTGCGGGAAGGGCACGCCCACGAGATCGGAAAAACTGCGGTTAACAGCGCGGACCTGGCCGTCCAGCGAGAGCGCCAGCAAGACGTCGTCGAACGAATCGATCAGGTCGCGAAAGCCCTGCTGCGACCGGGAGATCATGGCGAACAACTGGTCGAGCTGCTTTTCGTTGGGTGGGGCCTCGTCGCGATGTTCCATGCCGCGCATCAGCCCGCGCAGTTCAGAAATTTCTTGTGTCTTCTTCCATACGTACGCCCCAAACAAGACAATGACGACCACGATAAGCACATGCGCCAGCGCCTCATAGCGACTGGCAAAGGAACGGATCGAAGCCCACGACGTCCATGCAAAAAACACGGCCAGCGCGAACAGCACTGCGAACGTGAACCGCCAGAGTTCCTTCTGCCGTTTCTCGAACTTGTCAAATTGCTCGGAGATTACAGAACGCGATCCGGCGCCCGGTGAAGTTTTCCCGGTGGTGCCGCGGACGCCTTGTTTTTCGTCAGGCATAAGGGTGGGCGGGACGCCTTTAGATCAGCAGTCAATCGCCGATTAGAGAGGTACTCCCTATTGTAAGAATTCAAAGCAGGTTTCAGCAATCAAAGCGGGAGCAGGGAGTTCCTGAAGGACAACTGTACCGACGTTCCAGAAACAAAAACGGCGCCCCGGTGATTGCGGGGGCGCCGTTTGGTTTGATTTTTAGCCAGGCTGAGCACCGGCCAGCGCAGCTTTAGACTTCGGTGGCGGCGTCCGCTTCCGTATCCTTCTGGAGAAAGTCGAGCGCAGCCGCTTCTTCGGCGGTGAGCTCGGCAGCTTCCGGAATCTCCTCGATGGGAGCAGGTGCGGGCATTTCCGTCAGCAACTGAATGCTGCGGTAGTGCTCGAGGCCCGTTCCAGCGGGGATGAGGCGGCCCATGATGACGTTTTCCTTGAGTCCGCGGAGATAGTCCACCTTGCCGGCGACGGCAGCTTCCGTGAGGACGCGCGTGGTCTCTTGGAAGCTAGCGGCCGAGATGAACGAATCGGTCGAGAGCGAAGCCTTGGTGATGCCGAGCAAGAGCGGACGGCCCGTTGCCGGGCGGCCGCCATCGGCGATGACGCGGTCGTTTTCCTCGCGGAAGCGGAACTTGTCCACCTGCTCCTCGAGGAGGAACGTGGTATCGCCGACGTCTTCGACCTTGACCCAGCGCATCATCTGGCGCGAAATCGTCTCGATGTGCTTGTCATTGATATTGACGCCCTGCAGGCGGTAAACCTCCTGAATGGCGTTGACCAAGTACGATTGCGTGAACTTCTCGCCAAGTACAGCGAGCAAGTCATGCAAGTTGAGCGGGCCGTCAATGAGGGCTTCGCCAGCCTTGACGTGATCACCTTCCTGAACGTTGATGTGCACGCCACGGGGAATGGAATATTCCTTGGTGGTCTTGCCATCGTGGCTTTCGACGTAAACCTTGCGCATGCCCTTGGCGATGTCGCCGTACTTGACCGCACCGTCGATTTCGCTGATGACGGCGGGATCCTTGGGCTTGCGGGTCTCGAAGAGTTCGACAACGCGCGGCAGACCGCCGGTGATGTCCTTGGTCTTGGTGGTTTCGCGCGGGATCTTCGCGAGCACGTCGCCGGCTTGCACCTCGTCGCCATCCTTGACCATCAAGTGGGCGCGGGAAGGCATGAGGTACTTTTTGCGGACCTTGCCCGAAGAATCGCGGACCAGGATCGCGGGCTGATGCTTTTCATCGCCCGGAGGCAACGTGACGACGTCCTGCGAAAGGCCGGTCACTTCGTCCACCTGCTCTTCGATCGTCAAGCCGGGGCGCAGGTCGTCAAACTTCACGGAGCCGGCGGTTTCGGTGAGGATCGAGAACGTGAAGGGATCCCATTCGGCAAGAATCTGGCCGTGGGTGACGTGTTCGCCGTCCTGGCAGCGAAGGCGCGCGCCGTAAACCACGTGGTAGCGCTCCTTCTCGCGGTTCTTTTCGTCCACGATGGCGATGAGGCCAGCGCGGTTCATAGCGATGCGGGTGCCGCCGCGACCCTCGACGTGCTTCAGGTCCACGAACTTGACGACGCCGTTGTTGCGCGCTTCGAGCGTGGAACGTTCGGAAACGCGGGTAGCGGTTCCGCCGATGTGGAAGGTACGCATGGTCAGCTGCGTGCCAGGTTCGCCGATGGACTGCGCGGCGATGACGCCGACGGCTTCGCCGAGTTCAACCATTCGACCGGTGGCGAGGTTGCGCCCGTAGCACAGCGCGCAAACGCCGCGACGGGACTCGCAAGTGAGCACCGAACGGATGCGCACGCGCTCGATACCCGCGCCTTGCACCTGGTTGGCAAGCTCCTCGGTTATCTCCTGGTTCACGTCGACGATGATCGTGCCTTCGAAGTCCTTGATCTTGTCGAGCGAAACGCGGCCCACGATGCGGTCGCGCAACGGCTCGACTTCGACGCCGGCTTCCACGATGGGCTCAACGAAGATGCCGTCGGTGGTGCCGCAATCGCGCTCGTTGATAATCACGTCCTGCGCGACGTCGACGAGGCGGCGGGTTAGGTAGCCGGAGTCGGCGGTCTTGAGCGCCGTATCGGCCAAGCCCTTGCGCGCGCCGTGCGTCGAGATGAAGTACTGCAGCACGGTAAGGCCTTCGCGGAAGTTGGAAGTGATGGGCGTTTCGATGACTTCGCCGGAAGGCTTGGCCATCAAACCGCGCATGCCGGAAAGCTGGCGGATCTGCTGTTTCGAACCGCGCGC
>Ga0137418_10001770_pt1 | contig 19883 bp, 24 predicted proteins | sample CZODoug3_1_2_16f_FD_122242 | JGI IMG/M metagenome (GOLD analysis project Ga0137418, IMG submission 122242) | Vadose zone soil fungal communities from Angelo Coast Range Reserve, California, USA - CZODoug3_1_2_16fungal (Hybrid Assembly) | ecosystem: Environmental > Terrestrial > Soil > Vadose...
AGCGCTGGGCCGCCCTCCGCGAATTCGCGCGCACCCACGGTCACTGGCTGGTGACGGCCGGGCCCTACGTGCTCGGCAAGGTGACGCCGGAGTCGGCGTCGCTGGTCGTGTTCCGCGACTTCACCTATCCGCTCGGGGTGGGCTCCTTCGACCAGTACCCGATCCCGCTGCGGGCGTTCATCGTCCGGACGGAGCGGCGCGGCGAGCGGCTCGAGATCCAGGCCGACGTGGAAAACATCGAGAAATTCGCGCGCTCGTATAAGATCGTGCGCGAGCCGTTCCGCCCGCAGCCGGCCAGCGAGAAGTTCCGCGAGCCGCTCACCGTGCATTTCAGCGTGCTGGGGCCGAACGACGAGGTGGCCGCCGCCGGCACCTCGCGCGACGTGCAGAACGGGCGCCTGGTGGTGGACCTGGCGGGCCGGCTCAAGCCCGGGGCGTACCGGGTGCTGCTGGCGCTGGCGCTCAACGGCAATCTCGTGAACCCGGAGGTGAAGGTGCTGCCGTACCGCGTGGGCGATTGATGGACATCGTCCTCATCCACGTCTTCAACGCCCTGCTGTATGCCTCGGTGCTCTTCCTGATCGCCGGCGGGCTCAGCCTCATCTACGGCGTCATGCGCATCGTGAACCTGGCCCACGGCAACCTCTATGCCTTCGGCGCCTACGTCAGCGCGTGGATCATCGGCTATCTCAGCACCTCCGTCGCCGTCGGCGAGGCCGGGAGCGGCGCGCCGACCTGGGTGCTGCTGGCCCTCCTGCCCGCCGGCGCCATCGCGGCCGCCGCCGCCGGCGCCCTGCTCGAGCCCACGCTGCTGCGGCCCTTCTACAAGCGCGCGGAGGAGTATCAGCTGCTCGTGACCTTCGGCCTGCTCATGATCATCGACGACGTGATCCGCTTCCTCTGGGGCCCGTATCCGCTCTCGGCCAGCGTCGTCTTCGAGAACTTCGGCTCGGTCACCGTCGGCGACACGCTCTATCCGACCTACAACTTCCTCGTGATCGGCGTGGGCGCGCTGGCCGCGATCTTCCTCTGGGCCTTCATCTACCGCACGCGCTTCGGCATCGTGCTTCGCGCGACCTCGCAGGACATGCGCATGTCGGCGGCGCTGGGCGTCAACGTCAACCGCGTCTACGTGCAGGCCTTCACCCTCGGCTGCTTCATGGCCGGCCTCGGCGGCGCCATCATCGTGCCGAGCCAGTCGGCCGTGCTCGGCATGGGCGTGGACGCGCTGATCCTGTCGTTCATCGTCGTCGTCATCGGTGGTCTGGGCAGTCTCGAGGGCGCGCTGCTCGGCGCGCTGATCGTCGGCATCGTGCGCGAGGCGGGCATCACGTGGTTCCCCGAGGTGGAATTAGCGGTGCTCTATCTCATGGCGGCGGCCGTACTCCTCGTCCGGCCGGCGGGCCTCTTCGGACGCGCGTGAGCACCGTCACCACCGTCGTCATCCCGACGCGCTCGCCGATGCGGCGGCTCTGGTACGCCGGGCCTGTGTTGGTGGTGCTGCTCGTGCTGCCCTGGGTGGCCGACCAGTACCAGACCATCCTCCTCGCCTACGGCCTCGTGATGGCCATCGCCGCGCTCGGCTTCAATCTTCTCCTGGGCTATACGGGCCTGCTCTCCTTCGGCCATTCCGCGTACTTCGGCGTCGGCGCCTACGCCGTCGCGCTGATGGTCAAGTATCTCGGGGTCACCTCGATGGAGCTGCACCTGCTCGGCGCCATCGCGGCCTCCGTGCTCGTCACCGCGATCTTCGGCGTCGCCTGCGTCCGCTACACGCGCATCTTCTTCGGCATCCTGACGATGGCGCTCTCGCAGGTGCTGTGGAGCCTGGCCTTCAAGTTCTTCTGGGTAACCGGCGGCACCGACGGCCTGCGCGTGCCGACGCCGACCCTGCTCGGCGTGGTCACGGGCAAGGGCGACAAGATCGCGTTCCTGGCCCATGCGTATTACTACTACGTGCTGGCCGTCTTCCTGGTCTGCGTGGCCATCATGTGGGTGATCGTCAACTCGCCGTTCGGCCGCGCGCTGCAGGCCATCCGCGACAACGAGACGCGCGCGCAGTTCATCGGCATCCCCATCTGGCGCTACCGCTGGGTGGCGTTCATGCTGTCGGGCGTGTTCACCGGCGTCGCCGGCGCGCTGTGGGTGCCGCTCAACGGCCTCACCACGCCCGACATCCTGCACTGGACCTTCTCCGGCAAGATCGTGTTCATGGCCGTGCTGGGCGGCTTCCGGACCTTCGTCGGCCCGATCGTCGGCGCCGTGGTCTACAACTACCTCGAGAGCTACGCGGTCGGCTACACGGTCTACTGGCAGCTGTTCCTCGGCGTCATTCTCGTGGTGCTCGTGCTCTCGCTGCCCACGGGCATCGTGGGCACGGCCGAGCGGCTGATGGCGCGACGGAGGGCGCCGCGATGAGCGTGCTGCTCGAGACGAAGGCCGTGGTGAAGCAGTTCGGCGAGTTCCGCGCGGTGGACCGCGTGGACTTCCGCGTGCAGGAGGGCGAGGTGCTCGCCCTCATCGGCTCCAACGGCGCCGGCAAGACGACGCTCGTCAACCTGATCAGCGGGCTGCTGACGGCCGACGAGGGCCAGATCCTCTTCCGCGGTCAGGACGTCACGAAGCAGCCGGTGAAGGAGCGGATCCGGGCGGGTATCGCGCGCTCGTTCCAGCTCGTGAACCTCTTCGACCAGCTCAGCGCGCTCGACAACGTGGCGCTCGCCATCTTCTCGCGCCAGGGCAAGACCCGGCGGCTGCTGACCCTGGCCGACGCGGATCGGCCGGTGTGGGCGGAGGCGACGGAGGTGCTCTCGCTCTTCCGGCTCGACACCAAGGCGCGCACGCTGGCGGGCGGGCTCTCGCAGGGCGAGCGCAAGCTGCTCGACGTCGCCATCGCCTACGCGCTGAAGCCCCGGCTGCTCTTCCTCGACGAGCCGACGAGCGGGGTCGGCACGCGCGAGAAGGCGCCGATCATGGACACCATCGTGTCCATCGTGCGATCGGAAGGCATCTCGGCGGCGATCATCGAGCACGACATGGACGTCGTGTTCTCGTACTCCGACCGCATCGTGGCCATGCACCAGGGCACGATTCTCGCCGACGGCACCCCCGATCAGATCCGCCGCGACGAGAGGGTGCTGACGACGCTGATCGGCACCCCGGAGCCGCCACGGTGAAGGCGCCCGGTCCGATGCTGGAGCTGGAGAGGGTCGAGACCTACCGCGGCCCCGCCCAGATCCTCCGCTCGATCTCGCTGACCGTCGGCGCCGGCGAGGCGGTCTGCCTCGTGGGACGCAACGGCGCCGGCAAGACGACGACCATCGACACGATCATGGGACTCCTGCCCGCGCGCAGCGGCGTCGTTCGCTTCAAGGGGCAGGAGGTCACGCGGGTGCCCGCGCACGAGCGGGCGCGCATGGGCATCGGCTACGCGCCGGAGGACTGTGGAATCTTCCCCGACCTGTCCGTCGAGGAGAACTTCCAGATCACCGCCTGGATCGGGATGGGGCGGGTGCAGCGCGACGCGGCCGCCGAGCAGCGAATCTTCGGCATCTTCCCCGAGGTGAAGTCGTTCCTGACCCGCCGCGGCCTGCACCTGTCCGGCGGCCAGAAGAAGATGGTCGCGATCACGCGTGCACTCACGCTGTCGCCGGCCGTCCTGCTGCTCGACGAGCCGTTCGAGGGACTGGCGCCGGTGGTGGTCACGCGCTTCATCGAGGCGGTGCGCGCCATCAAGGCCCTCGGCGTGGCCGTGCTCATCGCCGAGTCCCACGTGCAGAACGCCGGCCGCATCGCCGACCGCCTCTACGCCATCGATCGCGGGGAGATCATCTTCGCCGGGCGTCCGGGCGACCTGACCGGCAACGCCGAGGTGATGAAGACGCTGCACGGGTGAGCGGGTGCCGTCAGGCGGCGCCTTTCACGTGCTGCCGGAGGAACTGGCCAGCGGATGCAAAACGTCGATCGCCCAGCCGACGTCCAAGCGCTCTCCCAGCCAACCCGGCGTTGCCGTCCGCGCGTGAATGGCAAGCCGGAGCGCGTCGTGCTGCGCTCGTAGCGCCTCGACGGGATCGGCCGGCACCGCCGCCGGCGGGGGGCTTTCGGGCAGGATCCGGCCGTCCGGCCGCCGGAAGCAGAGCTCACCGTCGGGCTGTCGCTCAACCCCGTAGCCCTCTTCGTGAACCGCTCGGTGGTGCCGACGACAGAGGAGGGCGAGGTTCGACAGTGTTGTCGGGCCTCGGTGTGCCCAGTGACGGATGTGATGGCCCTGACCGAAGCGGACGCCGCATCCGGGGAAGCGACACCCGCGATCTCGATGTTGGAGCGCCCGGCGTAGCGCCGGCGGGATCGTTCGAGTGCGGGCGCCGACCTCGGTGACACGGCCATCAGCGTCGTGGCGCATCACCACTCGGCTCGCATCGCACGCCAGGCGCCGAGACGTTTCCGCGGGAACGTGTGTTCCGTCCTCGAGGACCGACTGGCCCGGTGCATCCGGGTCCGCGAGGACCGCGGCATCGACGTGAACCACGACCTGGTACCGCTCGTCCGATGTGCCGGGATCCATGCCGCGGTGAAGCGCCGTCTCCGCGATGAGGGCCAGCGCGTCGGCCTGCTGCTGCGCCATCGTGGGAGGCTCCGCGGAAGCATCGGCGCCAGACGTTCCCGCGGGAACGTTTTGGGCGTTCGCTTTTTGATACAGCGCTTCGCGGGCCGCGGTCAGCGCCTGGATCAACACGGCGCCCACCTCCGGCGCCAGCCGTCCCCGGATCACGACCATGCCGTCTTCATCTTGATACACGTGCAGGGCCCGGCTTCGGTGGCGCCGTGTGTCTCCTCCGCTTCGGCCTTGCGGTCCATCCTGCGCCAGCCGTGGTAGGGTCCCCTGCGCGCGCGCCACGCGGACGCGCTCGCGAGCCGCGCCCCGATCGAGGCCTACACGCCACGTGAGCCACGCGGCACAGGAGCAGAAGCCGGTGTTCCAGCCGCCGCCGGTGTCGAACTCTCTGATGAGATCCAGCAGATGCGCAGTAGCCGCGTCGAGGTGCGCGGACAATTCGGCGATCTCATCACCGAGCCGATCCAGATCGGCGGCGATGCCAACGGTGGGGTCAATGACGGGCGCGATGCTGACGCACGACGCGGTGTTCATCGGCGACTCTCCTCTGTTCTTCTGCGCCGACTCTGCACCTCAATTTTCGAGCGTCCGCGGCGCCTCCAAGGCGAACGATCGTGGCGCGGACGCATGACTTTGAGAAAAGCGTACCGATCGACGATCTGAGGGGCTGGCGTGTGTCGTGAGCCGCGATTGGGCCGGCGCTGCGGACGCGTATCTATTGCGCAGAGCAAAGGCTGTCAAGCGAAAACTGTGGTGAAACGCGGTCAGCACCGTCGGGAGGAGTGACGCGATGCTCGCCGCGCGGCGACGCGCTAATTCAGCTCGCCATCACCGTGCGGTCGCGGGCCCACTCGCGCAGAGCGTCGATGCTCTCCGCGCGTGTGACCGACAGGGGCTTCGTCGCCTTCAGCTCCTCGACGATGATCGCCGAGCTGACCTCCACGCCGCGCGAGAACGCCGTGTAGAGGCCGGCGAGGTCGAAGAGCTTCGGGTCGCGCTTCCGCTTGCGTAGATGGACCGCGAAGATCTCCTTTGTCCGATGTCGTTGCACGTCGCCACGACGAAGACGGGCGCCTTGCGGTCCTGCAGCCAGGCGAGCAGCCGCCCGAAGACGCGCTTGGAGAGGCCGGCGTCGGCGTCGCCGCCGGGGTGCCATCTGCTCGGCCATCCGCAGCGCATTGTCGAGATTCTTCTCCGTCTCGCCGATGTACTTGTCGCCTCACCCGTCATCGCGGCGACGTTGTTGAGCCCCTTCAGCGGCTGCTGGCTGTCGTAGATGGCGTTCGGCAGGCCGTAGCGGTGCAGGCCGTTGGTGACCGTCCACACGAAGAAGGGGACGCGCAGGTCGCCGGCGACCTGGGACAGCGTCGTCTCCAGTCGGTCCTCCTCGGACGTCTCGACGGCGATGAAGGGATACCGCGACTGGATCATGAGCGCGAGGTCGCTCAACGGCGGCATGGCGTTCCGAGGATAGCAGAAGCGCGTGCTAGAATCGCCCGTGCTGGATATGCAGCAGGACATCCGGACCAATCTCGAACGCGTGCGGGAGCGCATCGCGCGCGCGGCGGAGCGGGCCGGCCGGCGCACCGAGGACGTGCTGCTCGTCGGCGTGTCCAAGACGGTCGAGGTCGGACGCATCCGCACGGCGCTGGCGGCGGGACTCGGAGCCCTCGGTGAGAACCGGGTGCAGGAGGCGCGGGGCAAGATCGCCGAGCTCGGGCGGCCGGTGGCCTGGCACCTCGTCGGTCACCTGCAGACGAACAAGGCCCGCGAGGCGCTCGAGCTGTTCGACGTGATCCATTCCGTCGACCGCATCGACCTCGCGCGCGAGCTGGACCGCCGCGCCCGCGCGCGCGGCCGCCCGGTGGACGTCCTCGTGCAGGTCAACGTCGGCCAGGAGCCGTCGAAGGGCGGCTGGCCGCCGGAGGCGGTGGAAACGGCGGTGCAGGCGCTGGCGGCGCTCGGCGGATTGCGGCTGCGCGGGCTGATGGCGATCCCGCCCGCCGTCGAGCGTGCCGAGGACGCGCGCGGGTCGTTCCGCGCGCTGCGCAAGCTCGCCGAGCGGCACGGCCTCACGGAGCTGTCGATGGGGATGAGCGGCGACTTCGAGGTCGCTGTCGAGGAGGGCGCCACCATGGTGCGCGTGGGCACGGCGATCTTTGGCCCGCGCCCGCCGCGCAACCCCCTCCTGCCGGAGAGGTGAGGCCATGAGCGTCAAGGGCAAGAAGGTCGGCTTCGTCGGCGCGGGCAACATGGGCGAGGCGCTCATCCGCGGCCTCGTCGAGTCGAACCTCGTCCCCGCCGACAAGATCCTCGTCGCCGACGTGCGCGCCGACCGCGCGCGCCAGCTGGCCGACCAGTTCGGCGTCAAGGGGCTCGCCGACAACGCCGCCCTCGTTCGCGGCGCCGACGTCGTCATCCTCGCCGTCAAGCCGCAGATCATGGCCTCCGTGCTGCGCGAGATCATGCCGGCCCTCACGAACCGCCCGCTCCTGATCTCGATCGCGGCCGGCGTGTCGACTGCGACCATCCAGTCGATCCTCGGCACGTACCCGCGGCTCATCCGCGTGATGCCGAACACCCCCGCCCTCGTGCTCCAGGGCGTGACGGCCATCGCGCGCACGCCGGGGCTCGAGCAGGACGACCTGGAGACGGCGCAGGAGATCTTCGCGGCGGTCGGCCGCGCGGTGGTCCTCGACGAGGAGCAGATGGACGCGGTGACGGGGCTCTCGGGCTCGGGGCCGGCCTACGTCGCCCTCGTGATCGAGGCGCTCGCCGACGGCGGCGTGAAGATGGGGCTCGACCGCGCGACGGCGATGACGCTGGCCACGCAGACGGTGCTGGGGGCGGCCAAGCTCCTCGCGGAGACCGGCATGCACCCGGCCGCGCTCAAGGACATGGTCAGCTCGCCGGGCGGCACCACCATCGCGGGCATCGCGGCCCTCGAGGAGGGCGGGGTGCGCACGACCTTCATCCGGGCGGTGGAGCGCGCGACGCTGCGCTCGCGCGAGCTCGGACGCGGACCGGCCTGACGTGTTCGTCATCGGTAACCTCATCGAGGCCCTCGCGGTCGTGGTCGATTACGTACTCTGGGCGTACATCTGGGTCATCATCGCCCGCGCGATCGTCTCCTGGGTGAGCCCCGATCCGTTCAACCCGATCGTGCGCTTCCTTCACCGGGCGACGGAGCCCGTCCTGCGGCCGATCCGCCGGCGCCTGCCCGACATGCCGATCGACTTCTCGCCGATGATCGTGATCATCGCCATCATCTTCTTGCAGCGGTTCTTGGTGAAAACGCTCTATCAGATCGCCGGAAGCCTCGGGTAGGGCGGGAGGTCTCGATGCGCATCACCCCCCACGACATCCGCCAGCAGCAGTTCTCGTCCAAGATGTTCAAGGGCTACGATCCACAGGAGGTGGACGCCTTCCTCGACGACGTCGCCGAGGATTACGAGGCCGTGCTCAAGGAGGTGGCGCTGCTCAAGGAGCAGATCGCGGTCCAGGAGGAGCGTGCCCGCGGCGTCACGGAGCGCGAGCGGACCCTTCAAGAAACGCTGGTCACGACCCAGCGCCTCGTCGAGGAGATGAAGAACAACGCCCGGCGCGAAGCCGAGCTGATCCTGCGCGAGGCCGAGCTGACCGGAGAGAAGTCGGTGGAGGCCGCGCGCGCCGAGGAAGGGAAGATTCGCGCCGACATCATGGGGCTCAAGCGCACCCGGCGGCATCTCGTGGAGGAGCTGGCGGCGACGCTCGAGCGCTATCACCGGCTGCTCGGCAGCGAGCTCGAGGGTGACGATCGGGACGCGGGCTCGGCCTGACGACGCGCTGCTGCGCGTGCGCGTTCAGCCCCGCGCGTCGCGCGCGGCGATCGGACAATGGCGGCCGGACGGGGCGCTGAGCGTGCGGGTGACGGCGCCGCCGGTCGAGGGCCGCGCCAACGCCGCGGTGGGAGCGCTGCTGGCGGCCGCGCTCGGGGTCGCGGCTTCGGCGGTGCGCGTGGTCCACGGCGAGCACGGACGCGACAAGCTCGTGCGGGTGACGGGGCTGAGCCTGACAGAAATCCGAAGAAAGCTCGAAGGAGAGGCGCGATGAAGACGACGCTGGTCCTGGGAGCGCTGGCGGCGGCGCTGGTGACGGCGGCCCCCGCGTGGGCCGATCACAACCGCCTCGTGGCGCCCGCCGACGCCGAGCGCAACGCGAACGCGGAGAGCGCGGAGCCTGAGGGCAGCACGACCGACTTCACGATGAACGTCGAGCTCGACGAATGGCTGCGCCGTGCGGCGCGCTGGTGGAGCCGGGGCCTGACCGACCTGTGACGTCCGTCATCACGCCGGTGCGCTGGACCGGCGAGCGGCTCGTCCTCCTCGACCAGACGCTGCTGCCCGGCCGCGAGCTGGAGCGGGAATACGCGCGCTGGGAGGACGTGGCCGAGGCGATTCGCGCACTCGTGGTTCGCGGCGCGCCCGCCATCGGAGTCGCCGCCGCCTTCGGCGTGGCCCTCGCCGCGCGCCAGAGCGCCGCGCCGACCGGCGAGGCGCTGCTCGCCGACCTCGAGACCGCGATCAAGGGGCTCGCCGCCACGCGGCCGACCGCCGTCAACCTCTTCTGGGCGCTCGAGCGCATGCGCGGCGTCGCCGCCGGCCTGCGCCAGCGTCCCGTGACCGAGGCGCGCGCCCGGCTGGCGGCCGAGGCGGAGGCGATCCTCGCCGAAGACCTCGCCGCCAACAAGGCGCTCGGCGACCACGGTGCTCACCTGGTGCCGTCGAACGCGCGCATTCTCACGCACTGCAACGCCGGCGCGCTGGCGACGGCCGGTTATGGCACCGCGCTCGGCATCGTGCGCTCCGCCCATGCGCAGGGCAAGGTCGCGCTGCTCTGGGTGGACGAGACGCGCCCGGTCATGCAGGGGTCGCGGTTGACCGCCTGGGAGTGCGTGCGCGACGGCATTCCGCACCGGCTGATCGCCGACGTCGTCGCCGCCTCGGTGATGGCGCGGGGGCAGGTCGATCTCGTGGTGACGGGCGCCGATCGTATCGCCGCCAACGGCGACACCGCGAACAAGATCGGTACGTATGCGCTGGCGGTACTGGCCAAGCACCATGGGGTGCCGTTCTACGTCGCGGCGCCATGCTCGACCATCGACCCGGCGATCGCCTCGGGGGCGGAGATCGTGATCGAGGAGCGTGACGCGGGAGAAGTGCGGCGCGTCGGCCCGCAGCAAACGGCGCCGGAGGCGTCGCCGGTCTACAACCCGGCGTTCGACGTGACGCCGGCCGGACTCATCACCGCGATCGTCACCGAGCGCGGAGTGTTCCGGCCGCCCTACCGGTTCTGACCAGCCTTACGCGGCGAGAAGCTCGACGCCGTCACGCCAGGTGCGATCCCAGCCGTTGAGGCGCGCCGTGTCGACGATCCGTCGCCGCGCCTGGGCGTCCAGCTTGCCGTAGTATCGCTGATAGACCAGCAGGATTTGCTCGGTGCTCCAGCCGTCGAAAGACGTCGTGATCATGCGTAGCATGCCGATCGTGAATGCAACGAGGATGCCGCCGCACTTGGCGTGGCGCAGCAAGGGTTGTGGGGCCTTCGCCGGTGGGCAAAGGGAAGCGCGCTACCCATTCGCGGGGGGTAATCGACCCCGGCGCGATAATCCAGTCCGATGGTGAACTCCGGGCCGGTCGCCCGCCGCTACCACGACCTCACCGTGCACTCGCCCGACTCCGTGCGTGCCAGCGGCCAGACGCTCGACTGGGACAACAAGCCGTTTCCCTTCAAGGTCTACACGGACATCCCGGGCCTGCACCTGACGCGCGAGATCGACGTGCTGGCGTCGCCGGCCCTGGCGGCGATCGCGGGCGAGGGCGCGTCGGCGCCGTCTGCGCTCACGCTGGCGACGCTCACCTCCCTCCTCTATTACGTGGCGGGCGTGACGAAGCGGAAGACCTACCCCGGCGGTGGCGAGGTCCTCTTCCGCGCGGCGGCGTCCACCGGCGCCCTCTACCAGACAGAGGTCTACGTGGTGGCGGGGGCGGTCGACGATCTGCCCGCCGGCGTCTATCACTTCTGCCCCGGCGACTTCACGCTGCGCCGGCTGCGCACGGACGACGCGCGTGGTCTCCTCGCCGAGGCCGCCGCCGACGCGATGCCCGGGCGGCGTGCGGCGACGCTGGTGTTCAGCGGGATCGTGTGGCGCAACTCCTGGAAGTACCGCGCGCGCACGTACCGACACCTGTTCTGGGACGGGGGCACGATGCTGGCCAACGCGCTGGCCGCGGCGGCCGCCCTCGGCCTGACGCCGCGCCTCCTCACGGGCTTCGTCGACGCGACGGTGCATCGGCTGCTCGGGATCGACGGCGCGCGCGAGGTCGCGCTGGCGCTGCTCTGCGTGGGACCCGAGACGCCGCCGGCGGCGGCCGCGCCACCGCCGGCGCCGATCGCCCACGCGACGCTGCCGCTCTCGCGCCACGAGGTGGAGGAGCCGCTGGTCGCGCAGGCCCACGCGGCGTCGGCCCTCGCGACGCCCGAGGACGTCGTCCGCTGGCGCGCCGGCCATGCCCCGCCGCCGCCGCCGGGGAGCGCCCGGCTCGTCGCGCTGCCGCGGCCCGATCCGCGCGCCGGCCGCGTGCTCGGCGAGACGATCCAGCGACGCGGCTCGACGCGACGCTTCGCGCAGGCGCCGATCGGCCTCGCCGAGCTGGGCGCGACGCTCTGGGCGGCGTCCCGACCCGCGCCGGGGGACCTTCCCGGCGGGCTGGTCGACATCTACATGAGCGCCCACGCGGTGGAGGGTCTCGCCCCCGGCACCTACCTCTATCGGGCGGATGCCCACGCGCTGGATCCGCTCGACGCGGGCGACTTCCGGCATCAGGCCGCGTTTCTCTGTCTCGAGCAGCCGCTCGGCGGCGACGCCGCGGTCACGCTCTTCTTCCTCTCGCCGCTCGACGCCGTGCTCGCGGCGTTCGGTGAGCGCGGCTATCGCCTGGTCAACCTCGAGGCGGGGCTCGCGGGCGGGCGCGCCTATCTCGCGGCGTACGCGCTCGGCTTCGGCGCCAGCGGGCTCACGTTCTACGATGCGGAGGTCGTGCGGTTCTTCCTGCCGCGCGCGGCGGGCGCGGACGCGATCTTCGTCGTCGCGCTCGGGCGCGCGATAGGCGCCGGCGGCGACGTGCTAGGATTGAAAACGATCGCCGCGCCGACGAGGAGGTCGTGAGCCGATGAAGAAGTACCAGTTGATGGCGCCAGGACCGACGCCCGTGCCGAGCGAGGTGCTGCTCGCCATGGCCCGGCCGATGATCCACCACCGCACGCCCGAGTACGCCGCGCTCTTCGACGAAGTCCGCGCCGGGCTCAAGCGTCTGGTCCAGACCCGGCAGGACGTGCTGACGCCCGCGTGCACGGGCACCGGCGCCATGGAAGCGGCCGTGGCCAACACGCTGTCGGCCGGCGATCGCGTGATCGTCGTCAACGCCGGCGCGTTCGCGCAGCGCTGGATGGCCATCGCCAAGGCGTACCGGCTGCAGATCGTCGAGCTCGCGGCGCCGCACGGCGAGACGGTGACGCCCGAGCGTGTCGCCGAGGCGTTGCGCGCTCACCAAGACGTCAAGGCGGTCCTCGTCCAGCACAGCGAGTCGTCCACCGGCGTGCTGCACGACGTGCGGGCATACGCGCAGGTCACGGCCGGTACCGACGCCATCTTGATCGTCGATGCCGTCTCGAGCCTTGGCATCGCCGACGTGCAGATGGACGCGTGGGCCATCGACGTCCTGGTGTCGGCGTCCCAGAAGGGGCTCATGCTGCCGCCGGGCCTCGGGATCGTGGCGCTCAGCGACAAGGCGTGGCGCGTGGCCGCGCGCTCGAGCTCGCCGAAGTTCTACCTCGATCTCGCCGAGGAGCGGAAGTACGCGTCCAGGAACGAGGCGCGGTTCACCCCGGCGGTGTCGATCATGGTGGGCCTCCGCGAGGTGCTCCGCATGATCGAGGCGGAGGGGCTCGTCAACGTGTTCCGGCGCCACGATCGGCTGTCCCGTGCGACCCGCGCCGGGGCCGAAGCCCTCGGACTGCGTCTCTTCGTCAAGGCGACGCCGAGCCCCGCGCTCACGGCGATCGAGGTGCCGTCGGGCGTCGACGCCGATCGGGTGGTGGAGGGCTTCGCCACCTCGCACAACATCACGATCGACGGCGGCCGCGGCCCCACCAAGGGCAAGATCTTCCGGATCGGTCACATGGGCTACGCCGCGGAGACCGACGTGATCATCGCCCTGGCGGCGCTCGAGCAGGTGCTGGCCGACCTCGGCCAGCCGGTGGACTTCGGCGCCAGCGTGCGCGCCGCCCAGAAGGTCTTCGTCGAGAAGTCCTGAGCCCGCTTTTGCCCCGGCCGGCGCGGACCTGCGCTAAAATGGTCGGGTTTTGAAAGCGATGAGGCTCTTCGCTCTCCGTCATGGCGCCACCGACTACTCCCGGGAGCGCCGGTTCGCCGGCTCCCGCGACGTCCCGCTGACGACCGACGGGCGCCTGCAGGCCGAGGCCATGGCCCAGGCCCTGGCCGGCGCCGGCGTGGCCGCCGTCTACACGAGCCCGCTCGAGCGCGCGCGTGTCTGCGCCGAGCTGATCGCCAAGCCCCATCGCCTGGGTACGCGCGTCGAGCCCGATTTCCGCGAGATGGCCTTCGGCGGCTGGGAGGGGATCACCCGCGAGGAGCTGTCGGCGCGCTCCCCGCGCGAGGCCGAGGCGTGGCGCCTCACACCGCACCTCGTCACGCCACCCGGCGGTGAGGGGCTCGGCGACGTGGCTGCGCGCGTGCGCGGAGCCCTCGGGCGGCTGATCGCGGCGCACCCGGGGGAGACGGCGGTGCTGGTGTCCCACGCGATCGTCGTGCGCCTGATCGTCCTGGCCGCGCTGGGCCTCGGCCCCGAGCGCCTGTGGTCGGTGGACGCCTCCCCGGCGGGGATCACGGAGATCGAGTACCTCGGCGACTGGGCGACGGTGCACCGCATGAACACGCTGGCGCACCTGGACGGCCTGGCGCCGGTGGAGCGCGCGTCGTGAAGCCCGTGCACAGCCAGCTGCCCAAGGGCGCCCGCATCTACCTGCCCGACGAGGCGGCGCGCAAGCGCTACGTCGAGGACCGGCTGCGCGACGTCTTCGCGCGCTGGGGCTATCGCGAGATCGTCACGCCCACGTTCGAGTTCGCCGAGGTGCTCGCCATGGGCACCGACGTCGGCGTGCAGGAGAGCATGTTCAAGTTCGTCGACCGCGAGACGGGCCGCATGCTCGCGCTGCGCGCGGACATCACGCCGCAGATCGCGCGCGTGGTGGCCACCCGGCTCCGCGATGAGCCCAAGCCCGTGCGGCTGGCGTACGTCACCAACGTGTTCCGGCACGACGAGCCGCAGATGTCGCACTACCGCGAGTTCTACCAGGCCGGCGTGGAGCTGATCGGACTCGAGAAGCCGGAGGCGGAGGTCGAGGTCATCGCGATGACCATCGAGGGGCTGCGCGCGCTCGGCCTCGACCGCTTCCAGATCGACCTCGGGCATCCCGACTTCTTCCGGGGCCTGCTCGAGGAGGCCTCGGGCGACGTCGGGCGCCGCCGCGCGATCCGCGACGCGCTCGCCCGCAAGGACGCCTCGACGCTCGAGCGCCTGGTGCGCGAGCTGGCGCCGGCGCCGCACGTGGCGGAGGCGCTCCTGGCGCTGCCGACGCTGTTCGGGCGCGAGATCGTGCTGGAGCGCGCCGGGCGCTACGCGCAGAATCCGCGCTCGCAGCGCGCCCTCGCCAACCTGACCGAGGTGTACCGACTTCTGAGAATCTACGGGCTCGCCGACTCCGTGCTGCTCGACCTCGGCGAGGTCCGCGGCTTCGACTATTACTCCGGCCTCTACTTCGAGGCCTACGTCTCCGGCTTCGGCGCCGCGCTGGCGGGCGGCGGCCGCTACGACGACATGCTCGGGCGGTTCGGCTACGACTGCCCGGCCGTCGGCTTCGCCTTCGACATCGCGCGGGCGCTGGCCATCATGGAGACCCAACAGGTGTCCGTCGAGCTGCCGGGACCCGATTTCTTCATCATCGACTTCACGGCCGAAAAGACGGCGGCGCTGTCGCTGGCCCGACGGCTGCGGGATCTCGGTGCGTCCGTCGCTCGGGACATCATCAGTCGCGGGCTCGAGGAATCCGTCGAGTACGCGCGCGCGCAGCGCGTGCGCCACGTGCTGGTGGTCGGCAGCCCGCGCACGACCGCCGGCGAGCTGCTCGCGCTCGATCTGCGCGGCGGCGGGGAGCGTACGCTCAGGGTGGCCGACGTCCTCGCGGACCCGGCCACGTGCTTCGAGGGAGTGGGAGGGGCAGGACATGTCTAAGAACATCGTGGTCATCGGCGCGCAGTGGGGCGATGAGGGCAAGGGCAAGGTCGTCGACATCATCACCCCGCACGTCGACGTCGTCGTGCGCTTCTCGGGCGGCAACAATGCCGGCCACACCGTCGTGGTCGGCCGTGACAAGTACGTGCTGCACACGATCCCCTCCGGCATCCTGCACAACGGCCGCCGGTGCGTGATCGGCTGCGGCGTCGTCATCGATCCGGGCTCGCTCATCGAGGAGATGGAGTCGCTCGTCCAGCGCGGCATCGGCCTCGACGGCAACCTCTACATCTCGAAGAACGCGCACCTGATCATGCCGTACCACCCCGCCCTCGACCGCGCGTCGGAGGCCAAGCTGGGCCAGCGGCGCATCGGCACCACGGGCAAGGGCGTCGGTCCCGCCTACGTCGACAAGGCCGCGCGCGTGGGCATCCGGATGGCCGACCTGCTCGACGAGCGCCTCTTCCGCGAGAAGCTCGAGTTCAACCTGGCCCAGAAGAACCGCCTGCTGCGCGACTTCTACGACGCCGAGACGTTCGGGGTCGAGGCGATCCTCAACCAGTACCTGCGATACGCCGGCTGGCTCGCGCCCTACATCACGGACACCGCGCTGCTGCTCAGCACGTGGATCGAGAGCGGCTACTCCGTGCTGTTCGAGGGCGCGCAGGCCACCATGCTCGACATCGACCATGGCACCTATCCGTACATCACGTCGTCCACGACCACGGCCGGCGGCGCCGCCACCGGCACCGGCGTGCCGCCGACGAAGATCCACGGCGTGCTCGGCGTGGCCAAGGCGTACTCGACGCGCGTGGGCGGCGGGCCCTTCCCCACGGAGATGACGGGCAAGCTCGCCGAGACGATCCGGGCGCGCGGCAAGGAATACGGCAATACCACGGGGCGGCCGCGGCGCTGCGGCTGGTTCGACGGGGTCGTCCTGCGCTACGCCGTGCGGATCAACGGCTTCGACACGGTGGCCCTCACCAAGCTCGACGTGCTCGATCAGTGCGAGACGCTCAGGGTCTGCACGGGCTATCGCTGGCGCGGCGACATCATCACCGACTTCCCCGGGGAGGAGACGGCGCTGGCGGAGCTCGAGCCCGTCTACGAGGACGTCGAGGGCTGGATGACGTCCACCGCCGGCGCGAAGAACGAGGCCGACCTGCCCGCGAAGGCGCGCCACTATCTCGAGCGCCTCGAGGAGCTGATCGGCGTTCCGTTCTGTCTGGTCTCCACCGGCGCGCAGCGCGACGAGACGATCCTGTGCGAGGACTCGCCGTTGCTGCAGTGGTATCCGAGCGTCCGCTCGAGCATCGTGTAGCGCGCGGCTCACGGGCGCGCCCCTTGCAACGTCGGCGGTGCATGGCGCGCCGGACAGCCGTCCTCGTGTCCGGCCACGCCGTACGGCCAGTTCCTACGCTGGGTGTGGGTGCCGCCGCGCGCGGTCGCCGTCGGCGACCGCGTGGTCGAGGAACCGGGGTACTGGGTCGCCGAGACGACGGCAGGCGATCAGCGCGGCCGGCTGTCGAGGGCCGCCTCGAGCACCTGGCCGATACGGTCCATGTCGAACGGCTTGAAGACGTAGTCGAACGCCCCTCGCGTCAGCGTCTCGCGGGCGAGGCCTTCATCTGCGTTGGCCGTGACGATGATGATCGGGACGTCGGGACGAAGGACGCGGAGCTCATCGAGCGTCTGCGTCCCCGTGGCATCGGGAAGGTTGATGTCGAGGAGGATGGCATTGGGCCGCTCGGTCGCCGCGACGGCGTACGCGTCGGCCGCGGTTCCCGCGAGGCGGACGTCGTAGTCGAACCGCTCCAGCATGTCGGAGAGGATCTCGAGCAGCGCGGGTTCGTCCTCCACGACCAGGATGACGGGACGCATCTGACGCGGAGACGATAGCACGCGGAGTGGTGAGAACAGAAGCATCTCGAGCACCTATCGAGGTGATCGGTCCGCGGCCGCCCGCGCGGCGTCCCCGGTGGGCCCGTGTCCGTCCACTAACCTGTTAATATTCCGGGCGGGAGCCGTTAGCTCAGTTGGTAGAGCGCCTGACTTTTAATCAGGGGGTCCCGGGTTCGATCCCCGGACGGCTCACCAAATAATCAAGAGGATGTGTACCCTTACGAGAGTAGCAATGTGGAAGATTATTCTGATCGCTGCGTCCGCGGCAATTGCCGTCGGCGGATGTTCTTCCAGCCGATTGGCCGCGCCGGCGGTGTCTCCCGTCGGCCAAGCTGAGTGTGGGCGCACGCCCGGCACTGCCGGAACATGGCGGCCTCAGCTGAACTACTGCGAGTTCTAGGCGCCCGAGAGGCGCGTCAGGACGCGCGCTTGTCGGGCGCGCCCGGCCGGGCGCGCGGCTTCAGCTTCAGCGCGTGGCGCGCCGCCGCCTCCTCGACCGAGTGCGACTCCGTCAGCGCCCCCGTCTCGCGCGCCAGCGCGACGAGACGCGCGTAGTGCCGATGCAGCAGGCGCACCTCGTCCTCGCTGAGGTCCTCGACGTTGACGAGGCGGTTCGAGGCGCCTTCCACCGCGGCCACGATCTCGTTGAGCTTGAGGTGAATCGCGCGCGCGTCCTTGTTCTGCGCGCGCTGGATCAGGAACACCATGAGGAACGTGACGATGGTCGTGCCGGTGTTGATGACCAGCTGCCACGTGTCGGAGAAGCGGAAGATCGGTCCCGTCGCGGCCCACGCGACGATCACGGCCAGGGCGACCGCGAAGGCCCAGGACGTGCCGGCCCACTCGGTGACCGCGCGCGAGAAGCGCTCGAGCGCGATGCCGAGTCCCCTGCGCCGGGACCCGCGCGCGCCGCGCACCAGGCGCCGCCAGGGTGCGGGTCGCGGGTTTTCGCGCTCCATGCGTGAAGCGAGGTGCAATGAGGATGCCTGGCACCTGCCTTGCGTCCCGCACGCGCGTGCGCACGGCGTTGGCTGCTCCAGGCCGCGGATCGAGCGTGTGCCGGCCATTGCATGGATCCGCTCGGCTCGAGACTAGGTGGCATCAGCGTTGCTGCGCCTATCGTCATGCGACCGGCGAGAGTCCGAACCACGACGCTCGCCGACGTCCAGTCGGGCGCGCGAAACGAGACCTGCACGGTGTGCCGCAGGGAGCTGCGGCCCGGTGAGCCGCTCGCATGGGGGCTCGCCCACGAGCGACTCCACGAGCGGTGTCTCGACGGTCTTCGTGCGTCGCGGCTGCGACCCAAGGAGCGGCCACAGCGCGTCGCCCCGGCCATGCGCGGCGTGCTCGCGCGCCACGAAGGCCGGCTCTGCACGGCCTGCCTCGCCATGGAGATCAACGTCAGCCTCCAGCAGGCGCGCGACGTCGTCGCCCGGCTCATCCCGAGCGAGGGCTTTGCGGTGCTGCCGGTGAGCTGCGGACGCTGCGGCCGCCAGACCGACGCCCTCTGCACGATCCCGTCCGCCGCCTGAGACCGTGAGCGCGCTCGCCCAGCGCCTCAAGCATGGGTTGAACGAGGCGCGCATCCTCATCCTCGGCGTCCAGGTCCTGCTCGGCTTTCACCCGCGCGCGCCGCTGGAGCCCGGCTACGAGCGGCTCTCGCCGGTCGCGCACGGGCTCAAGCTCGGCGGTCTCGTGCTGCTGCTCGTGGCCGTCGCGCTGCTCATGGCGCCCGCCGCCTATCACCGGATCGTCGACGCGGGACACGCGAGCGGGCGCGTGCATCGCCTCGCGACGTGGACGATGGCGGTGGCGCTGACGCCGATCGGGCTCGCGCTCGCGGCAGACTTCTACGTCGCGCTGGAGGGCGCCGCCGGCTCTGCCACGAGCGCGCTCGCCGCCGGCGGCCTCGCGGCCACCGCGGCCGGGCTCTGGTACGCGCTGCCGCTCTCGCTGCGCGGCCCCGGGCCGCGGCGCGCGGCGGAGGGCCCGGAGCGCGAGATCACGCCGCTGGCGCAGCGGGTGGAGCAGGTGCTGACGGAGATCCGCATGGTGCTGCCGGGTGTGCAGGCGCTCCTCGGCTTCGGCTTCGCCGCGACGCTGATGGACGCGTTCCCGCGGCTGCCCGGTGCCTCGCAGGCGCTGCACCTCGCCGGCGTCGCGTGCGTCGCGCTCGCGACGATCTTGTTGATGACGCCGGCCGCGCGCCACCGCCTCGTGGAGGGCGGGGAGGACACCGAGGCGTTCCATCGTTTCGCGAGCCGGCTGCTGCTCGCGGCGATGGTGCCGCTTGCGCTCGGGATCGCCGCCGAGTTCGCCGTCGTCGTCCGCCGGATCACCGACTCGGTGGCGCTCGCCGCGGCGGGCGCCGTGCTGGCCGGCCTGCTGTTCTTCGGCTTCTGGTTCGGCGTCGGCGCCTGGGCACGCGTCCGCGCCGCCGCCGGGCGGGGTCGCCGGCGCGCCGCCTGAGAGGTTGCGCCGGACCCCGGCGTCTGCCACCATCGCGTCGCCCCGCGCCTGCCGCGCGGGAGTTGCCGCCGTCAGGGAGGCGCGATGATCTACGAATACCGCGCGTACTACGTCATGCCGGGGCGGATGCCGGATATCCAGCGCCGCTTCGCCGACATCACCATGAAGCTCTTCAAGAAGCACGGCATCAACGTGGTGGGCTTCTGGGAGACGATGTTCGGCGAGTCCAACGAGATGGTCTACATCTGCTCGTACGACGATCTCGCGCACCGTGACCGCGCGTGGAAGGCGTTCATGGCCGATCCCGAGTGGCTGGCCGCGCGCAAGGCGAGCGAGGCGAACGGGCCGCTCGTGGAGCGCGTCGTCAACAAGATCTGGCGCCCGACCTCCTTCTCGCCCCTCCAGTAGCTCGCAGATCGAGGGCCCTCAAGATGGGGGCCATTGCGGGGCCCCATCGGCGAGCGTGGCCTAGAGGAGCGGCACGGCTTCGCCGGGACGCTCCGAAGGCTGGGGGGTATGGGGGGCCATTTCGGGGCCCCCCATCT
>Ga0137418_10001771_pt1 | contig 19880 bp, 15 predicted proteins | sample CZODoug3_1_2_16f_FD_122242 | JGI IMG/M metagenome (GOLD analysis project Ga0137418, IMG submission 122242) | Vadose zone soil fungal communities from Angelo Coast Range Reserve, California, USA - CZODoug3_1_2_16fungal (Hybrid Assembly) | ecosystem: Environmental > Terrestrial > Soil > Vadose...
CGGGCGGCGCAGGACTCGGCCCTCCGCGTATTCCTCGACTGCCCCAACTCCTTCTGCGATTTCGACTACTACAGGACGGAGATCACGTTCGTGAACTGGGTGCGGGACCGCCAGTTCGCGCAAATGCACGTCCTCGTCACAGCGCAGCAGACGGGCGGTGGCCAGGAGTACACGCTGGCGTTCATCGGGCTCGAACGGTTTGCGGGCGCGGAGGACACACTGCATTACGTGTCCCACACGGGGGACACGCAGGACGACCTCCGCAAGGGACTGAGGCAGGTGCTGCGGCTCGGACTCGTGCGGTTCGCGGCCCGCACGCCGGTCGGGCCGCGGCTCGAGATCTCCTACAGCGCCCCGCCCAGCAGCGCCGCTCAGGTGCACGATCCGTGGAACCACTGGGTCTTCGAGACGCGCCTCTCGAGCAACTTCTTCGGAGAGCACAGTTACAAGAGCACGTACGTGTCGGTCAACCTCTCGGCGAGTCGCATCACGGAGGCGTGGAAGTTCACGTGGTCAGCGAACCACAACTACAACCAGAATGACTTCACGGTCCCCGACTTCGACTCGACGACCGGAATCCAGATCGGGGAGCACGTCGTCACCAACATCACGCGGAGCGATGGCTCCGACCTTCTCATGGTAAAGAGCCTGGGCCCCCATTGGTCGGCAGGGGCGCAAGGATCCGTTTTCTCATCCACGTTTTCGAATCAGGATCTCACGCTGAAGTTCGGTCCCGCCGTGGAGTTCAACATCTTTCCGTATTCGCAGTCCACGCGGAAGCTGCTTACGCTTCGCTACAACATCAGCCTTGCGTCCTTCAATTACCGAGACACCACGATTTTCAACCGGCTCTCCGAGACGCGGGCGACCCAGAGCCTCACCGTCTCGCTCGACGTGAAGCAACCGTGGGGCTCCGCCGGCCTGTCGCTCGAGGGCAGTAACTACCTGTACGACTTCAGGAAGAACCACCTGCAGATCTTCGGGAACGGGAGCTTTCGATTGTTCAAAGGCTTGTCATTCGACTTCTTCAGCTTCGTGAACTTGATCCACGACCAGTTGTCGATTCAGAAGGCGGGGGCGACGGAACAAGAGGTGTTGCTCAGGAGGCGACAGCTCGCGACCTCATACAGGTACCAGGGATTTGTCGGGCTGCGCTACACGTTCGGCTCCAAGTTCGCCAACGTCGTGAACCCGCGCTTCGGGAGCGGCGGGGGGTTTTTCATCTCGTTCTAGGCTCCCCCAAAAAACCGAACCCGGAGCCACGCGCTGCACTCCGGGTCGGTTAGATCGGGCGAAGTGGCCGTCTAACACTCCCACCACGACCTAGCTGCAATCTGTGCGTCCGCCGACCCGCCCCTACGTGCGAGCTTTGTCAGGGAACCGTCAAGCGCCAAGTGGAGGCGGTTGCCGCGCCGCTCGTGGAGGAGGATTGTTCAGGCCATGAGCGTGCGCGTGACACGAAGAGGCGGCCGTGTGGTGACGGCCCTGTTGGTGCTGGCCTTCGGCGTCGCGGCGGTGCTCGCTATCCAAGCGTACGGCGTGGCCCGTTACCACCGCGCCCAGGCGGACCGGGTGCTGCGCGACTATGCCGCGCTCGCCGCCGCTCGCGTCGCACTGCGCAGCGCTCAGCAGATCTACTACTACGGGATCAACCCTGCTCTCAAAGAGCTACAACACGCCCACGAGATCGCGCCGCACCGCCCCCTCCCCGCGCCGGCCAGCCTCCACGTCGACGCGATGGAGCGCGCGAGCATGCTCCATCTCCCGATGCGCTTCACGTTCCGACTCGACCTGCCGACCGGCAAGCTCGAGATCGCGGGCGAGCCAGCCGCACCGGCGACGCGTGCCTGGCTGCTCGACTCACTGCCGGTCCACCTGCGCACCATATACGACACCTCGTGGCACATGGGTGCGATCCTGGGCCCTCCCCTGCCCGGCGGCGAGCGGCATTACGTCGCGTATACGGTGCTGCGGGACCGGAGGAACACACTCCACACCGCGCTCGGCTTCGATGCGAATCCCTCGGGGCTGCGGCCGTTCTTCGCCAGCGCAACCGACAAGTTCCCGCTCCTGCCGCGGCCCCTCACCTCGGGCGTGCAGTACGACTCGATGGGGTCGTTCATCATCACCGACCGCTATGGTGTGGAGCTGTACCGCTCGCCGGCGCAGTACAGCTCCCCGTTCACCGCGCGCGACACCATCGGCACCGACCTGGGTGACCTGTATGCGCAAGCGACCCTGCGCCCCGAGGTCGCCGCGCAGCTGATCATCGGCGGGCTCCCCAAGTCGCGCTTGCCGTTGATCCTCGGCCTGCTGGGAATGACCGCGGTCCTGATCGGAACGGCGCTGGTGCAGCTGCGGCGCGAATACGAGCTGGCGCGGCTGCGCACCGATTTCGTCTCCGGCGTCTCGCACGAGCTCCGCACGCCGCTCGCCCAGATCCGCATGTTCTCGGAGACGCTGGTGCTGGGTCGCGTGCGCTCCGACGAAGAGGAGCGCCGTTCCCTCGCGATCATCGACCAGGAGGCTCGTCGTCTCACGCACCTGGTCGAAAACCTGCTCCACTTCTCGCGCAGCGAACGCCAGACGGCCCGGGTCGTGCCCGAGCCGACGGCCCTCGCGCCGCTGGTGCAGGAGGTCATCGAGGGGTTCGCGCCCCTCGCGGCGGCGCGCGGGGTGTCACTGCAGGCGACCGTCGCCGAAGGGCTCGTCGCACCCGTGGATCCCGGCGCGGTGCGTCAGATGCTGCTCAACCTGCTCGACAACGCCGTGAAATACGGACCGACGGGGCAAACGGTCACGGTGGGAGCGGCGTCGCAGCCGAACGGCGCCGCCCGTCTCTGGGTGGACGACTGCGGGCCGGGAGTCCCCCGCCCCGATCGCGAGCGCGTGTGGGACCGGTTCTGGCGGCTCGAGCGCGACCGCGGCTCGGCGGTCGCCGGCAGCGGCATCGGCCTCGCCGTCGTGCGGGAGCTCGCTGGCCTGCACCACGGCCGCGCCTGGGTGGAGGACGCGGAGTCGGGCGGTTCTCGCTTCGTCGTCGAGCTGCCGGCATGAACGCCCCCCCTCTCCCGAAGCGCATCCTGCTCATCGAGGACAACGCCGATCTCGCATACGGCCTGCGCAACAACCTCGAGATCGAGGGCTACCATGTGGAGGTGGCGGGCGACGGGGCGAAGGGACTGACGCGGGCCCGCGTGGCGAAGCCCGACCTCGTGATCCTCGACCTCATGCTCCCGGGAATGGACGGTTTCCGCGTGCTGCGCACCCTGCGCGACGACGGCCACGCCATCCCGGTGTTGATTCTCACGGCCCGGGGCGAGGAGGCTGACAAGGTGCGTGGCCTCCGCCTCGGCGCCGACGACTACGTCACCAAGCTGTTCGGCGTCCTCGAGCTGTTGGCGCGCGTCGAGGCCCTGTTTCGCCGCGCGTCGCCGCGCCACAACGGCGACGGCCCCGAACCGGCCTCGCTGCGGTTCGGCGACACCGAGGTGCTCACCCCATCGCGCACCGTGCTGCGCCGGGGCGAGGCCGTGTTGCTCACGCCCAAGGAGTACGACCTCCTGGTCGCGCTGTTGCGCCGCAACGGCGCCTGCGCGACACGGGTGGAGCTGCTGACCGAGGTGTGGGGCTACAGCGCCGAGGTAATGAGTCGCACGGTGGACACGCACATCGCCGAGCTGCGCCGCAAGCTCGAGCAGGACCCCGCGAATCCCCGGCACATTATGACGGTGCGAAAAACGGGCTACCGCCTGGACCGCTAGACCACTTCGAAGGAGGCGTCGTGCATCACGGACTCATTCTGGTCGTGGCACTGCTGCAGGCGGCGACGCCGCAGCGCCCCATCACCACTCCGCGCGACCTGCTCGCAGCCATGCGCGCGCGATACGACGGTAAGTGGTACCGCACACTCACGTTCGTGCAGAACAACAGCGAGTATCACCCCGACAGCACGGTGACGCATTCGGTGTGGCGCGAATGGCTGCTCGCTCCCGGGAAGCTGCGCATCGAGTTCCAGCCCGACTCGGGCTCGGGCATGCTGTTCGCCGCCGACTCGCAGTTCGCGTTCACCAAGGACTCGATCTCGATGGCGCGCCCGTTCATCCACCCACTGCTCGTGCTGGGGTTCGACGTTTACGCCCAGCCGGTCGAGCGGACGCTGGCGGTCCTGACGCAACGCCGCTTCGACCTTTCGGTGCTGTCCGAGACGACCTGGGAGGGACGTCCGGTCTGGGTGGTGGGGGCGAAGGCGGGAGACCTGCACACGCGGCAGTTCTGGGTGGACAAGGAGCGCCTGGTGTTCGTGCGGCTGCTCGCGCCCGCGGGTCAGGACACGAGTCGGACCTCCGACACGCGCTTCAACAAGTACGCACCGCTCGCGGGCGGGTGGGTGTCGCCCGAGGTCGAGTTCCTGGTGGACGGGCAGCGCCTGTTCCTCGAGGAGTACCACGACATTCAGGCTAACGTCGCGATGCCCGACGCCTTGTGGGATCGCCGCCAGTGGAAGGCTACTCGCGCGAAGTAGCGACCGAGTCGAACACCGCCTGGATCTCACGCCCGGGGCCCAGGGGAGCCTCGGTGAGGTTGGTCACGAGCGCGAAGACCACGCGCGAGTCGCGGTCGACCCCGAACGCCGTCGTGCCGCCCACCGACCCGCCACCGTGGTAGACGTAGCGGTGGCCGAGACTGTCTTTCGCGACGAACCACCCGATGCCGTACGGGGTCGCTTCGCCCGCCGTGGTGTGCTGCGGCGTGAAGAGGAGCTCCAGCGTCGCGCCTTTCAGGAAACCGGGCCCCAGCAGGGCGGACCCGAAGCGCACGAGGTCCTCGGCCGTCGAGAGAAACCCGCCGCCCCCCCATTTGTAGCTGTTGTCCACCGGCTGCGACAGCGCGTACAAGCCCTCGATGTTGCGGTCGTAGAAGCGCGTGCGATTGGGGATGAGGCTGTCGTTCTTGTCGGGCGCGGTCGCCGTCATCCGGAGCGGTTTGAAAACATGGCGGCTCATGTACGCGAGAAACTCCTCGCGCGATGCCCCTTCCACGACGGCGCTGAGCAGGTTGAATCCATAACTGGAGTATGAAAAGCGCGTCCCGGGCGGGAAAACGAGCGAGTCGTCCTTGAAGATCGACAGCGCTTCGGTGACAGTCGCGAAGCGCCGGTTGAGCGTGAACTCGTCGCCCTTGTAGTGCCGGATACCGGCCAGGTGGCCGCCGACGAGCCGCGTGGTGATCGGCACACCCTTGTCCGGGAACGTCGGGACATAGTGCTGCACCGGCGCGTCGAGGTCGAGCTTCCCGGTCTCGAACAACTGGGCGATGGCGGTGGCGGTCAGCGGCTTCGAGACGCTGCCGATCCGGAACTGCGTGGCGGGGGTGGCCGCGCGCTTCGCCTCGAGGTCGGCGTAGCCGAATGCTTCCGACCATACGATCCGCCCATCCACCGCCACCGCGATGGCGAAGCCCGGGATCCCCGGGGCGAGCTTCTCGCAAGCGATCGCGTGGGCGCGCGCCGCGGCCGCCGCCCAGCGCGGCGCCACCGGCGCGGCTGGCTGGGAGACGCATGCCTGAGCCTGCAGAAGTACCGCTACGAGGGAGAGAATCATCCATTAAGATATCTGCCTATGGACAAAGCCGTCACGCTCGGCAGGCTCCACACGACCGGGCCGATGCTAGTGCTCCCCAATGCCTGGGACGCCGGCTCCGCGCGCATCTTTGTGGAGGCGGGCTTCCCCGCGCTGGCGACGACCAGCGCGGGCATCGCATTTAGCCTCGGCTATCCGGACGGTGAGAAGATCAGCCGGGTTGAGATGCTCGCCGCGGTCGCGCGCATCACGCAGCGCGTCAGCGTCCCGGTGACGGCCGACATGGAGGCCGGCTTCGGGCGCGCGCCCGACGCCGTCGCCGAAACGGCGCGCGGCGTGCTTGCGGCGGGCGCGGTGGGCATGAACCTCGAGGACTCAGGCGAAGGCGACACCTTGTTCGAGTTCGATCTTTCGGTGGCGCGGGTGCGGGCCGCGCGCGAGGCGGCGACGGCGGTGGGCGTTCCGCTCGTGCTCAACGCCCGTACCGACGCCTTCCATCCGGGGACGCTGCCGGAGGGCCGCCAGTTCGCGGAGGCGGTGCGGCGCGGGAACGCGTACCGAGAGGCAGGTGCGGACTGCGTGTTCGTTCCGTTCGTGGGTGACTCGGGCACGATCGAGCGGCTCGTCAAAGAAATCGCGGCGCCGCTCAACATCCTCGGGACTCCCGACGCGCCCAACCTCAAGGCGCTCGAGGCGCTGGGCGTGCGGCGCGTAACGTTCGGATCGGCCCCGATGCGCGCGACGCTCGGCCTGGTGCGCCGGATGGCACGCGAGTGGCAGGAGAAGGGGACGTACGGAACACTCGCCGCCTACGGGATCCCCTTTGCGGACCTGCAGCGGCTATTCGGCTAGCGCAGATCGACGTGCAGGTGATCGGCGGTCCCCACATGGCGCAGCGTGTTGAACCCCATGCCCCAGAAGTACAGTTGCACCAGCCGGTTTCTGAACCAGCCCCGGTTTGCCGTGCGCAGATCGACGGCGTGCACCCAGCCATCCGCCTGGCGATAGTGCAGTGACGTTTCGTTCACCGGCAGGCCCATGCGCGCGTAGTCTTCACGGGCCCGCCTCATGTCGGTGACGACGAGCTTGTCGTCCAACAGGAGCCACGTGGACAGCGCCAACCGCAGGAGGGGGTGTACCGTCCTGTAGTACGCCCGCACATCGGGCTTGGCGTTGACGCGCGAGAGATACAGCAGAGAGAACCCGCAATAGAACACGACCAGCGGCAGCGCCACCCACTTGGCGAGCAGCAGCACCGGGGGACGGCCGGCGAAGCTGCGCAGCAGCCATGACGCGTACAACGTGACCAGTCCGATAGTGAGGAGCGCGGCGACGAGCAGCGCGATCCAACTCGGCGCGTTGCCGTACTCGTAGAAGAAGACCGCGCCCCGCACCAGGACGACGAACGGCAGCGCGACGATCGCGACCAGGCGCAGGAGTCCCTGGAGCAGCTCGATGCCAAGGAGGCGCCAGTCACGCGGTACGGCCTTCTCGCGTTTGCGCTGCTTGACGCGCTGCTTCCACTCCCGCGCCGCTTCGCGGCGCAGCTTGGCCAGCCGATCCGCAAATCCGCCCTCCGCCATGCTCAAACCTACGGCGTCCTTGACGACCCAGTTCCTGCGGCGCATACCTAGGGCAACGGTGCACAGGAGACGACCATGGCGGACGCGACGCGCTTGGTGGACTACTACTACACGATGGTGCCCGACAAGCCGGGCGAAGGCACGAAGCTGCTCAGGGTGCTGCGTGATGCGCGGGTGAACCTGCTCGCTTTCTCGGCGTTCCCGAGCCAGCGGAAGTCGCAAGCGGACTTCGTGCCCGAGGATCCGGCGGCGTTCGTCGCCGCTGCCAAAGCCGCGAAACTCAAGCTCAAGGGCCCGAAGAAAGTGTTCCTGATCGACGGCGACGACCGAGTGGGGGCCCTGTCGGACGTTTTCGCCAAACTCGGCGCCGCCAAGGTGAATGTGACGGCGGTGGGCGCGGCGCGCACGGGGATGGGACGGTTCGGGGCGTTCTTGTGGGTGAAGTCCAAGGACCTGAAGAAGGCTGCCGCGGCGCTCGGTGTCATGGTGTAGTGCAACGATTCGGGTAAGCGTCGTCTTATAGGGGCAGTCCCCTCACAGGAGCTGTCCCGTGAAACGACGCTCGCTACTCGCCCTCGTGCCGCTGTCTCTCCTCGCCTGCGGTGATCGAGCACCCCGGGCGGCCGCTGATTCGTCCACCCCCGCCGCATACCTGGTCCAGTCGCAAGCCCGTGCGGCGAGACCCCAGATGATCGGGTATGCCGGCGGCCACCCCGCCGACATGCAGCTGAACGAGGTCGTCGTAACCGAAGTTGCCCTGCCGATGCCCACCGCGACCAACATGGTGATCCGCACTGCCACCGCGTCCGTGAAGGTGGACTCCCTCGAGCCCGCCGTCGCGGCCGTGCGCGAGCTCGCGGCACGCGTGGGCGGGTTCGTGACAAACGCGGGAATCCAGACGGGCGGGGGCCAGCTGCGCAGCGCGACGATCGAGGTGAAGGTCCCCGCCACCCGGTTCGACGAAGCCCTGGCGGGTCTCAAGCCCATCGGCGAACTGGAGTCGGCCAACGTCGAAGCCGAAGACGTCGGCGAAGAGTACGTGGATGTCACGGCGCGCATGGACAACGCGCACCGCCTGGAGCGGCGGCTGATCGACCTACTCGCGACGCGGACCGGCAAACTGAAGGACGTGCTCGACGTGGAGCAGTCCCTGGCACGGGTGCGTGAAGAGATCGAGCGCTACGAGGGGCGGCTCCGCTATCTGCGGACCCACACGGCGATGAGCACGCTGACGGTCACCGTCCACGAACCGGTGCCTGTCGTCGGAACCGCCGGGACGAGCGTGATGGGCGAAGCGTTCCGGCAAGCCTGGCGCAACTTCGTGACGTTCCTCGCCGTGCTGGTTCAGGCGCTCGGCGTGATCATCCCGCTCGGCGCGATCGCCGCGGCCGCCTGGCTCGTGACGCGGCGCTGGCGGGCTACGGTACGGGCTTCGTCCCGAGCGGAGGCTTGATCCGCACGATCCAGAGCCCGTTGAACATGTCGTTGACGTAGGCGAGCCCGTCCCGCACCACGACGCCCCACGTCATCGGCGTGTTCTTCACGTTGCCGTCCATGTCGCCGGTGTGGACGTGCACGATCTCGCGTTGCTGCGCGCGCAGGTCGCCCAGCAGCTCGCCCGAGATATCGAAGGCGTGGAAGCCGCCGTTGTACGCACCCAGGTACAGCGTGTCACCGGCCACCCAGACGTTATGCACGCCGCCGTACTCGGGCTCGTACCAGGCGACGGGGCGCGGGTGCCGGATGTCGGTCACGTCCAGCACCTGCAACCGGCCGAAGGCCCGGAACGCCGCGGCGTCCTTGGCACCCTCCACCTGGCCCGACGGGAACACCTCGTCGGCGATGAAGACGTAGTTCTTGTGCCGCCACGCGGTGTGCGTACCGCGGATGAAGCCGGGCCCATGGCGCAGCTCGACGTCCCGGTACAGCTCGTTCAGGTCGTACTTGTACTGCGACACGAGCTGCGGATTCGAAGGGCTGCCGCCCGCCATGCCGTTGCCGACATCGAGAATCACGAGCCCGTCGTTCCAGTATGACAGGTATGCGAGGCCATCCTGCACGTCGACGTCGTGCAGCGTGCGACCCGCGTCGGCCCGCGGCGTACGCCACTGCGCCACTTCCTTGGGGTGATAGGGGTCGCTGATGTCGAGAATGTGGAGCGCGCCGGTGCCGTCGTTCGTCAGGTAGACATGGGTACCGAACTTCTCCTGGCGGTACACGAACGCGGAATGCACGCCCCCCGTGACGCCGTCGGTGAACTCGGCGATCGGCTTGGGGTGCGCGGGATCGTCCAGCGCCGCGATGACCAGGCCGTTCTTGCGGTCGGAAGCGCCCTCGCGGGTGAACACGAGGAACTTGCCGTCGGGCGTCGTCATGATGTCATTCACGCGGCGCGTGTTCGCGACGATCGAGTCGGTCACGACGGGCTTGGCGGGGTCGCTGATGTCGATCGCGTACATGCGGTCGCCGCCCGAGCCGCTGCCCAGGTAGGCGATGCGGCCGTTGGGGTGGATCCATACCTCTTCCGTCGTGAACAGCGACCGCGGCAAGCGGCCCACGACCTCGACCGGCCGGCGCGCGTTGCGGGGCGCCAGGGTTACGGGCACGGCGGCGGAGTGGGTGCCGAACGTCGCGGTGACGACGTAGTCACCGGTCTCGTATCCGACGAAGTTGCCGTCGTCCGTGATCATCCCTTCCCCAGGCGAAAAGCTCCACGAGGGCGTGAGTCCCGTGATCTCTCGACCCGCCGCCGTCAGCGGGCGGGCGGTGAACTGCAGCACATCGCCCTGCCGGACCTTCGCGCTCCCGGGCAGGATCTCCACACGCGCGATGGTGTTCGCCACGACCTCGACGGGCACGCGCTCCGTGACGGCGCCTACGGCGGCAATGACGCTCGCCCGCCCCGCCGCCGCCGCGGTCACGACGCCGTTTGCGTCCACCCGCACGACGGCGCGGTTCGAGCTGCGCCAGGTGACGGTGTCCGAGCGGGCGTCGCCGTCCTCGCTCGTCACGGCGGCGCTGAGCCGGATGCGCTGGCCGGCCACGAGCTTCGTCACCCGCGGCGCGACGGCGATCCGGGCCGCCGGCCCGGCGACGATCCGTACCTCGGTGCGCTTGATGTAGGGTCGCGATCCGGTGACGAGCGCGATCACCGCGACGGGAATCGTCCCGGTCGACCCGGCGCTCACGAGACCGGTGCTATCGACGCTCCCCTCGAACCGTCCGCCCGCAGCGCGGAACAGTAATCGCACATTCGCCATCGGCTGACCCGCCGAATCGTGAGCCTCGGCGCGGAACCGCAACGTGTCCCCCGGGGTCAGAACCCCACGCGCCGGTGTGAGCACGATGTCGGCGACGGGCGAGGCCGGCAGAGCGGGCGCTGGAGGCGGCGTCGGCTGCTGCAGGGCGACGGCGAGGAATGCGGTGAGGAGCATCGGCGAGTCCCGGTTCGAGGGTTAGCTTAGGATCGGAGAATGTACACCACCGTTTGCAGCGAGGGGAGCAGGTGCGCGAGATCCTGACGTTGTGTCTTGCGACGATCGCGGTGGTGGCCCGGGCGCCCGCGCAGAATGCCGCTCCCACCCCCGCACCCGACTACCTCGTCTGGGTCGCATCGGAAGCGACGGACCGCATCGCCCTGGTGCGCTTCAGCGCCGCGGCGGGTGCATTGGTCGAGCGCGAGTTCACGATCGGCCTCCTGCCCACCGACCCCGACGGTCCGCACGGCCTGACGGTCTCGCCGGACCGCCGCTTCCTCTACATCACCACGGCGCACGGCCAGCCGTTCGGCTTCCTGTGGAAGATCGATGCCGTCACCAGCGCCGTCGTGGGTCGAGTCGAGCTGGGCATGTTTCCGGCGACAGTGCAGCTGACGCCGGACGGGGCGTTCGCCTACGTCGTGAACTTCAATGTGCACGGCGACATGGTGCCGTCGTCGGTGTCAGTCGTCGGCACCGATGACATGGTCGAGGTCGCGCGCGTCCCGACGTGCACGATGCCGCACGGGTCGCGGCTCAACCCGCAGGGCACCAAGCAGTACTCGGCCTGTATGATGGACGATCAGGTGGTGGAGATTGACACCAGGACATTCGGTGTCGCCCGTCGTTTCAGCGTCGATAAGGGCCAAGAGGGGGAGGAGCACATCGCGCACAGCGCACCGCGCACCGCGCACACACCGACTTGTTCGCCCACCTGGGCCCAGCCCTCGGCGGACGGCTCGCGCGTCTACGTCGCCTGCAACAAGTCGAACGAGATCCTCGAAATCGACGTGGGACGGTGGGTCCTCTCCCGCCGGATCGCGGCGGCGGAGGGCGTGTACAATCTGGCCGTCACCCATGACGGACAGCTGCTGCTCGCGACGAACAAACGGGCGCAGTCCGTCTCGGTCTTCGAGCTCGCTGCGGGGAAGGAGGTGGCCCGCATCGCGACGAAGCGGCGCATCGTGCACGGCGTCGTTGTGTCTCCCGACGACCGGTATGCGTTCGTCTCGGTGGAGGGAATCGGCTCGCAGCCCGGGACGGTGGAAGTGATCGACCTGCGGACGCGCGCGGTGGTGGCCGCCGCGGACGTGGGGCAGATGGCGGGTGGCATCGACTTCTGGAAAACCGAAGGAGGGCACTGACCATGGCCATCAACGAAAAGTGGAAGGCCGCGGCGCATCGTGCCGCCGCCCAAGCGAAGAAGACCGCCCTGGCGGCGGCACGAGAGGCCGACCGGCTGATGCGCGTGGCGCGCCAGCGCGTCAAGTCATCGGGTGCCGAGGCGCGGGTGAAACGGGCGCTCCAGAAAGCCGGCCGCGTACTCAAGGCCGCGGGGAGCGCCGCCCTCCGGGCCGGCGTCGCGGCCGCCCGGGAGGGCTCGAAGACTAGCGCAAAATCACGGCGGGCACGTCGGCGTCCTTGACGAGCTTGTTGAAGGCCGGGATGTCGGCGTCCAGAACGGCCTTCACGTGGTCGAGCTGTAGTTGCAGCGCAGCCGACAACTGCTCGAACACCTGCACCGACTGATCGGTCGGCGCGGCGTCGGCGCTCGCGACCACGCCGGCGAGCGCCGCGATCTTGTTGTTCAGCCGGATCGGGTAGTTGAGCGGGTCCTGGCTGCTGCGGTTCTTCACCTGGTAGATCTCCGCCTCGATCGCGGAGAGTCGGCCCTTGATCGAGTCGGCCAGCTGCCCGATGCGCTTCCCTGCATCCCCCGGCAAGCCGCGCGCCCGCGTCGCCGCGCCGTCGAGCGCTTCTTTCACGTCGCGGATGCGCTTCACCGCGTCGTTCGCGGCGCTGACCCGGTCGCGAATCCGGATCAGCAAGTCGAACTGGCGCTGATACTCCTCGGGCGTAGTCGCCACGCGCGGGTCCCTCTTCAGCGCGAAGCTCCGAGTCTGTGACCAGTCGCCCGTCGTGAGCCGGACCTTATAGCTGCCTGGTACCGCGACCGGTCCCTGCGTGCCCCCCGCCCAGAAGATCATTCCGGTGAACTTGCTCGCCTCGGGATAGCGGAGATTCCAGACGAAGCGGTTCATCCCCGCCCGGACTTTGAGCGAGTCGCCGGGGTCCTTGGGCCGCGTGGTGAAGCGCCGGATGACCGAGTCGCGGGAGTCGAGGAACTCGAGCCGCACGTCGGCGGCGGAGTCGGGCTTGTCCTTCAAGTAGAAGAAGACGACGGCGCCGCCCGGCGGGTTGGCACCCACCCCCGTGGCTGGGCCCCCAAACCCGCCGCCTCCGCCCATCCGGTAGGGATCGCGCGGCGTGAACAGGAACCGCGCCGCGCGCGCCACCGAGTCGGCTAACTGGTGCAGCGGCGTCAGATCGTCGAGGATCCAAAACGCGCGGCCGTGCGTGGCCGCGACGAGATCGTTGTCCTTCACCACAAGGTCGTGGATCGGCACGATCGGCAGGTTGCGTTGCAACGTCTGCCAGCCGCCGCCGTCATCAAACGACACGTAGACGCCGAACTCACCGCCGCCGTACAGCAATCCCCGTCGCACCGGATCTTCCCGCACCACCCGGATGAAGTGATTGTCGGGGATCCCGGCGACGAGCTTGCGCCACGTGCGCCCGTAGTCGGTCGTCTTGAAGACGTAGGGACGGAAGTCGTCCAGCTTGTAGCGCGTCGCCGCGACGTACGCCGTGCCGGCGTCGTGGGGCGAGGGCTCCACCGAGCTGATCAACGACCACTCCGGCAGGTCACGCGCCGGCGGCGTCACGTTGGTCCACGTCTTCGCCCCGTCGCGGGTGACCTGCACCTGGCCGTCGTCCGTCCCCACCCAGATCAGATTGCTGTCGCGCGCACTCGGCGCGATGACGAACACCGTGTTGTAGTACTCGACGCTGGTGTTGTCCTTGGTGATCGGCCCGCCCGACGGTCCCTGCTTCGATCTGTCGTTGCGCGTCAGGTCGGGACTGATCACGTCCCAGCTCTGGCCCTCGTTGGTGGAGCGGAACACCACCTGCGCCCCCGCGTAGAGAACGCGCGGATTGAACGGCGACAGCGCGATCGGGAAGGTCCATTGCAGTCGGTACTTCAGGTCGGCCGCGCCCCACCCCATCGGGTTCTCGGGCCAGGGCGTGATGTCGCGCTCCTGGTTGGTGCGGTGGTCGAGCCGCGACAGGTAGCTGTAGCTCCCGGCATAGACGATGTCGGGGTCGTCCTGGCGCGCCACGATCCAGCCGCTCTCACCGCCGCCCACCTCGTACCAGTCCTTCTGCGTGATGCCGCCGCCGTCGGTGCGGGCGGCGATGCACACGGTGCTGTTGTCTTGTTGCGAGCCGCACACCCGGTAGGGGAAATGCGTGGTGGCGGTGACATGGTAGAACTGCGCCGTCGGCTGGTTGTCCTGTCCGGTCCAGGTCGCGCCGCCGTTGTAGGTGACGTTGGCCCCGCCGTCGTTGCTCTCGATCATGCGCTGCGGATCGTTGGGCGCGATCCAGAGGCCGTGGTTGTCGCCGTGCGGCGTGCGGATCGCCGTGAAGGTCCGTCCACCGTCCACTGACCGATAGAACCCCGTGTTCAGGACGTACACGGTCTCCGGGTCCTTGGGATCGGCGTGTATGTGCGTGTAGTACCACGCCCGCTGCCGCAAATTCCGTTCTTCGTTGGTGCGGCGCCACGTGACGCCGCCGTCGTCGGAGCGGAACACGCCGCCATCCTCGGCCTCGACGATCGCCCACACCCGCTCATGGTTCGCGCCCGAAACGGTGACGCCGATCTTGCCGATCACACCCTTGGGGAGTCCCTCATTGCGGGTGATCTCCTTCCAGGTGTCGCCGCCGTCGGTGGACTTGAAGAGGCCGCTGCCAGGTCCGCCGCTCGACATGTACCAGGGGCCGCGCCGCGCCTGCCAGAAGGCGGCGAAGAGAATGCGTGGGTTCACCGGATCCATGGCGAGGTCGATCGCCCCCGCCGAGTCGGAGCGGAACAGGATCTTGTCCCAGGTGCGCCCGCCGTCCTTGGAGCGAAACACGCCGCGCTCGGCATTCGGACCGAATGCGTGTCCCAGCACCGCCACGTAGACGAGGTCGGGATTGCCTGGGTGCACGCGAATCGCGCCGATCTGGCCGGCATCGCGCAGGCCCGACGTAACCCACGTCTTCCCGGCGTCGGTGGACCAGTACATCCCGTCGCCCGGGGAGACATTGCCGCGGATCGGAGACTCGCCCGTGCCGACGTACACGACGTTGGGGTCCGAGGGTGCCACGTCGATCGCGCCGATCGAGCCCGTGCGGAAATCCTTGTCGCTGACCGGCTGCCAGGTGAGACCGCCGTCCGTCGTCTTCCACACGCCGCCACCCGTAGCGCCGAAGTAGAACGTGGACGGCTGGTCGGGGTGCCCCGCCACCGTCGTCACACGTCCGCCGCGGAACGGACCGATCGACCGCCACTCGAGCGCATTGTAGAGAGACGTGTCAACGCCAGCAGGAGCAGCCGACGGCGCGGCGCGGCGTTGGGCAGCCGCGGGGATTGCGAGGAAGGCAGTACACGCTGCGACCGCGAAGAGTCGGGACGAGGACATGGCCGCCATCATACGCCCGCGCCTCCGAGTCTCAGGAGTTTCTGGTATAGCGCTGGTGGAACAGGCATCACCGACAATCGCCCGATCCGCACCAGCGGCATCTCCGCAAACGCCTTGTCTTTCTTGACCTCCGCCAGCGTGACGGGACGGCCAAGAAGTCCCTTCGCCTTGAACTTCGGGGGATCGCCGGCGGCAACAACCGTCGCCGTACCGATGATCGACTTCTCGTTGCCGGTGTGGTAGACGAAGAGCTCGTCCCCCGCCTGCATCGCCCGCAGATGCTTCATGGCGACCGGATTCTTCACGCCGTCCCACGTCGCAACGCCTTCGCGCTTCAAGTCGTCGAAGCTGTAGGTGCTCGGCTCGGTCTTCACCAGCCAGTAGTTAGGCATGCTCACCTGTCCAGGCATTGATGGTATCTGCAAGCTCGTTCATCACGTCGGTCTCGGTGCGTCCAGTGCGCTTCAACACTTTGAACGAATGGTCGCCGCCCTCGACAAGGTGCAGCGTTACGCGGTTACCCAGTCGTTTCACCACGGGTGTGAGCAAGTCGAGAGCCGCGAATTCGTCGCGGGAGCCTTGCAGGAATAACATCGGAATCAGCACGTCATCCAAGTGATCGCCGCGACTCGTAGCGGGGCGCCCCGGTGGATGGAGCGGGAAGCCCAGGAACACCAACCCGCGCGCGCCCGGGAGCGGCTCCCTGGCCTGTGCCTGCGATGTCATCCTGCCCCCGAACGACTTGCCGCCCGCGAAAAGAGGCAGGCCCGGCGCGACCCGCGCCGCATCGAGCACGGCCTCGCGCACCCGCGCCTCAGCCACCGCGGGCGGATCGGGGCGGCCCGCGCGCTTCTCCATATAGAGGAACTCGTAACGGAACGTCGCTATCCCGCGTTCGCCGAGCGCCTGCGCGACCTTTTCGAGAAACGGATGCCGCATTGCCGCGCCCGCCCCGTGGGCCAATACGAGCAGCGCCTTGGACTCGGGCGGGGCGACCAGCAGGTGATTCACACCTAGCGAATTCTTCCCAGGCGGTCCGGCGCCAACTCCGTCACGATGACGCGCCGCTCGAGCCTGCGCTTGCCGAGCGAGAGTCGCACGATGTACTCCCCGGGCAACGCCTGGCGCAGTTCATCGGGCGACGTCGGGTCGCCCAAACCGCGCGGCCGCGGCCGGTCGCGGTTCAGATCCCACGTCACCCGCTGCAGACCCGGGAACCCGGGACCCGTGAGGGTGCGGACCGTGTCGCCCGCGACGGTGGTGATCACGAGCTTCACGCCGTCGGGCTGCATGTCCTTCAAATAGTATGCGATCACCGCGCCGCGCGGCGGATTCGGCGCCGTGAACGGGTGGCTACCGAACGACGGGTAGGTGCGCCGCTCGCGATACTGATACGTCGGCGCCACCTCGAAGAGGTGAATCGAATCGGTCAGGACCGAGTCGCTGAATTCCTCGACGGGCCCCACACCCACCACGTAAACGCCGCGGCCGTGCGTCGAGACGACGAGCTCGCGCTGCCGGAACGACATCGCCATCCGCTCCACCATGACGTGCGGGAACGCCTTCCCGAAGCGGCGCCAGCGCTGGCCGCCGTCCACGGTGGCGTACACGCCGTCCGAGGTGCCAACCCAGAGGACGCGTGGATTGCGCGGGCTCTCGAACACGGTGATGCTGCCGCGGTCGGCGGGGAGACCGTTCACCAGCTCGGTCCAGGTGCGGCCGTAGTCGGTGGTGCGCCAGACATGGGGCCGGTAATCGTCGCGGAAGTGGCAGTCGTACGTCACCCACGCCGTGCCGGCGGCATGGTAGGACGCGGCGATCGTCGACACCCAACAGGTCGTGCCCGCGCCGCGGGGGAAGTTGCTCGTGACGTTGGTCCAGGTGCGGCCGGTATCCTGCGACACCCAGATGAAGCCGTCATCGGTCCCCGTCCACAACACCGCCGGGGTCTTGGGGCTCTCGGCGATCGAAAAGATCGCGTGATAGCTCGTGTGCCCCGCCTCGGGAGCAGGATTCTGGCGCGGTGTGCGCGTCATGTCCGGGCCCAACGTGTCATAATCCCGGCCGTGCTGGCGCAGTCGAAACAGCCGGTTCGAACCCAGATACACCGTCGTGGAATCGAAGGCGGAGATGAGGATCGGCGCGGTCCAGTCCCAGGTGAAGTCGTACCCGCTCTCGGCACCCGCATCGAGTGCGGCGGGCTGAATGTCGTCCCGCTTCCAGGTGCGCAGGTCGAGCGCCGACACGACGCCGAACTGCGAGCCTGAATAGACCGTCCACGGGTCGTTGGGCGGGATCTGCACCCACATCCCGTCGCCGCCGTTCACGGGATACCAGTCGGCGTCGCTGGCGCCGAACGCGTCCCGCGTGGCGCTCGGCCCGCACCACACGCCGTTGTCCTGCAAGCCGCCGCAGATCTGGTACGGCGTGAGAGAGCTGTCGACGATCACCGTATAGAATTGCCCGATCGGGATCGGCATGTGCCACCACGCCCGACCGGCGTCGAACGTGACGTACGCGCCGCCGTCGTTCCCCAGGATGCGGTGCCCCGCGTCGTGCGGATCGAACCACAGGGCGTGATGATCGCCATGCACGCGGGACAGCGACTCGGGCGCGAACGTCTTCCCGCCGTCCTTGCTCTCCATCAGCGGTGCCGCGTTCACGAAGACGTGTTGGCTGTCGGCGGCGTCCACCCAGATCTCGTCGTAGTAGTAGTGCGGGATCGCCTGCAGGTCGTTGACCTGGGTCCAGGTGGCGCCGGCGTCGCTGGAGCGGAACACGCCGCCGAAGCGGCCCTGCGCCGGATCGGTGACGCCGCGGTCCACCTGGATCATCGCGAACACGAGCTTCGAGTTCTGCGGCGCGACGGCGATGCCGATACGGCCGAGCCGGTCGGTCGGGAGGCCGTTCTTCCTGGCGGCATCGGTGAGCCGCGTCCAGGTGCGGCCGCCGTCGGTCGTCTTGTAAAGCCCGCTCCCCGAACCGATGCCCTCCATGTGGCTGCCGCCCCAGCGGAGCCGATGCCACGCGGCGGCGTACAGGGTGTTGGGGTCGCGCGGATCCATCTCGAGATCGACGAAGCCGGTGGTGTCGTTGACGAACAGAATCCGGGTCCACGTCTTGCCACCATCGGTGGTCTTGTAGACGCCGCGCTCGTTGTTCGCGCCCCAGAGGTGGCCCAGCGCCGCCACGTACACGGTGTCGGGCCCCGTCGGGTGGATCACGATGCGGCCAATCGCACGCGAGTCGGGGAGACCCATCTTGGTCCAGCTGCGAGCGCCGTCGGTGGACTTGTAAACCCCGTCGCCCCAGTACTGGGACCGCAGGCTGTTCTTCTCGCCCGTGCCGACCCACACGATGGTCGAGTCCGACGGCGCGACGGCCAGGTCGCCCACGGTCTCGCTGCCGAGGCCGCTCGAGACCGACTGCCAGGTCACGCCGCCGTTGACCGTCTTCCAGACGCCACCGCCGGCGGATCCGATGTAGAACGTCTTGGGCCGCGGCTCGGGCGTCGTCGGGACGGCGATCGCCGTCACCCGCCCCGAGTACGCCGCCGGACCGAGCGCGCGGTATGTGAAGTTCTCGAGAAACTTCGACAGCGAATCGGAGGGCGTGCGCGTGGTGTCGCGCCGGGTGGTGTCGCGTGGCGCCGGCGCCTGGCGCCGCTGCGCGGCGGCGGGAGACACGAGGACGAGTGCGGCGAGGAGCAGACGCGTCATGGGACCTTGGAGTGAGAGAAAAGGCTCCAGATTTTACGGCTCGCCCGCCCACTCGGCCAGGCGTAGCTTTCGCCACAGCCACCAGCCCGAGGCGCCCATGCTCCGTCCTGCCGCTCTTGCCCTCCTGACGTTCGCCACCGCCCTGTCGGCCCAGGCGCCCGCGCCCCCGCCGGTCCTCCCTGCCGTCCCCGGTCCGTCCTTCGAGGATGTCATCAACCTGCAGGCCGTGGGCGGGCCCAGGATCTCCCCGGACGGCCGGACCGTCGTCTACACGCAGCGGACCACCGATTGGAAGGAGAACCGCTACGACACCGAGATCTGGCTCGCTCGCGAGAACGCAGCGCCGTTCCAGCTCACGCGCACGGAGAAGGGCAGCAGCATCGCGCCGCGCTGGTCGCCTGATGGGCGCCGGATCGCCTTTCTCGCGGACCGCGGGGACAAGCAGCAGATCTATGTGATCGATCTGTCCGGTGGTGAAGCCCGCAGGCTCACGACGGTGAAGGACGGCGTAAACGCGTTTGAGTGGGCGCCGGACGGGGCGCACATCGCGTTCACCGCCAGTGACCCGGAAGACAGCGCCGCGACGAGGCGCAAGGAGCGGTACGGCGAGTTCGCCGTCGAGGACGCGGACTTTCGCATGACCCACCTGTGGCTGGTCGCGGTCACCCTCGACTCCACGCCCAAGCCGACACGCCTTACCCAAGGCGGCGCGTTCACCGTCAACGGATTCCAGTGGTCGCCCGACGGCTCGCGAATCGCGTTCGTGCACCAACGCGATCCGCAGCTCTCCTCGGACGCCACCAGCGACATCTCGATCGTGACGGTCGCCACGCACGAGATCAGACCGCTCGTCGCCACGCCGGGACGCGATGAGGCGCCGCGCTGGTCGCCTGACTCGAAGTGGATCGTCTACGCCTCCGCCGGGGGCGACACGACGGCCGACTACTACCGCAACGGCGAGATCAGAAAGATCCTGGCGGACGGCGGC
>Ga0137418_10001772_pt1 | contig 19875 bp, 16 predicted proteins | sample CZODoug3_1_2_16f_FD_122242 | JGI IMG/M metagenome (GOLD analysis project Ga0137418, IMG submission 122242) | Vadose zone soil fungal communities from Angelo Coast Range Reserve, California, USA - CZODoug3_1_2_16fungal (Hybrid Assembly) | ecosystem: Environmental > Terrestrial > Soil > Vadose...
GAGAAACAGTAAAGTCCATCTTCAGAACCGCTCGCTTCCAGATGATGGACCAGAAGCAGTTGAAGCGATTGCGCCAAGGCGGTGTCCAGGATGCTGCCGCGGCCGCTCTGGACGAATGGACAAATGTCTTCATGAAACGCATCGACGAGATCCGCGCCGCGCAGAATTGCAAACCTAACTGAAACAGACGTAAACGATGAGTTTCCTGTCGCTTTTATGGCCCGAGTGATCGGTGACACTCGGGGTCCTGCTGAGGGGAGAGCGTGCGTTGATTCGCAGTCCGTACGATGCCCGCAGCGAAACGTGCCCAGCTATGGGGTACGCATAGCGAGCAGTCATATCCGATCACAACGCTTGGCTTGTAGAGAAGTTTGCAAGGTAAAGTAGAGTAGAGTAGAAGACTTTCAAAACCGATTAGAACCCTCCTGCGTGCCCAGACTGCAGCGGGCTTCGGCCCTTTCGCGTTTGTTCGGCCCGGCTGATCCGCTGGGTCATTGTCGTTTCGGGCACCCCTCTCTTCATGGGTTGCTGATGCGAATCGACAAGAAGTCGATGATGGAAGTGCTTCACCGGGAACACGCGTTTTCCGACATGTTCGTGGCCTATTTGTTGGCGTGGAACATCCGATACGAGGAAGATCTAGTGGATCAGCTATTTAATTCTATCGAAAAGAGGCTGGCCCGGATCCTTTTGCTGCTCGCTCATTTTGGCAAGGAAGGGACACCCGAGACGGTAGTTCCCAATATCAGGCAGGCGACCCTGGCCGAAATGGTGGGTACAACCCGCGCGCGGGTCAGCTTCTTCATGAACCGGTTCAGGAAATTGGGCTTGGTTCACTACAACAGCGGGGGCTTGCAAGTCCATAGTTCGCTGCTTAATGTTGTTCTCCACGACTAGCTTCCGCAATCCGGTTCCCATTCTCCAAGGTTCTTTTTTCCTCGATTGTCGATAACAGGCGTGGGTGTGAAAAACGATGCTGAAGGAGGCTTGCGGGCAGCCTGGCGGGAGGAGTCTTCTCGGAGGGCTGTGATCTCTAGTTCGTCACGGCGAGCAGTGGCCTTGTAACTTGACTGAGGAAGCGCACCAGCCGTTTGATATTTTGTGTAGCCGCCGCCGGGAAGAACTGTTCACGAACAAATCTCATCCTGCGTAAGCGCAGGCGATGCAATCCGATCTGATTCTTGAGTTCCGCAAACAGGGCCTTTTGACGCCAACGTCTTTTCAGCGAGCTAGCGCGCCTGGTTGCCTCCTTCAAAGAGTGGGAAGTGGCCGGAAAGAGCATTGCCAAGTTTTGATGTTTAGGGTGACTTTGGATGCCCCCAGCCTTCGTTGAGCAAGGGATCCGGCGAGGAGTGAACTCGGGGCATAGTCCAAATGAACCATGGAACACACGAGACCTGTGCGAATATCCTGCACTGATTCATTCTCTCGCTCTGAGGTAGACGAGCATGAACATTTGCGAAGTCGCCGAACTTGCCTCTGCTCAGCAGCGGTATCGAGGGCATCGGCATTGAAGGCTCGTGCGACCGCGAAGCATGGAGAAGGCGCTGTAGGAAGCATTTAGCGAAGGTCTAGTCCGGTCTAGTACATGTCACTCGGCAAACGAACTCTATCATCTCAGCAAAGATTTGGTCTTTATCGGCGGGACATAGTTGACCCGGTGTGTTTTGATAATGACGTGGGGGTGGCTATCGAGGATTCCGATGGCAGAGCGGAGAAAGGTTCCTGCCTTTGCAACATGACATCCCTCCGTAGCCTTCTGATATCAAGCATGCCACATTCAGCGAATTGCCAGGGAGTGACGACCTGGACATTGGCTGAGCATCTGGAGACCGCAAGTAGGGAACACGGGGCAAGGGGTACAAGTTGCTCGCCTTGGGCCCGAGGAGGCGTTTGCATGTTTCGCACAGTGCTTTCACTGATCTCGATATTGCTCTTCACGATGAATATGGATGCGGCCGTAAAGGTCGAAAACACAGCATACGGGGGTTGGAGGAATTGCTATCGTGTCACCAACGGCGAAGTGGAGGTGATTGTGACCGGCGACGTGGGGCCGCGGGTCATTCGTTTCGGCTTCGTGGGTGGGCAGAATTTATTCAAGGAGTTCAGCGATCAATTGGGAAAAGGCAGGGAAGAAAAATTCCAAGCTCGCGGTGGAGACCGGGTCTGGAAGGCCCCGGAGGATCCCTTTGTAACTTGGGCTCCAGACAACGTTCCGGTTGAAATTCAGGTAACGCCCACTGGCCTGCTAGCGCGTGAACCGATTGAGCCGCTGACCAAACTGCAGAAGGAAATCGAAGTCAGCATGGCACCGTCCGGCACGAGTGTGAAAGTCACGCATCGGATCGCGAACCAATCGCTGTTCCCGCTCGAGTTTGCTCCCTGGGCCCTCACGATGATGGCCCAAGGAGGAGTCGTGGTGTCAGGGTTTCCACCCCGTGGACATCACCCGGCGAATCTCGAAGCCACCAACCCGCTGGTGATGTGGGCGTATACGAATCTGGCCGACCCGCGCTGGAAGTTCACGAAAAAATATCTGACGCTCCGGCAAGATGTCAACGACAGCGATCCACAGAAACTCGGCCTGTTCAACCCGGACACGTGGGCCGCCTACCTGCTGAACGGCGAAGCGTTTGTAAAGCGCACCAAAGCGGATCCGTCCAAGACCTATCCCGACTTCGGGTGCTCCTTCGAGACGTTCACTAACCGGGATTTTCTGGAAGTCGAGACCCTGGGACCGATGACCAAGATCGCTCCCGGACAAATACTTGAGCTAGTGGAGTACTGGGGACTTTTCCGCAATGTGGAACCCACCGCGCTGACCGATGAGGAACTAGATCGTATTTTGCTCCCTATACTGAGGTCCGTCGGGAGCACCCAGTGACATCCGGACCGGGCACGAACCCTTGTGAAGGCATTCATCAGCCTAGCATTCTTGCTCGCACGCTCCCCTGCTGGCTCGCCGCAGACAAAACTAGAGACGGTTTTGCTCGAGGGTTTCGGCATTGCCGTCCGGATTCAAATCGTTCGAAACGGCCAAGGCGGTGAGGAAGGTGTTCAGATCAAAGAGGGTGAGACGTGGGTTACGGAGGTGTCAGCTGGCTTCCCGGACACTTGGGTTGCTTCCGGGACGCCGAGCCGGCTTGACGGGTGGAATGGCTGAGGGTTCGACCCTGACCATAAGGGCCAGTGAGTGATGCGATGCAGCTGCCTTTCCCATTTAACGTCAGGACCTCGGCGTTATCTATACGGCATGCAGGAGGTTCCATGACGCATTTGAGCTGCAGGGTTGGTCGACTCTCAGCAGGCTGCATTCTGGCTCTGGTGTTGCTCCACCTTCCCACGGTCCTCCGGGGGCAAGGAATACCTAAGTTCGATCTGGCCGCGGGCCCCTTGGAACTGAGTGGCCCGGCTAACCCTTGGCGTTTCGTCAATGCGGTGGGAGAAAAGGCCGGAATATGGGGATTCGAAAACGGAAACCTCGAGGGCTGGGTTTACCCCTTGAAGGTGTTCCATGATTTCAATCTTGCGTTCCAGGTTGAAGGATCGCCGATTGTCTATCCTGCGGAACAGTTGATCCGCGCGGTGCGAGTTCATCCCCAGAGCGTGGAACTGCAGTATTCGGCGGAGCAGTTCACCGTCACGGAGACGCTGTTCACCCCACGCCACGAGGCGGGTTTCGTGATTCTGCTGGAAGCCAAGACCTCGACCGCATTGCGAGTACTTGTGCGGTTCCGGCCTGACCTCAACTTGATGTGGCCCGGCTCTTTGGGAGGCCAAACGGTTTCCTGGAACAAAGAAAAAGGATGGATGGAACTGAGCGAGCCCTCTGCCAATTTTTCCGCGCTAGTCGGTTCGCCGGCGGCCATTGGTTCAACCGCGGTGGGATATCACTCCTACCTGACCAACGATCAGCCGTACGAGCAGCTCGAGCTACGCCTTTCTGCGAAAGCTGCGCGGCAAGAATATGTCCCGATCATCGTCACCGGTGGTATCCGAAATATCTATCAGCCGGCCATCGCCTACGACCGCATCCTCGGGCACATTGCAGAGCTTTACGCTGACAGCGCGAAACACTACGCCGACCTCGATGCCAACGGACCACAACTTGTCACACCTGATCCGGCTGTTAACTTGGCCCTACGTTGGTCGCGGATCTCGCTTGATCAGTTGAAGGTGTGCAACCCTTACCTCGGTTGCGGCTATGTTTCTGGCTACGGTTCCTCCGGCACCGGAACTCGTCCGATGTATGCCTGGTTCTTTGAAGAGCCTGCCCAGAGTGAGCGCGCTTTCCTCGATGCAGGCGGCGCCGACAACCTGCGCGAAGCGCTCCGCTTCCTTCGGAAATTCCAGCGCGGCGATGGCAAAATTCCGCATGAAATTTCCCAGAGTGCAGGCGCGATTGATTGGTTCAAGAACTATGCGTACGCCTACATTCACAGCGACACTTCTCTCTGGTATCTGATCGCGATGGGCTACTTCTACCGCTTCACTGGGGACCGGACGTTCCTGACGGAGAACTGGCCCTCTATACGGAAGGCCTACTCCTACTGCCTTTCCATGCTGAACGCCGACAATGGCCTTCCGCAAATTCCACCGGAGGGTTGGGGATCGATGGAGACTGCCGGAGTTGCCTCGCAGGACTCCGCCATGGCCGCCGAGTGGGTCGCCGCTCTGCGGGCGGTGGGCGAATTGGCCACGGCCATGGATGATTCGATGCTCGCCCGCGAGTGCGAGACGCGGGAAAAGCTCGCCTCGGAATCGTTAGAGAGAGTGTTCTGGAATCCGCGACTCGGATACTACAACTATGGAGTGGGAAAATCTGGAGAGGAAGTCACGTACCTGAATCCGACAATTGCCTACGGCGCCTGGTTCGGCAGCCTGCCGAACGGGCACGCCCAAGCGGTGCTGGAGCGTTTGGCCACGTCGCAGTTTCTTTCCGACTGGGGGGTGCGCAGCATGTCGCTGGAAGACCCGCGCTATGACGACACCTCGTATCAGACTGGATCGGCGTGGCCATTCATGACGGCTGCTCCCATGCTCGCCGATTTCCGCTATCACAATGCCTCGCAGGGGTTCATTACGTGGATGTCAATGACTCGCCTGCGAACTCTTGGTGCTCGCGGAGCCATGCCTGAGTCGCTATCGGGGGCATACTATCGGCTTCTCGATAATGGGGTACCGCATCAGATGTTTTCCGAGTTGGTTGCTATTCCGGGGTTGGTTGACGGCTTGCTGGGAATGGATCTGGACATTCCCCGCCGCGTTCTCCATCTGACCCCTCATCTGCCACCCACGTGGCGGGACGTTGCGGTTCGCCAATTCCCTTGCGGACAAGGGCAGTTGAGCATTGCACTCCATCAGACGCCTGGGCGGCTGACTGCGGAGCTTAATACCACCGGCGTCCCGGAGTTTGGGCTGGAGTTCTCTCCCGCCCTGCCAGCGGGAGCGACGGTTGTCTCGGTGATGCAAGGGGGAACATCGATTCCTTTTCAGACAGAGGACAATGGCAGTGACGTTCATGTCCATGTGAGCCTGGCGTCGGTCGCCAAGACAACCATCGAGATACGCTATCGCGGCGGGATTGGCGTTGATGTTCCCTGGCAGCCGATCCTCGAAGGAGACTCGAGCAGGAACTTGCATGTTCTCAGCACTTCCTACCAGAGTGGTCAATTCCAAATGTTGGTTGAAGGACGGCCCGAGCTTAAGTATGAAATTCGGCTGTTGACTCCATGGCTGGTCTCGGCCGCCAGTTCCGCCGAGGATGTTGTTGTGGAAGGCGACTGGAAAATTCTGCGGGTCGCCGCACCCGCAGCCGTGAAGGAGCATCCTGACAAAGCGGGCTACGTCCGCTGGACTGTTGGGGTTGCCCTGAAACTGAAATGAGGAGACACGGGCCTCGCGTCAATTCGTCTCCAGCTGCTCTTTGTCGGGCGCCTTGGGAAAGGCGGCGTGAGGCTCGGTCTGGTACCAGAACGCGACGGAAGAGATGTCATCGGTAAGCGGCAAGTACTTGGCTCCGCTCCTCCACCCCAGCGCCTGGATGGTCACGCGCAAATCAGATTCAAAGCGAATCGGGTCGGGAATGTGCCAACGGTAGAGGCCGAATCTTTGCTGCGACTGATAGAGTCCGTCCGACTTGAGGACTTGCACTAATCCAGAATAGGGGCTCGTGAATTCTTCGTATTGATGTTTTTCCTGATTCTCGAAATCGTACGATCCGTTGAAGTAATCTTCCGTGCCTGTGCCATTTATGGTGGGAAACTCCTGGTCTCCATCCATGTAAAACTTGATTTCCCCCTCTCCCCACCAGCCATTGTTGTGCACACCCCAGGCCATGTACGTTCCGACGTATTGGCCTTTCCCTTTGATGCCATCAACAATCGTGTAAACCTGCTTGTAGGGGAGAGGATTCACTCGCCGGAACTGGGCGTGGAAGTAGGCCGCGTCCTTGGGGACTGATGACAGCGCGTAGTCCACTTGGTAGAAAAGGGTCATGGCTTTGTCATCGATATTCTGGATGGTAATTTTCGCTTTGTGCCGGAACGGCATGGGCCAATAGGAGTTGAAGGCGCTGCCCGGATTCACGCACACTGCCAGGGAGGAGATCCTGGCGTACTTTCCCCAGCCCATGGCAAAAAAATCACCCACCGGCACTTCCACGGACGGTTCCTTCTCATCATCCCAGTACATGCGCAGAATGGAGAGCCGCCAGTTGCCTGTGGGCGTCATCCATATATGCTGAATCGCGCCCGAGCCGCTGATCTCGGCAACCGTGTAAGTCGCTCCCGCCGCGATGTCTACCGACGGGCTGATCTTCCAGCCCTTTCCCAGATCCCGCGCGGCACTCGCCCCGGTCCCCTCAGTCGCGGTACCGCCTTTGCCCTTTTCTCCGGTAGGATTCTCCGGACTGATCGACCGGGATTTGGCGTTGGAAAGGCGATCGAGATTGCTTAAGTGATTTTCAAGTCCGTCGTACGACGTTTCCTGCGAGAATGCGGCAAGCGGAATGGAGATGTACAGTATTGCAAGAAAACAAATAATCGCTTTCATCGCAAGCTCCCTTTGGTCGGTACGATTGACTTGATTTCGGGTATCACTGCGCTACAGCAACCGCCTTCTGCGAGTTTGCCTCATGGCCGCACTGCGCTCGAAGATTCTTGCACAATTTCCGGGAAAGCGGTGATGCGCAGCTTGGCCGCGCCATAGGGCACGAGCGTGACTTCTTCCTCCGGCGAAAGGCTCTTCACGGGGCTCTCCGGCAGCGGTCCGGCCGAACCGTCGACCATCTGCCATTCCGGGACGCGACGTGCTTTCATGACAAGTTCGACGGGCGCGGTGTTTTCTGAAAAAGGATATTGGCCGATGGGGGCCTCGACAACTTTGATCAAGGTCGCGGGACGGGCAGGATCGACTACTAAACCATAGTTCCATGGAGTGGTTGGTCGCACTTCCCAATCTGGCGCGAGAGCGTCGCCTTCCAGCCTGGTCCAGTTTTCGCCCATTTTCAACGAGAAGACAAGTGGTCCTCTCTCGATGGCAACGGAATTGCGTTCCCAGCGAGAGATCCGAGGTTGCATGGGAAATTTTATCTCGACACGATCGCCTCTCCTCCATTCCCGGGTGATGACCAAATACGTCCCGCTCTGGGCGCTCTTAGCTGGGGCGCCATCGATCGCAACAGTTGCCTCTTTGGCCCAGCCCGGAATCCTGAGCTTGAGCGAAAAACTCACCGCGGTGGCGGGATTCACCGTCAGTCGTACGGTTTCCCGAAAGGGATACTCTGTCTCCTCCGCGATGTGAACTTTAACGCTCTCCCGCACCATGGCCTCGACTTCACTTGGTGCATAAGCGACTGCCGCCAACCCGCCATCCCCTGTGCCCATCCACAAGCTTGACACCAACTTCGGCCAGCCTTGATGCATGTTCGCGGTGCAGCAACCGAATTCGGGCGTAAGTCCATACAAGTTTGCGTCCTGGCCATTGGTGGACCATTGGCGCGGCCTGCGGGTGCAGGCTATCTGATTGGGCTGCTGGTCATACTGGTGCGACCACATGTCGTCGCGGAAGGTGCCCGGAAGGGCATTGAAGGCGATCTTTTCCAATCGGTCCGCAAAGAGGGAATCGCCCACCTCGGCTTCGATTCGTTCGTAGGAAAACATGGACTCGACCAGCGCGCACAACTCAATTCCCTGCGAGGGGTCAGTCGGCTCGCGCACTAGCTCTTCAGAAGAAGGTCAAGCGCAAAGCCGGCGATGCATGGTTGCCTGCTCCTTAAAGTCCGCACCAAAACCGAGCGCTCGCGAAAATCCTGTCCAACCTTGGAATCAACAGCTTACAAGGTTTCCTCAACCTCTTGCGGTTTGCGCAGCAACACTTTCAACGTGGCAGCCCGGGAGAAGTCTGGCGGTCAAGAAATCACCAACCGTCGCTCGTTGCCGCTTGAGTGCTGCGTGCTGCTGCCTGCATCGCCCCAGTGAAGAGTAATCGGTCTACACCAATTTCGCGCTGCGCATAACCCAAAATGCGTTCGGCGCTCCCCGCGATCAGGCCGTCAGAGAAATTGAGGGCGAGAGCGCTTCGGCGTGCGGATCGAAAGGAATTTTCTTCAGATTCGAGGTCGCGTTCGCGCCGAGCATGTTGTAACGGGTGTCGCTAAGCACCCGGCTGAACGACACTCCACTTCGATGCGCTTGTTGGGGAAGATCAGGCTGGCGTGGTGTGTCCGCCCGACGGTCCGCCGAGGGCCGGGCTATTCTTCGTGGAGGCGGAGCCATAGGCTGCATATGGAATGGTCATTCCAGACGTTAGCCGTGCAGCGCCCCGCGCCATCGCTGGAATTGTCATTCATGGTGGAGAGGATGGGTTCATCCACCAGATTGCATATCCCTCATCGGATGAAGGCGCTCGCGCTAGATTCCGAACGGCGTGACGAATCGCCCCGCCGTAAAGGTCAGAAGGTCAGGTGGGGATCGGCGATATAGTTCAGTTGCAGAAACTCAATGCCGGATGCACTACGCGAGGCTCCCACTGTCCATGACTGTGGGTCAGGTCGGTCGACGCGTCGAACTCCGGCTCGATCAGCAACTTGCGGGCATACGAAAGCAGATGTTATTTCCCCCAAGTTTAGAACACCACCCCGTAGACAACGAACACATCAAGAGATTGAAACGACCCAGCCGAAACTGGTCTCCTCAGGGGTCTCTTTCACCTTGAGGCTTGGCTGCCGTTTTCGGAAGCCGCGAAATTAGACCGTGGCATCGCGAACCTTAGACCAGCGTTGCGGATTCAGTGACGCCAATTCCCTACTTGTGCTCCATTTCTGATTGGAGATGCACGCTCCGGATTGCAGCGTGGTGGTTATCTCGCTATTCGCCACGCTGCAACCCCATGAATACATCTTGGTCCGTTCGAGGCCGTAGGGCCAATCACTTCGGTTCGCGCATCGTGTTTTCAAAACAGTTTTCTCCAAAGCGTTCATCCCGACCCCAGATGAGATGCCCATCTGAATTTCGGCTAGTTTGAAACAAGCTCGCAGGTACTTTGCGGTACTTCCCCATGCATAACGCCGATCCCGGCCGCCTTCGCTAGATGGTCGAGTGCTCGAGCGAGCGCGCTGACTACGGTTTGCCGGGAACACCCCAGAAGAATGGAGCAGTCCTGGTATGAATATCCCTCGAGCACCGACATCACGAAGACGAACCGCTCCAGCGTGTCGAGTCTAAGGATTGCCTTCAGCCGCGGTTCGATCTCCAGCCTCGCTGGCTCTGTGTCTGCAATTGTCAGCTTCTCTTGCGCCGGCCCCGCGATCTGAATGGCGCGCTGGACGATGGTGCGCCGCGCCCACGAGCGCGCCCACTCCTTGAAAACCGCGTTACCCTCTACGCTGTCACCGATGCCTGCAACGAAGCACTGTTCCGCTTTTTCAACGTCAGCCGTCAGCAGAAAACCAAGCAAGTACAGACTGTGCATCTCCTCTGCAAAGATCCGGCAGAAGTCTGCGCTTGTGGTGTAGGCGGTAGATCCGTTCATGGCAACCTGCTTGGCTTGCGGCACATTTACCTCCGTTGTAACCTGGCTTCAATCATTCGAATCGGCTGGATCTCGCAGGTTTTCGCGTGACCCGTGGCATTTTCGAGCCAACTGCTTGAGCACGTGTCTGATCAGGACTCCTCCGCAGGAAAACTTGGCTCCCTGTTGCATCAGCTCGAACAGAGCACTCTCCCCTTCATGGCTGATGACAGTGACATTGGTGAGATCAATCACCAACTTGCGGCCTTGGAGTGTTTCACTGGCGCTGCGGCAGACCTGCCGAAGTTCGCCTAACCAGGGTTCTACCAACTTTCCTTCGAGAATCAGCCTGCATTGGAACCGGGTGTCGGCGGTCGAAATCCGTAGCATGTCTGCCCTTTGCTCAACCGGGATAGCGCAAGGCGGGTTCCAAAGCGGGAGGCTGGCAAGGGCCTTTAGGTCGCTGAACCTAAAGACGCACGCTGTTAGAAGGAGACATTTTGTCGAAAATTGTCGAAACTCCTTCGACACTTGTCGGGGCTGACGACTCTAGGCGCGCTGACGCAATGAGGAAACGAGACCGATTTAGGCAGAACGAGTCTTCGCGGACCGATGGGTCCGACGAGGAGGAGGAAGAACGATTAGTTCTCCTGCGACTCTCGCGCGTCGCGGTGCATAACGTCGCGAATCCCGCCGGAGAGCTTTGAGACTTTGAGAAACGTGAGCAGGAACAGCGTCGAGACAGCGCAAACGCCTGTGAGTGCAATCTGAATCACGATGGAGTATTCAACACGGAACGGGCCAAACTGCAATTTAGCGCAGCGTGTCTTTTTAGATGGCAGACACGATCAACCGGGGAAATATTGCGATAGAAAGGTGATGATACTGCGAGTAAGGCTCGTCACTTGTCGACAATTATGACGCCTTTCGTGGATCGATCCCCAGCTTCTTCATGCGAGAGATCAGCGTGGTCCGTTTGATTCCCATCCGGATAGCAGCGCCATTGGGTCCGGCCACCCGGCCATGGGTTTGTTTCAGGACACGGAGTATCCCCTCGCGCTCGCTCGGCTCGTGCGGACTCGCTGTCGGAACGATCGTACCTGTCCGCTTCAGTTCCGAGACAGGCACCTCAAGAGCGGTGCCGTGAGTAAGGATCACTGCCCGTTCGATAAAGTTTTCCAGCTCGCGAATATTTCCTGGCCAATGCCAACTCGACAGCTTCTTCAGGGCCGCTGCGGGAATCGATTCGATTTTCTTTTCCATGCGCCGCTCATATTTTTGGGCGAAGTATCTCACCAGCAGAGGAATATCCTCGGGACGCTCGCGCAAGGGCGGGATACGAATCGGGAACACATTCAGACGATAGTACAGATCGCTGCGGAACTCACGGTCTTCAATCATCTGGTCGAGGTCGCGATTGCTCGCGGCCACAAGGCGCACATCCACTTTCTTGGTCCGCGTGCCGCCAAGCCGTTCGAACTCACGCTCCTGCAATGCACGCAACAGTTTCGGTTGGATCTCGAGAGGGATGTCGCCGACCTCATCTAGAAACAACGTACCCTGATCGGCAAGTTCCAGCCGGCCAAGCTTCTGAGAGATTGCCCCGGTAAATGCCCCGCGCTCGTGTCCGAAGAGTTCACTCTCGAGCAACCCGGTTGGGATCGCGGCACAATTTAACTTCACGAATGTACGATCTTTCCGCCGGCTGCGGTCGTGGATGGCACGGGCGATCAATTCCTTTCCGGTCCCGGTCTCCCCGAGCAGCAAAACCGTCGAATCACTGGGAGCAACGGTCTCCACAAGCCTCAGCACGTTGCGCAACGCCGAACTCTGCCCTACAATTCCTTCGAAATCCATTTCGCCGCGGATTTCGTCTTCCAGGTACAGCTTCTCCTGGGCCAGCTTATCCTTCAGTTCAGCGATCTCGCCGTACGCCAGCGCGTTCTCCATGGCGATCGCCACTTGGTGTGCGACTTGGGTCAGAAACGCGACTTCATCCTCATCGAAGGTGTTCTCTTCGCGTCTCGCGAGCGCCATCACTCCCAGCAAACGATTCCGACTCGCCAGTCCGATGTCGCAAAACGAATTTATCCCTTCCCCGGATGCCTTGGCATACATCTCAAGAGGAATTTCTGCGGGATCCAGACGGTTCACTACGAAAGGCTTGCCGGTTCGGAACGTCTCGCCAGGCATGCTGCCCTCAATGGGAATCTCAATGCCCTCAACGAAAAACCCTTTGTTGTCCGGGAAATCGAGGGTATGTACTCGCAGATTGTTGCCCTCCGCATCCGGCAGCATGATAGCGGCAGCATCACAGTGCATGACTCTGCGAACAATGCTCGAGATCGCCTGCAAAAGGTCGTCGAACTCCAGGTTGGAGACAACTTGGTTGGTAGTTCAAGAATCAATCTCAGGCGGTCCTGCGCTTGGGTCGACGAGTAGAGGTTGACCGCGGCATCGATCACCAGCGCCATCTGATCTGCAAGTAACCGCAGAAAATCAACCTCTTCCTCCGGGTAGGCATGCGCCCGCTTGCTGCCCACGCCAATCACGCCCAAACGCTGCGCCCCTCTTGCCAACGGCAAGGTGCAGCTGGACGCGATTCCGTGTTCAGCCAGAAATTGCTTGTGCTTCGAAAATCGTGTCTCGCGGCTCCAATCGTTGGAAAGGTAAAGCTGCTGGCGCTGATGCACCCACGCGATCGGCCAATCCTCATCGGGCGTTAGAGCGTCTGATCTTTCGCCATTCACCTCCATCAGCTGCCACTCTACTGCGTTGGTCTTTGCGTCAAAGGCGACGACTTGCAGGTAGTCGAACGCGCCTATCTCTCGCAACTGCCGCGAAAGTTCATTGCCCGCATTCTCGCAATCGTTACACGTCCCAATGGATCTCCCAGCTCGCAGCAGGGCTTCGTACCGCGCTGTCTGATTCGTTGGGATGATTCGCGCCACCATAGCCATGAAGTGTTAGACCTTGCTCCTTAAGGTTACCCCAGCTTGGAGGCTTCTCTCCTTGGTGAAAAACGGGGAGGACCAGCGTTAAATCTATCTGATGTGGCCAACTCGCAGAAGGGTTCTGAAAGTGTCGTAAGCGCTCGACACTTGTCGAACCCTGTGTCGAACCACTCGACAGCCTCTTCGGACAGGTTTTTTCGTCAACCGCTCAACTGATTTCCACTCAAGAATTTCTAGGCGAACAGGCGCCAGCGCCTCGTTTGGCACGGCCGGTGCGTGATCACAACGCGAAACAACGGATGCCTTCGGGAGCGTTCCTGGAGCGCAGAGACAAGCTGCAGGTGTCTTCGTTTACGGAGGGGGCGCCGATTTTCCGCTCGTCAGGCACATTTCTCTGCGAGCGGAATATCGCGGACTAGTCTATAACGCGCCAGACTTCGGACTCCACAGCCTGAACACCAATGCCGTCACGCACACTGCGCAGCCGTCGGCCGGAATCGTGTTCCGGTTCTAAGGAGGCTGGCGCGAGCGCAACTCTCCCCCACCCTCGACCAAAATTTACGCCGGTAGTTCAACGGACCAGAATAGTTGGCCTGCACCCGACCGATGCGGGTTCAACTCCGAACGGCGCACCAGTAGATTGCAGAAATAGCTCGAGGGCCGAGTACGCGACCGATCATCGAGCACTGAAAAGTCGATTCTTTCTTCCTGGACCAAGGGTGACTGGCAGAGGTGGCTGATGCACTCGCCCCTTAATCGAGACCAACCTGGTTCGATTCCAGCGTCACCACCAGAGTTTGCGGGATTGGCAGATAGGGATATGCAATCTGTCGGCGCGCGTTGAGATTTAGAGTTCCCGGACCTAGTTTGTTTCCGAAACGCATTTATCGACCGCCGGATGAAGTCGAGGCCATGCTGGGTCGGTTGAGTATGCCTTCGGCTGCGCGATCTCGCCCCGGAAACGGTGCCCGTAATCGTTGGCGTAAAAGTACTCGTCATCGGGGGTCATCACGTTCCGATACTGCTCACTAAGACACTTACACCAATCGCCTGCATGCAACAGACTGTACTTGGAGTTCGCCGGATCGCGATAAAACGCGTTGCAGCCATCCACAAATCGCGTGAAGCGGACCGGCGGAAGGGACTTATCGGTCTCCTCCGACGCACCGGCAATCGTCGCGCCGACGTCTTGCAGCGAAGGCTCCCCCGTTGCCGCGCGCAGGAGATTTTCGCCAAGCTGGCGCATGGCCGCACTTTGGCAGGTTTCTCTTTCGAAGAATTTGCCCATGTCGAGCCCCGGATCAAAATAGGCGCTCGGGCTGACCCTGCCCGACATGATTCCGACGGCACCGGCAGGGCCTTGCCTGGATGAGGTAAGGGACTCACCATACTCGCGATAGTTCGGGGCGAATCGGGAATCAACTTCGAATGTCGCTGCCCGGCCTCGCCGCTGGCTGACGACATTGCCGTAGCGATCCCTCTTCGTGGTGACCTGAGTGACCGTCACCGCTTCGTGGTGGGCCGGCAGGTAGGCACGGCAACTCTTCGAGAACATCTCCACATAGCTGGTGAAAAGTATTCGGAATTGCGCATCGGAATCCGCGTCGCTGCCAAAACCACCGTCGAAGACTTGCCTGATGATGTCGGTCCGATAGGCGTCCCAGTACGCTTTCGACTTGCGGACGAGACCATTCGTCGCCGTCGCCGGCTCCCTTTGTGCCGCCATGGCTATCGATGTCGGCGACTCGGCCTTGTCACGGGTGGCGTAAAAGTCACTGCAGGACGAACTAACAACGCGCCCGGAAATCACATCGGAACCGGGAACGTTTGCACCGTTCAATCGTGCCATCGAGTAGTCGGGTGGGGCGGGAGTCCCCCAGGCCACCGGAGTGAGGAGGAACTGGCGCGACGCCCAAGCATATCTTCCATTGAGCCTGTACGTAGACCAGGACCCCAAATCGGGCGGCAGATCAAATATGAAAAAACCGGTTACGGATCCGTCGGGCGCAGCGAAGCTGGAGATGTTTGCCGACTCTGCCTGGTCCCGCGTCGCCTGAAAGGCGCCGTCGATTCCCCCCATTACATAATTCCCGGGCGGCGGAGTTTCCCATTTGACGGGATTTAACTTAAATTTTCCGGATGCCGCGTCGAACGTTCCGCTCAAGCTATATCCGAAAGCGTGGGTGTGGGAAGTGGGAGGCACATAGAACGTGAATACGTCGGTCAATGATCCGTTGCCCGATGCTAGCAGAGAGGGCTTCAGAGTTCTCGGGCATTGCGCACACCTGTAATTGCCGTCGTAAACGCCGTTGATGGCTTTGGCTGCGCCGCTTTGGGCTTGCGCGCTGGGAGCAAACACCCAGAGGGCGAACACTGCGGAGATCGACCATCGAAAAGCGATTGCGATCAGGCGGGTCGGAGTCATCGGGGTTTTCCTTCGCCAGCGAGCCTCAATTACCGTTCGCCGGGATCGTAGCAGATTCGCCAAGATCCTTTAGGCTCAAGCACATATTTACTCATGCGGTCGCACCTCAGTCCAGAAGCTGAATGAAATTCCTGTTATTTTCCCGGCTTACGCCGAGCTTCCTGCACAACAGGCTCAACCATTCTCTTACTCAATTCTCTTGCTCAATCATCAACCATCATTGATTTGAGCGCCACCTAGCCCGCAAGCCTCTCACTTGCGCTCGAAAAAAATCGCTTCAGACCGGCTCCGGGCCAGCTTCATGGCTTTTTCAAAGTGTCTCGCCGCCTCCGCCCAGCGGCCTGCGAGAAAGTGAAATTCCCCCCTGGGCAGCCGGGTCAAAGGGATAGTCTTTGAGCTTGGCAGGATCGGAAATCTTCCGTAATTCGGCCAAACCTTCTTCCGGGCCCAGGGCTTTGCCCCAGGCAATGGCTCGGTTCAAGGCTACGACGGGTGAAGGTTTCAACCGGAAAAGCAAGGTGTACAGTTCCAGGATATTGCCCCATTCGGTTCTCTTGTAGGTCGGGGCCGCACAATGAACATCGAAGGTGGTACCTTGCGCGCCACTGTCCGAGGGGCTGCGCCAGTTGCTTTCTCTTCTCGTGCGAACGTCCGCTGGCCCCGGCCCGGTTCACGCTACGATCCAGTGTAGAACTGAAACGACGCCCAATAGAACGGCCTCCGGAACGCGTTATCAGAATGCAGCAAGGAGAGCTTGGCGCTGCGGAGGGCCTCTTCGGGGCGTTCGCCCCTTCGTATTTCCTCGTACATCTGGTCCATCAGCCGTGGTGTGGAGGCATCGCTCACATCCCACAAGGCGCCGATCACGTTGTGGGCACCGGCGCGCAAAAACGCCCAAGACAGGCCTACCAAGCCTTCGCCCGAGTACGCTCGAGTTCCTGCGCCGTAGCAGGCGGAGATCGTTACCAGATCCGCGCGCAGCCGATGTTGAATGATGTCGCGAGCGTACAGCTTGAACGAGTCACCCGCCCCGGGAGTCTTCGATAGCACGATTGCCGAATCAAGCGGACTCAACCGGCTAGCGATTCCGTGCGCGACGAAATGGATATAGGAAAACTGCTCGGGCTTGCTCGTCAGATATGCGGCGGGAGTTGCCCTTTCCCGCGCAAACATTTGTCGAGGGACCTCCCAAAAACGCTTTTCGATATTCGCCATTTCCAGAGCGGCTTGGGGCAGCGTCCAGGCTCCCGGGCTGGGGTCAGCCGGATCCCCTATCAGCAGCAATCTCCCTGCGCGGCTGGGTCTGCCACGCGACAGTGCTTTCTCGAGGAGACGGAGCGAACTGGCGTTCGCGATGGTCACGTCTTCAATCCAGTAGTGGGGCTGGGGACCGGGGACGATCAAGGCCTCGAAGTTCAAGCCGTTCAAGGCTCCGTCGGGAACCACGACGACGCTGCTATTTTTCGCAATGAGCGATGCGGCTGGCTCGACCAGCATCCGGTAGAGCGCAAGACCGTCGGGATTCTGGGACCCGAGCACTTCCCCAGGTCTCTCCAGCGCTCTCCTGTACCGCTTCACTACCGCCTCGATCTCCGAGGCTGGCGGCAATTGGAGCAGGCTGGTCTTTTGTGGAGTGATTGCCCAGAGATGCGACTGCTTCTCCCCCAGCCAGTAGTAGAGGACGGCGCCGCCTGCACCGCGGGCGATGCGTTGGGCGTTCAGAACCGTGGGAAGCGCCGACCCCGCTTGTCGTAACTCGCCAAGTCCCTCCAGCAGCGTACGTGCGCGGCTGTGGTCGGCCATCTGGAGAGCCTCTGTGGTTTTGCCCTGTGCTAGCAGGAGGTTGATGTAGTCGTCGTACGCGCTGTTCGCGTTGGAAAGGAAGGGGAGCTTGGTGATTTCGTGACTGAGCGAGGAACGAGCTGTTTCCAATGTGGCTAGGGTCTTGCGATACGCCTTTTCCGCTTTGTCGGACGCGTGTTGGACTGCGTAGAGATTGGCTAGTTCATGCTCCGCTTCCCACTTGAGCGAAGGGTCGACTGCTGGATCTGTCGCGACTTCAATAAATATCTCTTCGGCCTTTTTCGGGTCATGAAGACGCGCAGCGACCTGCCCTCTCACGAGCAGCGGATATAGTTCGTCGTCTCGATTCCTATCGGCACGGGCCAAACCGATAGCTTCGTCGCTGTATTGGCGAGCTAGGTCGAGTTTCCCACTACGCACTGTTACCAACGCAAGAGATGTGATGGCATTGGAAACGTCCTCTTTGCTGTCGATCTTGCGTGCCAGTTCTAGTGCTCTCCGATAGGAATCCTCAGCCACGGAAAACTTGTTCTGGTCGAGATAAACATAGCCGCTCGCAGTGAGCCACCGAATCTCGTCAATCCGCGAGCCCAAATCCCGGGAGCGCCTCTCCGCAGCGAGAAACAACTCCAGAGCACTCTCGGAGTCCCCGGTCTTGTAGCGGGCCCAGCCCAAGTTTCCCTGAGCACCGGTCATTATGCCTTCGGCATCGACGAGTCGAGCGGCATTGAAGGTCTCATCCAATCGGTCGATCGCCTCGTCGAAACGTTCCTCCAGCAGTGCGACCTGACTGAGTTTTAGCAAGGCCGAGGCTTCCCCGAAATGATCCCGGTTCTGGCGAGCCAATCGAAGGCTTTCTTCGTAAAAAGGTCGTGCACGCTGGTACTCTCCCTGCTCCACTTGGAGTAGGCCCTGAACATTTAGCAATTCACCACATACGGAACTGACGGAACCAGCACACGTCTGCGTCGCGCTGGCTACTTGTTCTTGTGCCTGCGGATAGCGATGTAAGTGGGCATTCGCTGCTCCTTCCAGAATCTCTCTTTGAAGAGGTACGTCGGTGTCTTTGAGGGAGGGGGGCGGCTCGGACCGGAGGACCGTGAGAACATCCTCGTACATTCCCCGCCAGGCCAAAGCTCGCGCTTCTAGAAGCCGGAATTTCCAGGCCCATGCGGGGCTTCGCCCCGAATAGTACTGGCAGGCCTTTTCCGCCTCGATCTGAGCCTGAACCAGATCGCCACGCAAGAAGGTTCGGTGCACGCGCTCGAAATCGGCGTCAGCATCCCGCGAGCAGGATAGCCCAAGAAGCAGTGAAAGCAGAGCGGGCGCACTTCGAACTACGGTCCGCCGCCAGTGCCATTTACCTTGTCGACGGCAACGCTCACCGACGCCTGGGTCGGGCACCCCAGTTCGAGACGCATCATGATCAGTTGGTAGGACGTGCGATGTACGAGGAGTTCCGCCAAGTGCACTCGGCCCAGTTCGGGTATGTCGAGAACGTTCTTCCCGTCGAAGCTGCCGGGGAACTTTCCCTTGATATCCTTCACCAAAGAACACAGGATGAACCCTCGCTTGTCGTCGTACCTCTGGCCGATTTTCTTCAGGAACCCGTCGTCCTTCACGCAGGGCTGCTTGGGGAACTTTCCATTCTTACCATGATCGAAGATGTCGACGTCCAGAATAACGTCGACCAACTGGCCTCCGATACGGAGATTTTCAATCTGGGTGCCAAGGAACGAGACCTTCGGGTCGAAGCCGTCGCGAGGGTGCTCGGCCGAGATTTGCCCCACGACCCGATCGGCCTTCAGAATGTGGAGGACGTTCAAGTCCTCGACCACCGACGTAGACATGGTGGTGGGAGTGCCGGTTTCCGGGTTCACGCTACCCGCAACCTGGGAACGTGCGGACCTGGCGGAGAGTATCTCGTGGAGGCGGAAATTCTCGGTGTGCGCCGAGTCAAATCCTCCCACGGGCGGTAGGGACAGCGAAGCCTGCGAAGGAATATTCTCTCGAAATGGGCGCTCAACATGACCGCCGAGCGCGTTCGCGTCTGCGTGGAAGTAATGGACTCTCCCGGTGCGCTTTGACATCGGTGTCTCCTTGCCTGATGTGGGGGTCTAATCCTGGGGCCGTCTACTGCAATCGCAACTGAAAGGCCTCTCGCCCGATCTCCGAAGGACTGCTGCCATCCTGGGGAATCCCACGAACCGCGAGCGTGTAAACGCCAGGCTCACGCTGCGCCGGGATCCGCATCGGGACTGTATCGTTCGCTGCCTCTGCGGAAATCGCAGCCGACAATTTTATCTTCCCTGCTGGGTTGTACAAGTCTGCAATGTAGGAAGAGAACCGGTTCTCGGGAGGAAGATTGATCAGCAACACAAAGGCCTCACCCTGCTTTGGGCGCACCGTTGGGGTAGTGGCGCTGCGTGTAGCCACGTTAATTGAGGCCGACTGGAAGACTTGCGGCTCCTCTGCGTGCTTCGTCGCAGAGAAAACGACCAGATTCTGGTACCCCATCACCGCCAGCAGTAATGCCATCACCGGCGCCGCAAACGCCGGCCGAAGCCAGTCGAGCCACCCCTTTCGGGCCGGCGCAGGAAGCTTTACCAGCTCAGGACCACGAACTTCAGACAGCACCGTTTTGCTCTGCTCGAGGAACATTGCTGCCGCCCGCACGTCGAC
>Ga0137418_10001774_pt1 | contig 19844 bp, 22 predicted proteins | sample CZODoug3_1_2_16f_FD_122242 | JGI IMG/M metagenome (GOLD analysis project Ga0137418, IMG submission 122242) | Vadose zone soil fungal communities from Angelo Coast Range Reserve, California, USA - CZODoug3_1_2_16fungal (Hybrid Assembly) | ecosystem: Environmental > Terrestrial > Soil > Vadose...
ACTAAACGAGAAGCGCGGGCCACATCAAAGGACACACGACATGGCACCAAAATATCCGTCATAAGACTGAATATCTCGCAAGCACCTGCAAGTCAATTCATGGGATCCATCTAAATTCGGTGGACTTGGGGGCTTCCCCTTATATTTAAGGAAACAATGGACATACCTATATGTCTTTTGCGGATTGCATGGTGCAGCATGTTGGATGACACTCCACACAAAGCATTGCATATTCCTTTTTAGCAACGGGTCCATGCGCAAACTGCGGTATTGAGACATCCAATTATCGAATTAAACCAGATTGAACCGGTAGGACACTCATCCTATGCAGATACTTGGTCCAGACTTCTGTTGAACTTCTCCCGATCGGCGCTGAACTTCGGAGACGCCCTGACGGGATCGCCAACCAGGAAGCTCGGCTTATGCTTGTGGTGGAGACAGCCGAACGTCGGAACAACTGGGATTGCGGATGTGTTCCGTGTTGGGCGGAGTTTGTCAGTTCTCAGAAAAGTTGAACTGATAGTAAGTATCACGTCTGGCCTCTGCGCGGTGGGGAAATAAAATACCACGTCACCATAGGGCAAATCGCTTGCGGGTTGGAAAAGTATTTGTGCTTCCCACTGGAAGCCACATTATGATGTGAAGAGAGGTCCAGGCCCCCATCCCGTCGAAGACGGGAAACGTATCACTGAAGGTGCCAATACCAGGCATACAGAAGGCTGTGCAAAGAGCGGAACTATGTGGACACACCCGAGGACGATTATAGGGACATCAGCATCAGAGTAATGAACAAGATAGGCGAGCCTAGTGCGCCTGTTGTCTGCCGTTCGAAGCTATAACCCAGAAGGTCAAAATCTAGCGCGTATAGAGAGCGAAGAACATAGCGATTTGAAGGGAACTGTTCGATAGACTTATTGTAGAAGTTGCCCCCTCATTTGTAGTGTGGGGCGGACCTAGCATGATGGTGGCCACTCAGCATAGTAGTCCAACGTTGACCAAATAGGCAGCATGGAGGAATGGGAGTAGGGGGGCAGCAAGAGTCTGAAGTTCGGGATTGCAGAGTAAACAGCACAGAAGCAATGTCTACATAGAAATAAATATAAAAAAGGGTATCTTAAAAGTCTATGAGTACAATAATGTGCAATGAAGGGCATACGACGTACATAAATTATGTGCTCTGTGCATATTCGACGAAAACTATCCAAAAGGTCCATTCAATCGAAATCGACTCGTAACATCATACAATCAATTTCCACTCGTCGTACCCATCCTCGCCAGGCGCTCTGATCAGGCCTCTGAACATAAACCTGTCCAGGAGGAAATCAATTCTCTTCACCCCCTCGCTCGCCTCCAACTGAGAAGTGGAAGGGCTACTCCTACACCTTCGGGTGTACGCCCTTGCAATCGCAATTTCCTCGGAGAGGGTTAAACGGCCCCAGTCGAGGTGAGTGATCTGCGTGTGCAAAGCGCGATGTATGGCGAATAAGACATCCCCAAGACTGATGGGAGGGACTGTCCCATCAGATTCAGCCGCCTCGGGGAATGTCGTTATCGTGGCAGGTTCCCTGACGTCTTCTGGTACGGCCCACATTCTCACTCGTGGCACGAACCAGACATCCATTCAGTTTCAGACTACAAACGTGAATTGGTCGCTCATATATTCAAACGGCGAGGCAAACCGCGTGGACGCGACGGGAACAAAGGTGCTCCCGCTGGAGCTTGCCGCCTCAAGCCAGTCTCTCTATTTCCCCTTCCCGTTCCTCTCCGGCCTCCTCAATAATCCGGACATTTACCTCCAGTACATCGGACAGGAATCCGTTGATTCCGCTCAGGCAAATCACGTTCGCGTGCAAAATACTTTTGCATCGTCTCCCTCGCTGCAATTCCTGAGCGATTTCACTACAGCGGATATCTGGCTCGATGCCTCAACTACCTTGCCGGTGAGAATTTCGTTAACTCGAAGAAATGGAGGTGGCTCATCACCGAGAATTGCGATCTCCCTTTCCTTTTCCAATTACAAGACCATCGCTGACGTGCTATATCCGTTCTCAATCCAGGAATTTCTGTCGGGGACCCTTTGGGCCACGACTTCAATCCAATCAGTCAGCTTCAACAACGGACTGACCGACAGTTCCTTTCCGGTCGTCACGGAGGGGAACTAAGATGAAAAAACTCACTATTCTTGTCTTACTCGCTTTATTCCCTGTTTCGCTTCGCGGACAGAACACCGGAACCGGCTTACCTCCGTTCGGTTCCTTTACCTCTGGCGGAATCGACACTGTCAACAACCAAAATCTAAACGTCTATCTTGGAATTCCGGTAGCTTCAAGCTCCGGGCGAGGTCTTCCTCTTAATCTCTCCCTGGTCAACAATTCTCTCGTTTGGAATAAGGCGAGCAGCTGGACACCTGTCACCGACTCTTTGGGCAATCCCACTTGGGGCTGGCAGAAGGACTTTCCTGCGGGAGGGATGGCTTCCTATACTTCAAACACGCAGAACGTCAAATGCCCTACAACCCTCCAAATTGTACCGGTGACTTTTTACAGCAACTACGCTTACACCGACGCAGTCGGCACGCGCCACACGTTCAACTCAATCAGCTTCCGTGTCAGTGCTCTTTGTGCCCAGCAGAATTTTGGGACCTACGTGGCCTACGCTGACGATGCGACAGGCTATTACATGGACGCAAGTGGAGCTAGGCACACGGCACCGCGTGTGACCGGTCCAGGAGGAACCCAAGTCGCTAACGGCACTAGCACAGCAGTCGATTCCAACGGTAACTATGTCACGAAAACGATCAACAGCGGCAACTCCTCAGAAACAGACTGGACCGACTCCGTCGGCAATTTGGCGCTGAAAATCATCTACATCCCGAACATCACAAGTCCGACCAGCGTTTCCTACCAGTTCCTCGACGGCACCGCGACAAACGGAGTCCCAAATTACCAAACGATTACACTAAAGCTCCAAAATCTAAGTATCAAAACGAATTTCGGATGCGGCGTCGGAGAGTACACAGGAACGGCCACGGTCCCACAAGAACTTGACATTCCCACGCCCGCCGGTGGCACACTCAAATACCTTTTTGCCTACGAGCCAACGCCTGGACCCACCGGCTACTATACGGGTCGCGTGCAAAAAGTCACGCTGCCGACGGGCGGCTTTTACGAATGGGACTATCCAGGCGCGAATGACAGTGTCAACTGCTCGGATGGCACCACACTCACGATGAATCGTGTCGTGAGCGACGGCACGAATTCTGCGACGTGGAATTTCGCGCGCAACACCACGAATTCAACCACGACCGTCACAACACCGCAGCTTGCCGATACGCCCAACGCGAACGATATGGTCTACAGCTTCGACAGCTTTGGCCGAGAGACCTCGCGTAAGGTTTACAAAGAGTCTCCCGGTGTAAATGTTTTGCGTACCATGAACACGACTTGGGCTACGAACGGCACCCCCGCAACACAAGTAACAATCCTTGAAGACAACGCTACGAAGTCTGAATTAGACACTACTTACGATTCAAACGGTCTCTTGGATTCACTCACCGAATATGATTGGGGTACTGGAGTGCACGGTAGCACGGCACCCATCCGTACGAGCGCATTTACTTACCAGACCTCCACGAACTACACGAGCCGAAACATCATTAATCTCGTGACCTCAAAGACCGTCAGGGACGGAAGCAACGCGACTCAATACCGCCAAGATATTACGTATGACGGAGTCGCTCTCGCGAACTGTCCGACCGGCGTACCGCAGCACGACGATACTGGTCACGGTTGCAGCATGAACTATCGTGGGAACCCAACCTCCGTCACGACCTACTTGACACCGGCTACGCCCGCGAACGGCATCACCAAGAACTTTACTTACGACTGGTTCGGTAATCTGCTTACAGCGCAATTGAATTGCTGCCAGAACAAAACCTGGACCTACTCTGCTACCACGCAATATTCGGCACCCGATTCCGTCACGCGCGGCTCTTCGCCTACGCAACTTACCACCAGCGCGACTTACAACGCCTACACCGGTCAGGTCGCGACCAGCACGGACGAAAACAACCAGATCACCAACTATTACTACGATTTTCTTCGCCGCCCCACCAGCGTCCTGCGCCAAGCCGACAGCGCCACCATCACCAACACCTACGACGACATTCATTTTAGTGCAACGACCAAAACTCCCATTGACTCCGCCAAATCAGTACAACAGGTCTCCGCCAAAGATGGCCTCGGTCGCATCATCACATCCACAACTGAAGACGGCAGCAGCAACGTCATCTCCGTCGTCAGCGCCCAGTACGACATCCTCGGCCGTGCCTACAAAACAAGCAATCCATATACGGGATCTCCCTCTTATTGGACCACCACGCAGTTCGACGTTCTCGGACGCCCAATCTCTGTGACGCTGCCGGACACTTCCGTCACCACGTACTCCTACGCAACGAATACTGCCATCGTGACTGACCCTAGCCTCAAGAAACGCAAGTCTCAGTCTGACGCGGCAGGCCGCCTGACAATCGCCTTCGAGCCGGACATCAACAACGGAAATCAACTCACACAGCAGACCTCTTACACCTACACAGTGCTCGACGCCCTCGCCACCGTGACCCAAGGTTCACAAAGCCGCACGTACAACTACGATGCCCTCGGCCGTTTGACCAGCGCCAATACGCCAGAGTCTGGCAACATATGTTTCGGTACAGTGTCAGGCAGCACTTGTAATTCAGATGGCTACGACTTGTTCGACAATCTCAAATACCGGACCGATGCACGCGGCGTTCTCACCACCTATGGCTACGACACCCTAAATCGACGACAGTCGATCAGCTATAACGTTGGGTCCAGTGGCGCGTCGGCCACAGCTTCAGTTGGCTACACATACGGAATTGACACCTCCTGCAATAGCAGTCACGGCGCAGGATGTATAGGCCACCTAATTACCATGACCGATGGGGTGGGCTCGGAAAACTATACTTACAACAATCTCGGCCAAATGACCCAGCTGCAAAAGGTCATCAGCGGAACCACCTACAGCACGACGTATGGGTATAACACCGCCAGCGAATTGACCCAAATCACTTATCCATCCCTCCGCGTCGTTCAGCAGAGCGTGGATGCAATCGGCCGTCCTTGCGAAATAGCCCCCACAACCAGTGGCTGCGGGACAGCCTCCAGCCCATACGCCACAGGGTACACATACAACGTTGCCAGTCAAGCGACGGGTCTCAAGTATGGAAACGGCATTTACGCTGCGTTCGGCTTCTCCTCCGACCGCTTGCAGTTGAACTGCCTCGACTATTCGACAACCAATAGAAACGGTAATTGTTCGCATGATTCGACGACCAAGTTCGGCCTGTCGTATTCCTACGGTGCGACCGGAAGCAACAACGGCCAGATCGCGGGCATCACAGACTCCGTGGATAACGGCCGGAGTGCCACTTATACTTACGATCCGCTCTATAGGCTCTCGATCGCTGCGACCGCGGGCTCGACGAGTTTCCCGGCATGGGGTCTCCAGGAATCCTACGACCGATACGGCAACCGCTCCGCTCAAGCGGTCTACTCGGGCTGTGTCCTGCCGATGACCTGTCCTACCAATTCCGTGACTCCCGATATGGCGACGAATCGAATTAGCGGCGACTGCTACGACAACAACGGCAACCTATTGGCTGAATCCGCGCCGCCGTGTCCGTCACCGACGTACACTTACGATGCGGAAAATCGTATGGTGAACTACATGAGCGCGAATCCAACTTACGTGTACGACGGGAGCGGCTTGCGCGTGAAGAAATGCCTGCCAGATTGTACAAGCCCCACATCGTCGACAGTCTACATTTTCTCTGGTTCCAAAGTCATCGCCGAATACGACAACGGCGCACTTGTAGGTTCCCCTTCCCGCGAATATATTTATTCTGGAGGAGCGCTCATTGCCAGAATCGATTCTTCCGGCACGAAGTACTACCATCAGGACCATCTCTCAAATCGCCTCGTCACCGATTCAAGCGGCAGCACTTTCGCTCAGTTAGGGCACTTCCCCTTCGGCGAATCCTGGTACAACGCCTCCAATGACAAACTCCTTTTCACCACCTACGAACGCGATTCCGAATCCGGCAACGACGACGCCTTGGCCCGCTACTACGTCAACCGCATGGGCCGCTTCCTTTCCTCCGATCCACTCAGCGGCTCCATCGCCGACCCGCAATCGCTAAATCACTATCCATACGCTGAAAATGATTCGATCGACAATGTTGATCCCTCAGGCGAATGCATACCTCCGTGGGCCGCTCGAACTGGCATAAACGGGCACGCTGTTTGCACCAGCCACGGTCACGTTGAGGGGTTTCTGGTTGATTTGTTTTTTGTTCCTGACTATTTTTTTGTCACTGATATCAGCGTTGAGGGTAGTCTTATCGGGGATTGGTTTTTCGGAGTCATCAATACCTACCGCCCTACCGCCGCCTACTACTACCCCGGCGGCGGTGGCGGCGGCAAGTCCGGCGGCGCATCCATGAAGGACGTCTTCAAGAACTGCCGGGGCGTGACCCCAGCTGACTTCGACTACAACAAGCGGCAACCGTACAAAGGTGAGGGCATGGTAAGCGCAGAAGACCATATTACGCAGGGACATATTTCCCCAGGTACCGCTGAAACCGTGTACGCATTTTTTTCCATCCCAACCGCTTCCACGCAAGAGAAATTCGAAGCAGTCAAAGCCTATAACGCCGAAACCTTCACGAATCCAGATGCCGTGTTGCAGCAACCTGGCAGCCATAACCTGGTTTTTATAAAGACTTTTCCCGTTGGCCAAAATCCGTTTGCGCCTGGTCTCCCTGCGTATATCGGCGCATATCAAAACCCGGCCCTCGGTTTGTACATTCCGCTCAGCACAAACATGCTCGTAATGAACCCGGATTGTAGGACCCCGCGTACTTCCTTTACAATTGCTCCGTGAGGGTGATTTATGGTATTTCCGAAAATAACTGTATCAACTTTGATCGCTTGTTTGATATTTGTACATGGTGTTCAGTCGGAAGACTTCATGACGCAAACCCAAGCTAATGGCCCGCAAGATGAACTGATCATAAGAAGCGCCCTCGAACAGCTTGGATCCACGCTCACCAAGATCTATCCGATGGAGAAGCCTCTCACTTTGAACGATCCCGAGACTGCGTCGGGCTATGGACTACGCCTTTGCTGGAAGTTCTTCCGCCCGGATCCCGGCGCCGTCATGAAGCTCAGTCAAGCGGTAGCTTCTTACCGAGGCGACACTCGCTGGCAGATCTCAGCCGCCCCTGGCGGCCAGATCTGCCTTGCCGCTCCACCAGGAGCCGCCGTCAATTCCGAAAACGTGCCCGAGTCCCCTGTCCCGCGTCAGTCACCTTCGAGCTTAGCGCTCTCGGGTGTCCCTGAATTGTGCATATACCTAGAAAGGGTCCTAAACTTACAAGCCGTAGAAGCCAAGCGTTTCCAATATGACTTTCGGGTGCCGCCTCTGACCGAAGTAGACGATTTTTGGGACCCAGGCACACACGTCATATGGGTAGTTGCCGACCCATCCGAGTTGCCGATGACGAACCACTCTCATTCAGATCAAGTAAAACGCTTGCAATTCAGCCTGACATTAGAACAGTGGCGCGCTCTCTACCTTGACCTGTTCGGCTGGGCCGCAAACAAGTATGACAGTCAGCAAGATCCCGAAGGGCTCCGTGCCTACCCCGCTCTCAGCAGACTCTCTGAGACGGAAAGCGAAATGTTTGCCCCGTCCGAGATCCGGAGACTGCGCGCAGACTGTCTCCGAGCCTACGAGAAAGCACGAGACATCGAGACATTCCGCGCCCTAAACAAGCTCGTAATCGCTTGCAATTGGGCGATTCGGCTCGATCGTGGGCTTTACTTCCGCGGCCCGTAAAGAGGCTGATTAGATGACGGTCGTCGGCTCCTTCGACCGAGTAGCCTTGCCGGTTCTGTTCTAGTTGATGAACGCGGTCATCGTATTCTCCGCCGGTCGAACTCCAGTCAGTCCTGCTTGAGAAGTTCAGCGAACTCGCGCTTGTCCTCGCCCGATTCGCGCCCTGTTTCGGTTCCAGTAATAGCCATCGCGCCGGTCCAAGTTCACCAACGCCGGTCTGCTTCTCAAACCCCCGGACTTTTTCGAACCTTTTTCGGAGCCGCTTGCAAGGTCTTTAGAATTAACTCGCGGTGTTGAAAATTCAGACGCGGTAGAAGTCCCGTAACGCTTCTGACGAATGGGTCTTCAAGCAAGATGGAATCTGATTTCGTTAAGAGCCGACCCAACCCAACGCCAAGGGCTTCGGAAAGTTTTTCTAGTATCGAAATTCCGGGAATGTTTCGCCCGGTCTCAATCGCCCACAAATGCACACGGCCCACCTTTGCGTTTCGCGCTAGTTGCAGTCGAGAAAGCGAACGCGCTTGGCGCAATTCAATCAAGTTGGAGGCAATCATTCGGCGGCCTCGCCGGGACAAGCGACGTGTTGGAGCCTGCCGGTATCGTCGTCGCGAATAAACTCGATATCGAAACCAATTAGTCGGGAGCACTTTGCGCAGGGCGTTCCTGCGATTTGGAATTTTTCATGGCACGCTATGTGCCCGCATGCCCGGTCGCAGGGGCCTCCGGGTTTGCCAGGCGATGGAATCACTCGCCGCTCCATCACTTCACCGCCATGAACTGCCTGTGGCTTGATTCGAGTCGAACCGAGGGGTGTGCTACAGGTGTGGGGGGAACTGCATTGTGTGAAATCACGGACGGGTCCTTCTAACCCGTCTCTGCTTTCGCAGCCGTGATTTCTGAGTTCTACTACTCTAGGACAATGCTACTGATTACGTCGCCCAACGTCATGTCAATCGTCATGCTGTTTGGCCGTCCCGCGTTCGACAGTCGGCCTTCCTGTCAGGTCAGCGATTCGTTCTTTCAACGGATATTGGTCGAGCGTTCCGGCGATAGCGTGTTCGTGAATCTTGCGCGTCACGATAGCCTCTCTTGAGTTCGGATTGTCGTGGCACTTGTGGCAGAAGCGCCGACCTGTCGCAAAATCTATCAACAGGCTCAGGACCGATGCGCCGCACTCGGGGCACTCGCGAAGCTGGACATCTTTGCCGCCAATCTTGACTGTGGTCATCTCTGCTCCCGGGCCTGTATGGTTTCGAACCAGTTCTTCTCCCACAATATAGATGCCCAAGCGCACGACGGATGATGCTGGCCGAATGTCTTGGCCCCGCATCCATTGCACGGTGCGAAATTTCTGTGCGTGTTCTCGGATTCGAGAACCTGCACGAACAGGTCCACGTCGGTGGAGACACCAATTGTTTTTAAGAAAACAAGGTCATTTAGAGTCAGTTGCATATTTTCTCTCTGCCCCATCCGGGGAAGCTGCTTGTCTTTACTTCTCTGCCGTTACGACATGAATTCTTGACTGTCGCTGGGCCTCCAAAAGTTCCGGGCGACGTTTCTCCCGCACGGAAGATACAGCGGCAAGTACGGTCGCTAGGTCGGGCATTTCATTTGCCGCGACAAGTCGAGCAGCTTCTGCCCGGAGGTCACTCGGAGTTATTTTCTCGCTCATGCGTATGCAATCCTTTCCGCCTCGGGCTGTACTTCAGGTTGGGCCAGTGCTTCGCACGCGTCGCTCGCGTGGAGATAATCGCACTCGAAATATCCGCCGTTGAGAGAGCCCAGCTTACTCAAGAACAACACGCAAATTGGGTGTCGATTTACCCATTCGGTGCCCTTGCCGAGACGACGGGCTTCCGGCCAAATCACTTCGTGAACGATTTCTTTTGAATGATGCCAACACCCCGGACAGATTGCAGGCATCCTGACATTCGAGTGCTGTTCTTGCTGCCTGTTGAATTGCCATAGTCATGCCGCCACTTCCTTCTGGTCGAATCGAGCGTTCTGGTCTGGCACGTACACGCCGATGGATACGCAGAACTGAAACGCGCCGTCGAGGATGAGCAGCGCACGAGTTGCGCCGTCTTCTCGTGCTTGTAAAAGTTCCGCCTTCAAGTCGAGCAGCCCTCCGTCGATGCCGTGGCCGTCCATGCTATCAAAGGTGACGCCATCACCGACCTGGTGAATGCCATCAGGCACTTTCATCTGGACCGCAATCAGGTGCTTTGCCTTACGGACGTAGTCGAATGTGAGAGCGTTGATAACTTCGTCGGTCAGCGGAAGCCATTGGTTCTCGTCGTTGAGAACACGCTCCGCGTAACATGGGATGCAAACGGAGCCGTCTTCCGTGCCCACTTCGTAACGCTCCCACGTAATGTTCTCGATTTGAACGCGGTTGCAGTCCGCGCATTCGAAGTAGCCTTCCGAGGGAGACCCGCTCCACCCGTCGTGATGTTCACAAAGGGTGAGGATGCCTTTCGGCTTGTCGCTGAAAATGTCGTAGTGCAGGTAATGGCGAAGTTCGCCGTCGCAGCGGCTGGGGTCGTCGTGTTCTGCCCATTCGCAAACCAGTTTCTCGCCGTCTAGTTCTCCGGTGCGGCAGGCACGTTTCAGCTTCTCTTCGAAGCCCTTCGACTCCGCTTTCTCATTCAACTGCTTCATCGTCGGCAATGACCACATTTACGCACCCCTTTCAAATATTCCCGGAACGGCTTGTTTGAACCGCTTCAGTTGGTCTAGGGTCAAATAAAGACAGTGCCCGGTCAGACGCAGAGAATCAGGAGAGCAAACTTGAACATCGAAACTGCCTCGCCCAGAAATTACTTCTCGACCTTCACGAAAAGGGACACCGAGAACATCGGAGACTGCGCGTTGCATCTTCTCGACGCCGTTTTTGTATTCCGTGTCTGTTCGGTGTTGCTCGAAGAGTTTGGTAAGCAGTTGCTGGTACTCGGGCAGCAAACGGCGAGAGATGTCCTTTGCCATCTGTTCCGAGGTCTTCGTTAGACTGATATTGATTGACGGCAATTGCCCAACACGGACTTGTGTGTTGTGGTCGATGCCGTCAGGCGTCCAGCCAGAGACGTGCAACATCCCCTTTGGTCCCCAGGTATTGGATAAGAACAGTGCTTGCGAGTCTGGACCTTCGATGCGGCTGCGCCACGGTTTGCGGTCTTGTGCATCTTCCTCGTCAAACTTTGTGCTCAGTTTCCAGTCTGAGCCGAGGGCTTGAGCAATCTCTTGCGCCAGTTCTCGCAAGGATTTTTCTGCGTCTGCGATTGTCATGCCGACACTGCCAATCCATCGTTCTGAATCCCAGCAACGATGTCAGCGATGTATCGGTGTTCGACTACGACGGTGGGGTAGTAGGGCTGATAGCCATTGTCACGACCGATATGCTCTTCGACCCAAGAGGTGGCTGCGGGAGTCCGAGGGTTGAGAAGAAAAATACTGCCGTGGTTTTCTACGAGGAAATCTACTTGGCCTTGGGAAGTTCGAACTGTTTTCACGGGTTCTCCTTTTTCGGGAAACCCGTTTCTCACGTTGCGTGAGCCGTGGTTCGATGAATGTTGCTACTTATCTCGCTGCTGCTTTCGCCTTTGCCTTTTCAGGATACGTGTTATCGATTGCTCGCCGAACCAGTTCGGCTATCGAAGCGCCGGTCTTCTTGCTTTCTTCTTCCAGCCGCTTCATTTGCCGAGGCAACAAACTGAGATTGGTTCGGTGCATCTTCACAACACAGATGGTACAACGTTGTGTAACGTGGTGTCAACCCTTTTTTCGCCCCCGAGTCGTTTTAGGCGTACGTAAACTTATCTCCTCTTAGAAGGCGCATCCGACTTAGCACCAGCGACAGCGGCAACGGCGCAAAAAAGGAGAGGCCAATAATCATGGCAATGAGCGACCCTAGGTCGAAGTCTGGGAAAGCAGAAATGCGAAAGAAAACACGGAATGGAAATAAAGTGAGTAGCAGAAATATGACAAAGGATACGCGGGAGAATACGAGCCACCGATTAGGAATCAGCGACAGAACCGCCAAGCCAATAAGTTGAACATCAGCAATCCGATTAACTCCCCAACGAGGATGGAGAATCCACAGTCCTACAACAACCGAGATAAAAATGGCTAAGACCTTACAAGTCCAAGCTAGCGATTTCAGAGATGGATTGGTCATGGTCGGAGTTGTCTATCAGCAGCTACAGCGCCACTGCCTGAAGTTGCTCGATTATGATGACGAGTTGTTCCAAGATTTGAAGACGCAGACCGAGAGGAACTTCCTGCCATGTTCGATATTGCACTTGCTGGCGGATGGATTCGCGGATGCGACGGGTGTTGGAGAAACGGTGGCTCATTGTTTGCCTTCCAGGGCTTTGAGATGACCTTCGAGCCACTGCTTGCAGATAAAACGGACCTGACTGCCGAAGTCGCGCTCTTGCTGGTCGGCTATCGCTTTGATGGCGTCGTACAGTTCAGCATCGAAATCGATTGTTGAGCGGCGCTTCTCTCGTTCTTTGTCGGTCTTCTTTTTCATGCCTTCGCCCCGTAAACACTCTTAGCAGCCTTGCAGGCTGTCTCATCCGTAACCGCGAGATATCGACCGGCGGTTGCTAAAGACTTCCAGCCAAGATATTTCTGGGTCTCTGGAAGTGATGCGCCTGCCTTGAGCATGCTGAACGCCAAGGTGTGTTTGGCACAGTGATAGTGGCGCTTCTGACGCGGCAGTCCAGCCTTGATTGCCGCTTGCTGGAAGATGCGGAATATCTGACTGCGGTGGAGTCGTCCGCCCTTTTGTGAAACAAAGACATAAGTCTGGTCAGCAGGACGCGCAGCCAACGCATTCAGGAGCACGGTGCGCTCGTTCAAAGCTTCCAGGCCATCTTCTATCGTGTGGTCATTTGTCTCGCTGCCCTTGCCTCTGCGGACGCGAATCAGGCTATTGTCAAGGTCAACGTCAGACATCTTCAAGTCGGCTATCTCGCTCGACCTGAATCCATGACGAAGACCGAGAACGACGATTGCTAGGTCTCTCGGGTCCGTAATGGCTGCTAGAAGCTTGGTGCGCTCTTGGGGCTTAAGTCCTTGAAGTTCGCTCATGGTTACCTCGGTCAGATGCTCTCATAATCTCGAAAGCTTGTCAAGGAAATTCTTTATTATTCTTTGACAACGCGTGAGTATCAAGATGAGAAGGAGTGGTAAAAGAGTCTGAGTGGGCGAGGCGCTTCTCAAAGAAAAATAATGAATAAGCATGATAAATCATGAGCATAATGCAACAAAATCAACGAATCGTTTGTTTTCATCGACTTACGGACCATCAGGCCGGAGAAATGCAACAATCCTACAGAATGTTGCGTTTTGTTTGTTGAAAACACAAGACTTACATGAAATGCATCATCGGCGCAAAGAAACCCGTGCAACGATTTCGAGCAAAGCAACGGAGGAGCCCGAACAGGCAAGAAATCGGAGACCTGGAGAAATCTGTACCCTATCGTAAATACAAGCAAACAAATGACTTAACAACAGGAGAGTGCATTGCAAAGCGACGGGACTCCTGCAAGGGGGGCGGGGATGCCGGGCCGTAGGAGCCCCCGGCCAGCCTTTTGGGCTCGATGGCGGTTTCGTTGCGCCAACCCTCTATTTCTCTGGTAGTTACAGTAACCGGTTTCCAGAATTTGGCCGGGGACGGGCCACCGCCACCCGGGGTTATTTTGACAGGCATACGTTACCGGGAACTTGTCCGACAGCACGGAGAGCGCCTGTCCGACAGACCTATTTTTAAGGCTGTTTTGGGCATTTTTAGGGCTTGGGGGGCGAACAAAAAGCAAGAGTCCAAAACTCCTCCGAAAATGAAGAGTGTCAAAACTATTGGACTCCATTTTTTCGGTCAGAAATGAAGGAGTCCAGAAGTCCCCCCTAGGAGGGGGGTTTTGGACTCGGTTGCTGTAAGGTATATATATATGTATAAGATACATCAAGAGTGTCAGAAGTGGAGTTTTGACACCCTTGAATTTGCCATTTTCAGATTTCAAGTGGAGTCCAAAACTCCCCGGGCTAGCAAAACACCCCTCTTCCTGAAGGGAGGGTGTCCAAACAAGGCGTTACTGGCGAATAAACGACGAAAGTCATTTCCTGTCTGTTTTCCCGACCCCCGGCTCGAACAGGCATACGTTACATCACGAATTACGCTTCACGACCGGCCTACGTATACCCGTCAACCGGGTTTCCAGCCCGTCCGGCAGGTTCTTTTAGGGCCATACGCCCGGATTTACCCCCGCCGTCTTTGACTATCCCCATGGGCTTCCTTGCGCGTTTTTCGTATGCCTGTAGAATTCCCTTGACATACACAGGCATACGTGCTAAGGTGACAAAGATGAAACGAGCGTCTTTCTTCCTACCTGACGACCTGCGCGACCGGCTCGCCGTCGAGTCCCAACGCTCAGGCGTGCCCGTGGCTACGTTGGTGCGTCGGTACCTCGACGCCATGACGCCGCCCATCACGATAGGCATGGGAGAGTTGCGGAGATATGTGGACCAGCAGGGCTTCTTGAAGGTGCTGGTCTTGAGTGCACGGGAGGGCAAGCTATTAGTAGAGCCCGGCGGCGATTTGTTCAGTGGAGTTCAAATCTGGGTTGACGCTAACCTTGTTCGATTCGACGAACCGGTCGTACCGCAGATGCCGGGAAGAGAATCGGCTGAGCAGAGTCTACGTTTGAACAAAGCCGCCGCGCCGAAACCCGAGGAGCCCAAATCGTGACCGGCCCTCACTGGACAACGGTGGCCGCCTTCGCCAAAGAAGTTTCCAAGGCGCTCGACCGGATGACATTCGAGGAAAAGGCCGCGTGGCGATTTCACGTCTCAATGAAACACCCCGAGTTGCGGAGACGAATTTTGAATTAACCCGACCACCGGCGGAACCGGGGAAAGAGGCATTATGAGCATGAGCCGACAAACGAGGAAGAGAGAGGCCCGTGAGAAAGCCCTCGCGACGGTAAAAGTACGTCATTCGTTGCCAGAGGGCGGTTTGATGTCCGAAGTCGGATTGATTGATGCCGCTCAGTTGCGCATTAACGCATTTCATGAAGCTGGGCACGCAGTTGCCATGACCCGAATCGGACATGGCTGTGAAGTGACGACCGTGGACCCGCAAGAAGTAAAGCGTCTCACCGGACGTGCGATGCCGGGGTTTACTAAACCTGTCGGCAAGGGGCTGGAAGTGAGAGTTTATCTCTGCACTGCACTAGCGGGAGTTATGTCGGAAGCCATGTATGCAACAAAAGGGATGATTAATCCGAAAGAAGACGACTTCACTCACGTTGAAGAAATTTTAGACCGCGCAGGTATGCAAGGCGAGGAAAGAAAAGAGAGCCGCGAGCGTGCCGAAACAAGGACGCGGCAACTTCTTACGGAATCCGAAAGTCATATCAAGGCGGTTGCTGACGCTCTCATAGAGCGAAAGACTCTAACTGGCGACGACGTTCGTCGCATCGTCGAGGCCACAGGAGCGGTTATTCCGGCCAATCTATGACACGGACCCAACAACCCAAAAATCCCGTCAAACGGGCCTTTCCAGGGCTTGTCGGCAGAGGCATGCCTCAAGATGAGTCTGTTACAGGTACCTCTCCAACACACGCCCCACAAAAAGCTGTTGAAGCGAGGCCGACTCAGAAAACCAGAGTTCCAGTCGAGAAAATGTTCTGTCTGGTACATGCAAAGCCACGACCGTGCCCGTCCTGCTTCTTTGATGAACAACGTGACATAAAATTCATCGAACGCCGCGATAGCATGGCAGCCGTGAACGCCATCATCGTCAAGAGATGGAAAGAAATTGCCAAACTCTCGGGAATCCAGCCGGACCAGAAGTGCGCCCACGGCGTTTACCTGTACAGGCACTATTGTGAAGTCTGCGCTTGGGAACGTATCGACCCCGGCTACAACCCTGACATCTACCGCGTAGAGATTAGCAAGGCGCTGAAGCACGCCCGGCGCATCTTGAGCAATGGCGAAGCTTTTGTAACACGCCCATCGGTGAAATCGAAGACTTTAAGCCCTGATATTACTCACGAAGGTCAAAAAGATTTCGAAGATTTGGTGCGACTCGTTGACATGGAAATTTGGCAGGCAACGAAGAGTTACGGCGACAAAATGACTCCGGCCCTCGCTTATACGGTCGCGAAAAACCAAGCGGGAAGATTCCTCGCTGACCGAATTGAGGAGCAGACCATCCTTGTGGTAGATGGCGAGGGGAACCCGGTGCTCGACGAATTCGGATATCCTGAGAGAATCCCGCGCTTCAAGTCGATGGATGATAGACCGGGGAATGAGGACGGCGACGGCACCGGAACCACGAAGGCCGAAGTGGCGGTGATTAACAGCCCAGCACAAGGTACCGATGATTGGCAAGCCCACATCCCAGCCCTGCGGCAGTTGGCGAGTACATGGCACGGGGACCAACGCCGGGTTGCAGAGGCGATGCTGAAGCCGGGTTTCAATGTACGGAGCGTGCCGGGAGTAGAAAAATCCAAGGTTTCAAGAATTCATCCAGTGGTGCTGAGGGCCTTCAAGGCGTTAATAACTCGGGACTTAAAAGTTTCTCCAAATAGATGAGACAAAAGACGCTCAGCGGGACATATATACAGTACGCCAAGAGATACTCTCCTTCCTCTTCGCAGACAACTTAACAACCTGGGAGTCCACCTCTTGCAAGATTGCAAGAAGTGGCACCTGACTTTGCTCCCGGCCCAATTTTTCTGGCGCATCCGCCTTCATGGTTGATGCGCCGTTATTTTTTCACTCAATATTCAGGGCGGCCTTCTCCGCCCAAAGGAGCATCGTGAGTTTAGCAACGTTTGACATCATCAGCATTCTACGCCGCGAGCTTCCGCCGTCCGGCTGTCGCATGAGTACGGTCGCGAGCCTGGCCGGAGTTAGCTCTGGCAAGATGTCTGCGTACATGAACGGTATCGTTCGCGTCCCACACGACCATGAAGTGAGACTACGTAAGACGTGGGCTCAGTTGAAGAAGTTGGCCGAGTATTCCCGCCCGTTGCCGCTTGATTTTGGTAAGGTCAGTGCGATTCGTCAGTGTATCGATTTAATGGAGAACAACCAATTGCACATCGCCGTTTTCGAACACGACTTCAAGACTGAACCAGCGGAGACCGAAACTTCACAACAATAGCTGTACGAAGTAAACCTATCCTCGGCGAAGCCAATCTTTGCGGAACAGGAGGTAACCCTAATTTTGATTGGAGTATTTGTGGACAAGCAGAGAGGAATCTTAGTCAGTTGGAAACCGTTGAAGGGATTTGGTCGCGTTGCGATAAATCAACACTCGTTCTTTATTCACGCGAAGCAAATAGTTAAAGCGCCGGAACAAATCGTTCCCGGCATGGTCGTCTATTTCGATATCGCTCCACCAGCCAAGCTTGGCCAGAATCCACAGGCCATTCAGTGCGTCATCGAAGAAATTGAAGATGCCGGTGGTGTCGAATGATAACGACATCAGAATATAAGGGGCTAACTTCATCACAGGAACAAGAGAAAGCCGCGCTGTGGGCACAGCACCCGGAAGTCTTCTCGAACAAATGGACACCGGAACGTCAGCAAGAAATGGCGGCGTTCGCTGCTTCATTCAATCTTGCGAACCCACAAGAGGATGAATACAGCGAAGGATGCCTCGATGAACGCGGCCAACGTTTCATTGATAACAACGAGCCCATCATCGACACCGATGTCATAACTTTCGCCAAGAAGTGGACTTCAAAAGGCACCGAGTGGAAGTTCTCAGAGCGCTACTATCGGCTTGCACCAGTCAATTCAAACTACGGTAGAGCGCTGATTCAAGCGAGCAAACACACCATCAAGAACAGCCCGGAAGAATTCGTCCAGATGGTTCAGTTGGCCTCTGGCACCGCTGAAAAGGTGGAGCAGTATAAAAAGAAATTTGACAAGATGCCGGACAACATTTATCCGTGCAGCCACGAATTCACCGATGAAGAAGCAACCAAGGTTCTGAAAAACGTCGTTGTCGGTAAGCACCTCAACATTCAAGGTGCGGCCAGCTTCACCACCAGAAAAGTTAAATGGTTGTGGCCTGGCCGTGTACCGCTTGGGAAGCTGACGCTGTTCGTAGGTGTCCCAGGCGGTGGCAAATCTTTGGCCGCAGGCGATGTCGCAGCGAGATTGTCAACAGGCAAGAATTGGTTCGACTCCGACAATCTTTTTCAGCCGAGCGAAACTTTGATGCTTGTCGGCGAAGATGATATCGAAGACACGACAATTCCTCGTCTGCAAGCAGCCGGTGCAAACATAAACAAAATCAAGTTCTTGAAATCTGTTATCACCGAAGAAGGCAACGGTAAAGTTGCAGAAGAGCGCGGCTTCCGTTTTGATAAGGATTTGGCGCAACTCGAAGAAGCCTTAGCGTCCAACCCAAGGATTCGTTTGGTAATCGTGGACCCGGTCAGCAATTATATGGGTTCGGCCAAGATGAATGCGGAGCAAGAAGTTAGAGATGTCTTGATTCCGCTCAAGAACTTGGCTGAACGTTTCGATGTCGCAATCATCGGCATCATGCACTTAAACAAAAAGGTCGAAACAGACGCCATCAATCGCGTCGGCGGCGCTATGGCGTTCGTTGGCGTGGCCCGTGCAGCATATTTGTTTCAGAAGAGCGAACCAGACGACGGCATGGGTTATCTCGAAGACCAGCACTTCATGGTACTTTTGAAGTGCAACATCACTAAGAAAACTGACGGGCTTGTTTATGAAATAGCCGCCAAACAGGTGGAAGTTGAGGGCTCCCCGGAATACATGCCCTACATCAAATTCACATCTACGACCACGAAGAATGCCGAAGGCGTATTGCAACCTAAGACAGACAAGACCGGAAGACCGCCAGCAGAGATAGGTACGGCCAAAACATGGTTGAAACAATTTCTAAAAGACGGCAGGCAGAAATCATCTGAAATCTTCGAATACGGTAGGGAGTCGGGAAACTTTACGCCGACCACTTTGAAGAGAGCGAAAGCAGAACTTGGTGTCGCATCAGAGAAGTCAGGGACAACTTGGTATTGGTATCTTCCAACTAAAGAAGAAGTCTCACTCGAACCCGCAGAAGATGTTCAGTTGTAAATAACCTTTCGCGTGTGCACTACGCGAATAGCGGCGAATTCTGCCCAGAACTTTGGGTAGAACCGCCGCTCTTGATTTTCAAGCAATCGGAGAAAGAGTGTCGGAAGAACTAAAAGATACGGGTGTATTGCAATGCATAAGCTGCGGTGAAAATTTCCAGCCAACAGATAGTAAACAGAGAAATTGCTCCAAATGCCGCGAAACCGGCACTCGGAAAGTTGCGGAACATCGCAAACGCCAGAGAAAACTAGATACCAACGCCAGATACGACGGCCAGAATGAGCCTACAAAACCTGAAGCAAAACGCTCGCTTGAGTTGCGCGGTCTGAAGAATCGCCATGTGATTGACAAAGTCTACGACTGTCTCATTAATGCGGCTGCCGAGAATAAAATCTCCCCAAATTATTTTTTATTCACGAACGGCATCGTTCAAACCTTACGTTCTTATGAAGCGAAGAAGGCTCAGCCACTTCCAGAGATTGCAGGCGAACAGGTCACAGGCGAACTATTAAACCGGGCAGAATTGTTTGCTTCGTATGATGCCTCTGTCGCGTGGCTAGAGCCGGAAACTACCTTTACGGACTACTTAGATATCCGTCAGAAAAGCAAGCGCAATTGTTTCTATCTAGGCAAGGAAATTTTAGGGAAAGATTTCGCCGAATGCCATCGTGTTTGGACAGACTTCTTTCCGAAGTTTAATCCAGATAATCTGCCGCCGAATTACACCCAGAAGCAAGCCATCGCGTGGCTTAACGAACAGTCCGAACTGAAAAATTTTCTTTTGCTGGCCAGCC
>Ga0137418_10001775_pt1 | contig 19839 bp, 17 predicted proteins | sample CZODoug3_1_2_16f_FD_122242 | JGI IMG/M metagenome (GOLD analysis project Ga0137418, IMG submission 122242) | Vadose zone soil fungal communities from Angelo Coast Range Reserve, California, USA - CZODoug3_1_2_16fungal (Hybrid Assembly) | ecosystem: Environmental > Terrestrial > Soil > Vadose...
TGTGCACGCCGCCTTCCATCTGCTCGGCGCAGAGCCGCGGGTTGATCGCGCGACCGACGTCGTTTGCCACCATCACACGGTCAATCGTGCCCGCCTCGTCGAGAATGACTACTTGCGTCGCGTAGCTGAACGTCAGGTGCGTCGTCGGATTTTGAACCGCTTCGGGAGTCCCCGGCCGGGTCGTGAAGTTATAGACGCACTCGTCGTAGTACTCACGCCCGACGAGCGCCCGCAACGCTGCCTCGCGTGTTCCCTCGAACGTCGCGTCCGACTTCAGCCGGACCGCCGCCTTCAGATCGGCAGCCAACTTCTGAGCGGCGCGCTGCGCGGCGGCGCAGCTCAGCGTTGTCGCGCGCGACGCCCACGTCTCGCCGCACTTTTCGCCGAGGTCCTTGTCCCACCGGACGGTCATGATGTCCGCAGGGAGACCGGTCTCCTCACACACCGCCTGCATCGTGGCAGTGTAGACGCCCTGTCCCATTTCCGTATAGCCGTTGAGGATCTCCAGATGGACGCCATTGCCAGACGGGTCGGCGCTCCGGGCTCCTTTGTCAACGACGCGAATCTTGATGTAGCCACCCTCGGTCGTGCCATTGCCAAGACCGGTACTCTTGATGCCGCAGCCGATGCCCTTGTATTTCGCGCTCTTGTAAACGTCCCTGACGGCTTCCATCGTTTCGCGGATGCCGCGAACGCTCTCGCGCATGATCTGGCCGGTGCCGAACCGATCGCCGGCATTGAGGATGTTCCGCTCGCGGATATCCCAGCCGTCGACGCCGACGCGCTGCGCGAGCATGTCCATCACGCCTTCCATGGCGAACTGGGCCTGGTTGCTGCCGAAGCCGCGCATCGCGCCGCCGTTCGGGTTGTTGGTGTACACGGCCCTGGCTTCGACGTCGACGTTGGGAATGCGGTACGCGCCGCACGAGTGGCACGCGGCGCGGAGCGCGCACTTCGCGCTCGTCGTGTGGTAGCCGCCGGCATCGGCCACGATCCGGGACCTCAACGCGAGCAGGCGCCCTTCCCCATCGGCGCCGACGGTCAGCGTGAGGTTCATCGCATGGCGCTTGACGTGATGCTGCGTCGATTGCGGACGCGTGAGCACGGTCTTGACCGGCCGCTGCAGCAGATACGCGGCAATCGCGGTCTGCCCTTGAATCGACAGCTCCTCCTTCGCGCCGAAGGCGCCGCCGCTCGCGGCCAGCACGACCTCGACCTCAGCGAGGTCGACGTTCAGGACTTTCGCGATCTGCGCGCGGTCGTAGAGCGATCCCTGGCTGGCGGTGTGGACCCGGACGCCGTTCGCCTGCGGTACGGCGAGACACGCCTCGGGCTCGAGGAACGCGATTTCGACCGGCTGCGTCTGAAACGTCGCCGCGATCACATGCGCGGCCGTCGCCAGCGCCGCGTCCACGTCTCCACGGGAGAAGGCGGTGACGGGCTGGAGCACATTCGAGGGTCGTGGAGCGCACGTGTCGAGCGAATGCACCAGCGGCGCCCCGGCCTGCTGGGCCTCGAACGGATCGGTGATCGGTTCGAGCACCTCGTAATCGACCTTCACCATGGCCGCGGCTCGACGTGCGCGGAACTGCGTGTCGGCCACGACCATCGCGAGAAAATCGGCGACGCAGCAGGTCAGTTCGCCTTCCGCGACGAACACCGGCTGGTCCGGGTCGTTGAGGCCGGTCGCGCGGGTTCCGGGAACGTCGGCGGCGGTGAATATCCGCACGACGCCAGGCATCGCCGCCGCATCGTCGGTGTGAATCTTGAGGATTCTCGCGCGCGGGTGGCCGGTCAGCACCATCGCCCCGTGCAGCATCCCCGGTGCCCGCATGTCGTCGACGAACGCCGTCTCGCCCAGCGCCTGCTCGAACCCGCCCAGGCGCGACACCGATCGGCCGATCCCATGGCCGTTGCCGTTCCCGTCGAGGTTCGCGAATGCAGGATTGCGCGTCAGCCCGAGCTCTTCACCGAAGAAGAAATGCTGTCGCGGTTCTTTGCGCGGGAGGCGCCCGCCGTTCCGGCGCGCTTCGCCGGCAGTTTGAATCGCATCGATGATGCGTCCATAGCCGGTGCAGCGGCACAGATGACCGTCGAGTGCTTTCGCGATCGCACCGCGATCGTCGGTCACCTCTTGCCGCATCAACGACGAGGCACGCACGAGAATGCCCGGGATGCAGAACCCGCACTGCACGCCGCCTTCGAGCACGAACGCCTCGCCCAGGATGCGGCGTGTCTCCTCCGGCAGACCTTCGAGGGTGACGACGTCGTGGCCTTCGATCTGTGCCGGCTTCCGCAGACACGAGAGCGCCGGCCATCCGTCGACCAGAATCAGACAGCAGCCGCAGGTGCCTTCCGGAGCGCAGCCGTCTTTCGCCGAGACGATGCCGCATTCCTCACGCAACACTTCGAGGAAGTGCATACCGGGCTCGTACGAGGCCTCGGTGGCATGTCCATTCAGCGTGAATCTGATGCCAGGCATCCCCGGTAATCATAGCCCACGCGGTCCAGAGCGGCCCCGGCAGGGTGTATCATCCCCCCGATTCGGAGGCCACATGTCGGAGCCCTGGAAGACGGACAAATGGTACGTCAGCCCCTGGTGTTACCTGCCAGAGGTGCGAAACAGCTACACCTTTGCGCCGCACATCAAGATCCACGACGTCACGTTGCGCGACGGCGAGCAGCAGACCGCGGTCGTCTTCCGGCGCGAGGAGAAAGTCGCGATCGCCCGCAAGCTCGACGCGCTTGGCGTCCATCGGATCGAGGCGGGCATGCCGGCGGTTTCCCCGCAGGACAAAGCGGCGATTCAGGACATCGCCGCACTGGGGCTGAAGGCCGACATCTTCGGCTTCGGGCGGTGCATCGCCGACGAGATCAAGGTGATCAAGGATTGCGGCTGCAAAGGGGTCGTCATCGAGATCCCTGCCAGCGATCACATGATCAAGAACGCGTACGGCTGGACCGTCGATCGGGCGATGAAATCGTCGATCGAGGCGACGCTCGCGGCCAGGGAGGCCGGACTGTACACGGTGTTCTTCACGATCGATGCGACGCGCACGGAGCTCGGTCGGTTCCTGGACATCGTCGAGCAGGTGGCGACCGAAGGCCATATGGACGCGCTGACGATCGCCGACACCGTCGGCGGGTGCAGCCCCGACGCCGTTCATCACGTCGTCAAGAAGGTCATCGATCGGCTGAGGAAGCCGGTGGAAATCCACTGCCATCAGGATTTCGGGCTGGGCGTCGCGAACACGATTTCCGCGCTCGCGGCCGGAGCGTCGGTCGCGCAAACCACCATCACCGGTCTGGGCGAGCGCGCCGGCAACGTGCCCATGGAAGACGTCGTCATGTCGCTGTTGTGCCTGCATGGCGTCGACGTCGGCATTCGCACGGAGAAATTCTGCGAGACGTCGCGCTTCGTGCTGGAGCTGGCGAAGGTCTCGGTGCCGCCCAACCGGCCGATCGTCGGCGACAAGCTGTACGAGATCGAGTCGGGCATCATCGCCGGCTGGGTGCGTCTGGCGCGCAAGGCGCATCCGCTCGAGTACGTGCCGTTCGCGGCGGATCTGGTGGGGCAGAAGCCGGTGTCGATCGTGCTCGGAAAGAACAGCGGGCCACCATCCATCGAGGAGTGGTGCGAGAAGCTGGGCGTCAAAGCCACCGACGAAGAGCGCATGGCCATGCTCCAGCAGGTCAAGGCGAAGTCGTTCGAAAAGAAGGACCTCCTGACGGCGGACGAGTTCAAGGCGATCGTGGATCGGGTGCTGCAGAAGGAGTCCGTCTAGACATCTTATCGTCGCCTATTCGGTGAATCAGCGGCGCCGCGAGCTGGGCGTGCGCATGGCGCTTGGCGCCGGACGCGGTGATGTGCTGCGCCTCGTGCTGCGCGACGGCATGTCGCTCGTGCTGGCGGGAATCGCCGGCGGAGTCGGTCTGTCGCTGCTCGTCTCGCGAGCCCTGGCGTCGCTGCTCCTCGGCGTCAACGGGAGCGATCCGGTCAGCTTCGCCGGCGCGTCGTTGCTCCTCGCCGCGGTCGCGTTCATCGGCAGCTATCTCCCCGCGCGTCGCGCCAGCAGATTCGACCCGCTCGTCGCGCTACGGCAACCATGATCGGTGTAGCGCGACATCTTCCGCGTCATGCCCCGGCGGACGGCCGTTGCCCTGGCGAGGGCAGTTGGCTGAGCGAGATTATCGCGACCGGGCCACAGTTCCGCTCGGACGACGTTTCGTCGCGGCGCGCTGACTGCTAATTCGACGTCCTGCCGGTGCGCTATGATCTGGCCCGATCCGCTTCGCCGCGCCCTGCGGCCCTGCTGCGCTGCTGAGGGTGATCCTGCAATGACTCGACGGCTGACGTTCATCGCGCTGACCGTTGCGCTGGCTGTGGCCGGCTTCTCCGAAGGCTCCGGTCAACGCGGCCAGAACCCCACGCAGGTGGAGCCCCTTCCCGAGGTTCCACCGCACCTTCAGTTCGTCCCCCTGGCTGTCGCGGAACGGATGCTGGATCTCGCGAGCGTCACGAGCAGCGATGTCGTCTACGACCTGGGCTGCGGCGATGGCCGCCTGGCGATCGTGGCCGCGAAAAAATTCGGCGCGCGGGCCGTCGGCGTGGACGTCGACGCGAAACGGATCGCCGAAGCCGCCGCGAATGCCGTGCAGGCGGGCGTGTCGACGCTCGTGCGATTCGAACGGCTGCCGACGATCGACCTGTCCGAGGCGACCGTCCTGACGATGTCGATCCCGCAGTCGGCGGCGTGGCTGACCCAGAATGGACTGCTGCATCCGGGGCTGACGAGACAATTGAAGGCCGGCTCGCGCATCGTCACGAATTTCGTCGCCGGTTCGATGAAGGAGTGGAAACCCGATCGGGTCGATCACTTCGCCGACGCGCGCGGAAGCGCGCGTGCGGTCCTCTACATGTGGAAGGCCGAGGGGAACCGGTAGAAGCATTGCGGATTGCGGATTGCGGATTGTAACCAATCCGCAATCCGAGATCCGCAGTACTGGAAAGCTCCTAAAGAAGCTCGATCCGGAAGATATACCCGTGCGTCGGGCTCTTGTTCTCGGGCCACCCCGGATGGATGCCGGCGTCGCAGCTGTAAAGAGCGCCGTCATGCCAGACCAGGCCATGCGGGTCCGGGTCGGACTCGGCAAACTGTACCGTCTCCAGCGGCCGGCCGGTCTCGGCGTCGTACTTGATGAGCCCCGCGCCTTGTTCGTTTCCCGTCACCATCCAGATGCCGCCGTCATGAAACGCAGTTCCATGTGCCCGCGGCACGCTATACGGAATCAGGAATTCGGGCTGCCACGTCTTCGGATCCACGCGCAGGATCCCGCGCAAACGGAGCGCCGCGATCCAGAGCTTGCCGTCGACGTACTCGACCCCGTGGCAGCCGCCGCCGCCGAGCGGGATTTGTCGATGGCTGATCGTCTTCGAGTTCATGTCCGTCTGAAAAATCCCGTTCGGCGCGGCATTCGCGCCCATCCAGATGTAACCGCCGCCGACGGCCATCCCGCTGGTATTCTTCGATTCGGTCTTTACCGTTTTCAGCAGCTTGCCCTTCCAGTCCACGAGACAGGCGTTGTCGGTCTTCTGCTCGCCAATCCACAATCCTTCCGGCGCCACCGCGATCGCGTTCGGATAGCCCTCCGGGCTCTTGAAGAGCGTCGTCGTCTTCGTTTTGCGGACCGTCGGATGTGGCGCGCCGCCTCCGGTTTGCGCGCCGGCGAGTCGGGTGCCCAGCAGGCCCACGCCCAGGCTCGCCAGAAATTCTCTTCGTCTCGTCTCCATGCTTACCCCCATCCGTTGCTGAATTGTGCGCGGGCGCTTTTCGTGATCGCCTTGCCGTATTCGAAACAGGCCGTTTGGCACGTAAGCGCGCGGGCTTCCGTGTCGTCGTGGACTACCGTGGCGCCAGACCCTTACCGGCGTACACGTCGGTGCCGGGAAAGAACGCTGCCCACGACCACCAGAACTGCCGGACTGAAACGATCACGTTCAGCCGGCCCCCGCGGAGCTCTCCTTCGAGACACTCTCCGTACGGATTCCAGCGTGAGCGTGTCTCGACGTCAGCGAGATCGCCTGACTGCGCGCGCGGCTCGAATGTCAGCGCGCGCCCATCGAGCTGACGAGAGAACGTCGTGACGGTATCGCTCTCCGGCCTGAAGATCACCAGCACCGCCTCCCCGCCGAGCCGGTCGTTGACGATGCGCTCCTTCGCGAGGACGTCAACCGGGTAGGCGCGTCGTGCGCCGCCAGCCTCGAGCCCGACGATCGGCTCGTACGCCGGGAGCCGCGGGTCCTCGCGGCTCAGTGTGCGCTCTGCCGGCGGACCGGGGCGGCCCGGCCTGCGCGCCAGAATCGTGCGCCACATCTGGTCGTACAGCTCTTCGAGACCCGGCACGGGCACCATCGCCAGCGTGTCCCGATGGCGGTCGCGCCACTCCTTCCACATGGTCAGGAGAAACGGATAGATCTCGAGCCGCCTGCCCTTGAGCGGGCCTTCGAACGCCTCGCCGGTTTCCTGCTGCCAGCGCGTCCCGGTCTCGCGGTCCGTGAATGTGAAATTCATCCGCACCATGTTGGCGTGAAAGAACGTCAACGGGCGCCCGTCCGCTTCGGCCCTGAACACGAGGGCCGTGTTGCAGCGGTTTCACCACGTGACGAAAATCGGCAGCTTCCCGAGGCGGTCCTCCAACCCGTGATGCCACGTTACCGCCGCCGCGGGATACGCCTTGGCAACACCCCCGCCGGCCACGCCGATCACGTGGTCGTCGTCTTTGAGAAACGTCGCCTTCGACGCCGCGACAAACTCCGGCGCTCTGAGGTAGTAATTGCCCCCGCCCATCGCAAAATCTCTGAGCACCGGTGCCGCCTGCTGCGCGCGCATCGGCAGGACGGCCGCGGCGAGGGATATCGCTACGCAAGTATTGCGGATTGCGGAATGCGGATTGCGGAACGGATCGCGGGACGGATTGCGGAACACCTGGAGTCTCCTCGTGCTATCGGGTCCCGTAACGAATTCCAAATTCTGAATTCCCAATTCTTAATTCCTAATTCCTAATTCCCGATGCCCTCGACGATCGCGGTTTCCACCTCTCCTCCGGCTCGACGGAAGACCGACGCTTCCTGGTACTCCGGCGACTCGAAACAGGCGACCCCCTGCTCGAAGGTCGGGAATTCGATTACGACGTAACGCTGGAAGTACTCCGGTCCCGCCATGATCTGGTGGCGACCGCCGCGCGCGAGGACTTTGCCCCCATAGCGGCTGATGATCTCCGGCACGCGGTCCGTGTACTTCTTGTACGTCGCCGGATCGGTGATTTTCGCGCGGGCGATCCAATACGCAGGCATGGCGGAGGCGGCTGATTATCGCACGGCGGTCCGGCTGCTGTTTCCCGTAAAATCGGCCGTGAGGAGCCGGGATGCGCACGCCGCTCACGCGCCGAACGTTTGTATCCGCCGCCGCCCTCGGACCGCTGGCCGTGCTCGCCAGGTCACTGCGGGCGCCCGCTTCCGCCGAAGGCTTCGGCGCGCCCGACGTAGCCCGAACGAGGGCAGTCGTGGCGGAGTACACCTTCACCCAGTTCCACAATCAGACTGCGACAGAGAGACGTTTCTTCGGTTCTTCGTGAAAGGACCGCGAGCGCGACAACGTCTGCCAGGACCACGAAGAACACGAAGACACACGAAGAAGAGAACCTATTGTTTTTCTCGTGATCTTCGTGGAGCTTCGTGTCTTCGTGGTTGCATTGGTTCTCTCCGTCCTCTCCGTCAACTCGATTCAACATCCGCGCGCAGCTGCTTCATCGCCCAGTCCTGCAGCGTCGCCGTCCGCTCGCCGCGCGGACCGCCCGCCCTCACGTTGTGCTGCGGATGTCCCAACCCGGCGATCATGTCGCGTTTCGAGTTGATCGCCGCCCGATACAGCCGCTGCGCCCCGTTCGGATCCATGATCCGATCGTCGCCGCCATAGCCGATCAGCATGGCGCATTCGATCTTGTCCGCCCTTCCCTCGAGCGTGTAGTCACGCAGCTTCCGTCTCGCGTCGGCCAGGTCGCGCGCGCCGATGATCCATCGCACCCGATCCTGAATCGGCGGATAGTAGTCGAACAGATCGGCGCCAAGATCGTACGAGCCGGCGGCCACCATGACCGCCTTGATGCGTTTCTCGCCGCTCGCCGCGCGAGGCGCGCCCCAGCCGCCCATGCTGATGCCGTTCACGCCTATCCGCGTGGCATCCACGTCCTGGCGCGTCTCGAGGTAGTCGATCATCGCTTTGAGAATGCGCTCGGGATCGGGCGGCAGGTGCAGGTCCTGCAGGCGCAGCGCGGCGCCCTGGCCCGGGAAATCCACAGCGAGGTAGCCCATGCCGCGCGCCACGTACGACCCCGCTCCTCCGAGGATCGTGTTTTCCGCCATCGTATCGGCGCCCTGGAACGCGATCACCGTCGGGAATTTTTTCCCGGAGGGTCCGCCCGGCTTGCGGAAATATCCCTCCAGCGTCTTCCCCTCGAAATTGACCTTTACGCGCTCGAAGGGCGCGCGCTGCATCTGCCACGCCTTGTCGAACGTCTCCCGCATCTTCTTGTAGCCGGGCAGCATCCGTTTGTCGCTCTCCGGCAGTGGCCAGACCGCATTGCCATAGAAATCCTGCGCCCGCCGGTAGTGCTCGTTCGCCGTCACCTTGAATCCCTGCGCGGCATACGCGTCGGCGAGCTTTTCGTTCTTCTCGGCAACGCGCGTCCATTCCTCGAACCATGAGCTCGGATCGTAGGGCCGCGCCCGCTGCGCCACTTCGAGCTCGTCGGCATCGCTCGTGTACATGGATTGCACGAGCCGGATCTCGAGCTGTCCTCCACCGGGCAATCCTTTCCCCGAAAGCAGGACGCTCTCGTCGCGTCCGCCAATGACCCCGAGCCTGCCGCTTCCCGGTCCGAAATCCTGCGCCGCGACCGCCACACCCAGCATGCGTCCCAGCACTGGAGCACCGATCGACGAGAGCCCCCATTGCATCATGCGTCTCCGGCCTACGAGTGGTGCCATGTGATTTCTCCTTGGCCTTCAGAATTAGGAATTTGGAATTTAGAATTTGGAATTCGCGTTACGAATTCCAGATTCTGAATTCCGAATTCTCAATTCTGGGTAACCGGGCGGCGGCACACGCCGCTTCGACGCCGCCTCGTAAGCGGAGGCCACGCCGAGAATCCGAACCGTGCCGCGCGCAACCGGGATGGGAGCCCCGTCGCGCGTGACCAGGCGATCGCTGACGCCGTTATACGCCCTGGCGCGATTGACGTAGGCCTGCACCAGTGCGCGGCAGGTGATCTGACGTTCGCGGATGGCCCGATGCACATCCGGGATCGTCGCCTCCTCGAGTTGAAAGCGAGGGCCCTGCGACTGGACATCCCGCGAGTGAGGCAGCAGACCGAGGATGACCAGGACCACAGACGCGACGAGCGAGACGCCCCATTTGCGGTGGAACATGATCGGCTTCAGCAATTAAGAATTTGGGAATTCAGAATTTGGAATTCGTGTCCGAATTCCAAATTCCAAATTCCAAATTCCTACTTCCTAATTGCGAATGCTCAGAATGTCAGCCTGAACCCGAACTGCGCCGTGCGCGTCTGGGCCGACACGTGCTGGAAGTACTGCGTCGCGTTGCTTTCCACCGTCCCGATGCCCCAGTTCGGACGATTGAACACATTGAACACTTCCGCGATCCCATCGATTGCGGCGCGGCCGTGCAGCTTGATCCGCTGCTGCACCCGCAGATCCGTCCGGTTCTGCGGCGGCGCCAGGATGGCATTGCGCGGGACGATGCTGCCATCCGGACGCAGGCGGGCGGTGGAAACCACCCCCGTATTGCGCAGATCGCCGCCGTAGGTGTTGTTTTGACGGATGCCGGCAGCGAAGAAATGGAGTCCGCTCACCTGGAAGCCATGGCCCACCTGCCAGATGCCATTGAACACAGCGCGATGGCGTATATCGTCGGCCGACAAGCCCCATTCACCGCCCAGGTCGGGCGCGGTCTCGAACGCCACCTGCTGGAGGCCGCTGAACGGCTTCGTGTCCGCGTTCCAGAGCCCCGACAGCGTGTAGGTGGCGTTGGCCTGCCAGCGATTGCTGAACCGCCGCGTGAAGCCGGTTTGCAGCGCGTGATAGGCGGAGCGGGCGAGATGCGAGTTCATCGAGACGACGCCCCAGTCCGGATACGGCCGGTTGGCTCTGGTCGCGAACGGCAGGTTGACGCCGGTGTTCGGATCGAAAAGGTTGTTGATGTTTTCGACGACGTCCTTCTCGTGCGTCCCCTTGCTGTACACGTAGTCGGCCGTGACGGCCGTCGCGGCGTCGAACTGCCGCTGGAAGCCGATCGAGGTCTGAAACGTCCGCGGCAGCTCGACATACTGGGGCGGTCCCACGAATTCCTGGAGGTCGCGGATGAGGCATCCGGGCGCGTTGTTGTTGGCGTAACAGAACCGCGTGATCGCCTGCGCGTAGGTCGGCAACGGCTGACCGTTGGTCGGGTTCGCCGCGAAGTCCGCGCGGCCGTCGTTGGCGTAGCTGATGACGGCAATCTGCGGATTGCCGGTCGCGAACGACTGATCGGCGCCCAGCGCATCCCCGTAGTACAACCCGGTCCCGCCTCGCACCACGGTCTGTTCGTTCACCTTGAAGGCGAAGCCGAGCCGCGGCTGGAAGTTGGCCTTGTCGGCGGGACGCCCGGCCTCCTGGAAGGGCGGGAAGCTGACGTCGTTCGCAAACGCGCCCAGCTCCAGGTCGTATCGCAGCCCGAGATTCAGCGTCAGGTTGCTCGTCATCTGCCAATCGTCCTGCGCCCAGGTGGCGATCTTCTTCGAGTAGAGATGGACGTCGAAGTCTCCGACGCCGATGCTGTAGGTCCGCACGAGCGGGGAGATCGCCGCCATGTTCCAGGTGTCGGCGTTGAACGGATCGGGAAAGAGCGCCTCGAGATTGGCCGGCCGGTTCCCGTTCGAGGCGTTGATCGTGCCCATGCACTGCCGGCAATTCGCCTGAATCTGGTGGCGATGCAGGAACTCTCCGCCGAGCTTCAGGTCGTGATGGCCCTTCGCGCTGTACGAGTACGTGAAGTCGTCGCGTACGTTCCAGACCCACTGATCCTGATGTCGCGGATAGTTCTGGTTGCCGCCGATGGCGAACCCCGTGAACGTGATGCGGGGCGATCCCGTGTTGATGCCATTGGCCCGCTGCCAATGGTTCGACCACGTCGTGAGATTCTCGTTCTCCAGACCGAACACCGCCTCCCCCCCTTTGATCTCGTTCACCGCCCGATTGCTGAGGACCTGCGTGAACAGGAGGAGGAACTCCTTGTTGTACTCGCGATTGGTTCCGGTCGCCGCCGGACTGCTCTGGAGGTTGCCGCCCACGACGGGCTCCCAGATTGCGGCCCTGGAATACTTGCCCATCAGCCGCGTCTGCGGCGACAGTTGATAGTCGAGACGCAGGCCACCCTTCTTCTGGTTGTTGGTGCCGTTCAGCGAGACGTTGAAGGCGGGGTAGGGCGTGTTGAATGTGGTGGTTTTCGGCTCGCGCTCGTATTCATAGTTGCCGAAGTAGTGCAGCCTATCCTTCACGATCGGACCGCCGAGCGTCGTGCTGATCTGCTGATTCTGAATCGGCTCCACGAAGCCCAGGACGGGATTCTCCGCGTTGAATTTGCTGTCGCGGAAATTGCCCCGGACCAGTCCCGCCGTCTGGTTGCCGCCCGACTTGGTGACTGCGTTCACCTGCACGCCGGTCGACCGGCCCATCGTCGCGTCGAACCGGTTGGAGATGAACTGAAATTCCGCGATCGAATCGGCGCTGTACTTGGGCTGGCCGCCGGTCCCGATGTCCGCCGACACCTGCTGGCCGTCGATATTGAGCTGGAACTCGCGCGCCTCGCCGTTGTTTCTGTCGGGCAATGGAATTTGCGCTGCGACGCCGGTGGCGCTGGCGTTGGTCCGGCTCCCCGGGGCGGTGAGCGCGAGCGCCATCCAGTTGCGTCCGTTGACCGGAAGTTCCGCCACCTGCTTGGGATCGACGTTGCCGCCAAGGCTCGACGTAGTGGTCTCGAGCAGCGGCGATTGTCCCGTGACTGTCACCGCTTCCGTCACGGTCCCCGGAGCCATCTGTAGGTTGATGACGGCCGTCTGTCCCACGAGGAGCTGCAAGCCACTTCGCGTGACGGCGGTGAAGCCTGAGAGCTCGGCGGTGATCTGATAGACGCCGATGCGCACGGGAATCCGATAGACCCCGCGCTGATCGGTCACTCCTTCGAAGCTGTTGCCTGAGGCCTCGTGCACGGCCTTCAGCGCAACCCCGGGCAGCACCGCGCCCGTGGAATCCGTGATGGTGCCGCTCAGCACCGCTTCCTGCGCGTACCCGGCGGCGGGCACGACGAGGATAGCGGCGACGACGATCGACCGAATGACCACGCGCTATGTCATGGATACCTCCCCACCTGAGTCAGCTTTCGCGACCACCGAGAGTGTGCCCGACACGCTGCAACTGTCAGATTGCAGGCTGGAAGGTAGCCCACCTCCTATGGCGAGTCAACGACATTACGGCAGTCGGCGGAGAGAATGTCCTCGCACAATCCGGAGTGTTGGATCCAGCGGCCGCATCGGATAGACACGGGACGGTATGGTGTTCACACGGTTGCATCGTCGATGGCTGATGGCTGATGGGCGATGGCTGATGGGCGATGGAAAAAAGTTCTCCATTGACCATTCGCCATGAGCCATCAGCCATCAGCCATGTCGAGAAGGCACTATCGCCATGCCGAGCGGATCGGCTTGCCGACCAGGAAGGCGGGATTGGCGCCGGCGCGAGGTCGATACTTCTGCACCCCGCCGTTGTCGACCTCGGCGACGTAGAAGTTGCCGTCGGTGTCGACGCTCATGCCGTGCACGCCCCACATGCCGCCGGGGTGTGGACCCCAGATTCCCCAGGCATACATGAAGTTGCCGTCGAGATCGTACTTGAGGATCTTGTTCGTACCGCGATCAGCGGCCCACAGAGAGCCGTCGCTCATGATGTGGAACAAATGGATATCCGACGGCTGGTCGCCGAATCTCCACTCGGACAGAAACTTCCCATTCTCGTCGAACACCTGCGCGCGGTGGTTGCCGCGATCGTTGACGAACACCCGCCGCGTCTGAGGATCGACCGCAATGCCGTGGACGTTGTTGAAGTAACCGGGCCGCGTGTCGTTCGGAGGATTGCCTTTCTGGCCCCAGGCCATCACATACTTGCCGTTCTTGTCGAACTTGACCACCCGCGTCCCGTTGTAACCGTCCGCCACGACGAAGCCGCCGTCGGGGAACCAGTCGATGAACGTGGGGCGGTTGAAATGCTTGTCGTCCGCGCCGGGCTCGCCGTATGTGCCGATCGTCTGTACCTCCGTTTTGCCGTCATGCGAGAACTTGTGAATCACGTGCTTGTGATCGTCGACGATCCAGACGTGCTTTTCCGGATCGTAGGGGCTGATGGCGACGAAGTGCGGCCGCTGCAGCTTCGAATCCCACTGGTTCCACGACTCGACGAGGTTGCCCGCACCATCGAACACCATGATGCAGTGCTCCCAGCGGGCGTCGACACCCATCGCGTTGCCCGCTCGTTCCCACGCCTGGACTCCCCCCTCAGCCGGCTGCCCGGTCCCGCCGTTGCCGGGAGGACTTGAAACCGTCGCATCCCGCCACGGCAGCCGGCCGATCGGAAAGAAAATACTCGGCGCGGTGTTGGTCAGCTTTTTCGTGGCCGGCGCTTTGATGTTCGGCAGCTCGCCCCGCTGGAGCACGAAAATTCGGTTCGGGCTCTCGGCAAAAACGCTCTGTCCCGCGCCGAACGTCCACCCCTCATGGCCAGGCAGCGTCGACAGATCCTTCGGCCAGCCGGCGACCACGTCGTATGCGCCGTACATGTCCTGACCGCCTTTGACGCTCGGGACCGCCGCAATCCTCGGCCCGGAGTTCCCGCCCCGCTGTTGAGCGGAGACCCACTGAATGAGGATCAAGGAGAGCATCGCGAGCACCGTAAGACCCGCAAGACCCGCTATCAGCATCGATGAGCGCAGACGCATGAAGCCTCCTCATTGGATCGAGTGGGTCGGGTCGGGCAGGTAGGTCGAGTAGGGAAACCGTTCTACCTCCCAGCCCCACCTGACCTACCTGACCCACCCGACCCACCCGACCTGCCTGACCCAACCGAACCACCCGGCCCACCCGACCGATCTGACCCACCTGCCCCACCCGACCCACCGGCCCTGCCAGGGATCTCACAGGATCCCCTCCCGGTGCATGAGCTCCGCGTTCAGAATCGCGGCGCCCGCCGCGCCCCGAATGGTGTTGTGGCCGAGCGCCACGAACTTATAGTCGAGCACGGGGCATCGACGCAGACGGCCGACCGTGATCGTCATGCCGCCGTCGCGATTCACATCGAGCGCCGGCTGTGGGCGGTTCGGCTCGGTCAGATACACGATCGGCTGCGGCGGCGCGGAAGGCAGGCCGAGATCCTGCGGCTTGCCGCGGAATGAATTCCACGCGGCGACGATGGCGGGGGCGTCCGGCCGCTGCTCGAGCGCGACCGCAATCGACGCGGTGTGGCCATCGTGCACCGGCACGCGTGTGACGGCGGCGCTGATCGTCACCGGATGGTTCCGGACGGCGCCGTCCTTCAGAGCGCCGAGGATCTTGTTCGTCTCGGTCTCGATCTTCTCCTCCTCGCCGCCGCCGATGAACGGGATGATGTTGGCGAGAATGTCCCACGACGCCACGCCGGGATAACCGGCGCCGGACACGGCCTGCAGCGTCGTCAGGATCGACGTCTTCAAACCGAACTGCCGCAGCGGCGCGAGGGCCATCGCGAACACCACCACGACGCAGTTCGGGTTCGTGACGATGCGCCCTTTCCAGCCACGAGCCGAGTCCTGCACGGCGAGCAGCCCGAGATGGTCGGCGTTGATTTCGGGAATCAGCAGCGGCACGTCGCCTTCCATCCGGTGGTTCCGCGAGTTGCTGACGATGACGTGGCCGGCCTCTGCAAAGGCCACTTCGATCTCGCCGGCAACGGAGGAGTCGAGGCCCGAGAAGACAAGCTTTGGCGCGCGGCCCGGCGTCGCGGCATCGACGCCCAGCCCGGCGACCGCCTCCGGCAATAGCGCGGGCAGCCGCCACGATGTCGCGTCGCGGTACGTCTTGCCTGCCGATCGCTCGCTGGCCCCGAGCCACGTGACCCTGAACCATGGATGCTTTGCGAGCAGCGCGATGAACTGCTGGCCGACCATGCCGGTCGCGCCGAGAATCCCAACTTCAATCGTCATCTTCGTGTCCTTCGTTCGGTCTTCTTCGTGTGTTTCGTGTTTCGTCCCGTTTCGTGTGTTTCGTGCTAAAAAAAAAGCCGACGCGGTGGTTAGCCGGTCGGCAGTAGAGGGCTCGGTTGTAACTGACTTTCAGCGCTCGAGCACACACTCTCCGACACGGCCGGCCCGCTTTCGACCGAGACGCGTTCGCGTGTCGAGAGTGAAGCACATGAGGCAGGCAGTATAACACGGCAGGCTGGCCCGCGTTGGCCGACCGCTGCCACCCCCTCTCAGGAGCCGGCTCACGTCGCCATCTGCAGCCGGCGCGACGCGACGCCGAAATCCAGCAGCTCACGCCATGCGGCGTCAAGACGATGTTGGAGGGGCTTCACGTCGCGAATCATGTCGTGCTCGTACAGAGCGGTAAGAGCTCAGAGAAGCGCGAGCGCGATGCTGGCGGACTCTCGGGTGTACGCGGTGAGATAGGATCAGGGTGGATGCTTCAAGCCCTCTTCCACGCCTGGGAGCGCCGGCTCGCGGCGCTCACCACGGATCGCGTTGTGCGCCCGTTCGACTGGGGGCTCGACTGGATTCCCGAAAACGGTCACGCCTGCGCCACGCCGGCGCAGGTCGTCGGCGACTGGGTCTCGCAGGTGATGGCCGACACCGATGCGTTCTTCACGCCGGCGCCGACCACCAAGTACACGCTGCAGCCCGCGCCGGACGGCGACATCCTCACCTTCCCCAGTTCGCTCGTCACGCCGCACGAGACGAACAACACGGTGTATTGCCGGTACTTTCCGGCGCGGATTCGGGACGGTCTGAAGACCGTCCGTCGGGCGCACGACGGTCGGGCGCACGACACGGATCGAGGACACCATCCGGATCCGGTGCACCACAAAGATCATGTAGAGGACGGCCTTCAGCGCGTCCCGCGCGCGGCTGTTCTGGTGCTGCCGCAATGGAACGCGGATCCCGGCGGTCACGTGGCACTCTGCAAGCTGCTCGCGTGGAACGGGATGAGCGCGCTGCGCCTGACCCTGCCCTATCACGATCAGCGCAGGCCGCCCGAGCTCCACCGCGCCGACTACATCGTCTCCGCCAATGTCGCGCGGACGGTGCAGGTGTGCCGGCAGGCCGTGCTGGATGCGCGCCGCGCGATCGCCTGGCTCGCGATGCAGGGGTGCGATCGAATCGGCATCCTCGGCACCAGCCTGGGCTCGTGCCTGGCCCTGCTCACCACGGCGCACGAGCCGCTGATCAGGGCGGAAGCGCTCAATCACATTTCGCCGTACTTCGCTGACGTGGTGTGGCGCGGCCTGTCGACCGAGCACGTGCGTGAAGGTCTGGACGGACACATCGAGCTCGATCTGCTCCGCACGCTCTGGCAGCCGATCAGCCCGCGGCGGTACCTCGAACGCATCCGCGATCGCCAGACGCTCCTGGTCTACGCCCGCTACGACCTGACGTTCCCGGTGGATTTGTCAGAAGATCTGGTGAAGGCATTTCGCGAGCTCGACATCCCGCACGAGGTCGCAGCACTGCGCTGCGGCCACTACAGCACAGGCAAAACACCGTTCAAGTTTGTCGACGGCTGGCTGTTGACGCGATTCTTGAAGAAGGCGCTGCAAGTCTGAAGAAAGTCGAAGCCTGCGCCGCACAGGAAACTACCACGGTTGAAAAGTCTTCTCTTCTCTGCATGCTTGCGTGCTCCGCGGTTAAGCGGGACTTCAGACGTGACACTGAGACTTACAGGTATTTCAGGAGCCCACCCAATGCGTCGAGGAGAACCTGCGCGAGGCTGCGGACGAGCGGCGAGATCTCGCCTTCATTGACCGCCGTCGCGACGGTGACGGGATTGGTGACGAAGAGCCAGATGGTCGCCGCCGCCAGCACGATGCTGACGATCGCGATCAGGGTGAACAGGCTCACGCCGACGCGCTGCAACTGGCTCATTGCACTTCGAGCACGATCTTGCCAAACTGTCCGGACTCCTCCATCCGCCGCTGCGCCTCGGCCGCCTCAGCCAGCGGAAACGTCCGATCGATCACCGGCTCGAGCTGGCCGGCGAAGAAAAAGTGGGCGGCGCGCAGCAGCTCGCCCTTGGTCCCCATGTAGGAGCCATGGATCGTGAGCTGCTTGGCAAACAGCGCCGTCAGATCCAGGGCGCCGTTCGGGCCCGTCGTGGCCCCGCAGGTAACCAGCCGGCCACCGCGGGCCAGCGACCGGACACTCTTTGCCCACGTCGCCTCGCCGACATGCTCTATGACGACATCCACGCCGCGCCGGTTCGTCAGCCGCTTGATTTCCTCGGCAATGTCCTGGGTGCCGTGATGAATCACCTCAGAGGCGCCGAGGGCCCGCGCCCGCTCGAGCTTCTCGTCGGTGCCCGCCGTCGCGAAGACGCGCGCCCCGTGCAGAACCGCGATCTGAATCGCCGCCTGCCCGACGCCGCTGCCGGCAGCGAGCACCAGCACATCCTCGCCGCGCTGCAGCCGCGCGCGCGTCATCAGCATGTGCCAGGCGGTCAGGAACGTGAGTGGAAACGCTGCCGCGTGCACGTAGTCGATCTCGTCGGGAATCGGGATCAGATTCTGCAGCGGCACCTTCACGTATTCCGCGTAGCCGCCGGCGTGGTTGAGATATCCCAGCACCTCGTAGCGCTCGCATTCGTTGTCCCGGCCCGACAGGCACGCGGCGCAGCGGCCGCAGCTCATGCCCGGCTGCAGCATCACCCGGCCCCCCGTCGGCGCGTCGTCCGCCGCCGAGGCGACGACTTCGCCGGCGACGTCGCTCCCCGGAATGTGCGGCATCGGGATGCGAACGCGTGGCAGCCCACGCCGCCCCCAAATATCGAGACGGTTCAGGGCGCACGCGCGCACCCGCACGAGGGCTTCGCCCGGCCCGACATCTGGTGCCGGCACGTCCTCGTAACGCAGAACCTCCGGACCTCCATGCTGGTGAAAGCGGACAGCCTTCATGAAAATTTGGAGAATTGGTGAATTGGTGAATTGGTGAATTGGTGAATTACTGGCTTGGTGAATAGCTCAAGTCACCAACTCACCAATTCACCAATTCTCCAATTCACCAAGTCGCCAAGTCACCAATTGCAGGAGTCTATATCAGAAGGCGTCGGGTGACAGAACGACCGGCGCGCCATGTCCGAGGCCGTTGAGGTCCTGTCCGATGACGTCGAGATCGCCGACGATCAACGTGACGAGGCGCGGCGGGTCGAGATGCCGTTCCATCACGCGCGAGACCTCGTCGCTCGTGACGCGCTCCACTCTGGGCACGAACTGCTCGAAGTAATCGTCGGGCAGGTCATAGAGCGCAAGCTGAATGGCCGCGCGGCCGATCTGCTCGCCGGTCTCGAAGCTGCGCGCGTAGCCGCGCGTCAGCGCCGCGATGCCGAGCGCCAGCTCGTCGGCGGTCACCGGGCGGGAGCCGCGGATGCCGGCAATCTCGCCGATCGACTCCTCGACCGCGCGCGCCGTGCCGCTCGTCTGGACGCTGACCTGGAGGACGAACGGACCGGGCAGCCGCCGGAACTCGAACGCGGTGCGCGCGCCGTAGGTGAGGCCCTTGTCCTCCCGCAGATTCAGGTTGATGCGGCTGACGAACTGCCCGCCGAGGATCGTGTTCGCCACCACGAGCGCGTGGTAGTCCGGCGTGTCGCGCGCGACCGCGACATGCCCGATGCGGAGCTCTGATTGCGGTGCGCGCGCCCGCGGCACGACGTTGATGGCCGCCGCCCGCGGCAGCGCGGCGTCGCCGCCGGCACCCCCATCGGCGGCGCCGGTCCAGTCTCCGAAGGCCTCCGACGCGAGCCCGACGATGGCGTCGTGCGCGCAGTCGCCGACCGCGATCAGCGTCGCCACCGACGGCCGTATCGAGCGCGTGTGGAACGCTCGCACGTCGTCCACGTCCATGGCGGCCAGCGCCGCTTCGTTGCCGATCGGGGAGTGACCGTACGGGTGGGAGCCGTACAACAGCTTGAGGAACGCGCGATCGGCGACGGCGCCCGGCATGTCGCGCAGCTGCGTCAACCGGTGCAGCCGGAGCTGGCGCACGCGCGCGAAGTCGCTCTCCCGGAGCGCCGGCCGCGCGACGATGTCGGAGAGGGCCTGGAGCGCGCGCTGAGCAAAGCGGCTGAGCACCGTGACGCTGGCGACCGTCGCGTCCGAGCCGATGTCGGTATCGAACTGCGCTCCCAGGCGCGCGAGCGCTTCGTGAATCTCGATCGCCGAGCGATCGCCGCTGCCCTCGTCGAGCATGTCGGCGGTGACGGCGGCGAGGCCGTCCTTGCCGATCGCGCTCGGCGAACCCAGCGCGCCACCGTAGTAGGTGTACCAGTTCACCTTGAGGCCCGCGTCCTTGCCGGCCTTGATCAAGAGCAACATGTCATTGCTCCAGTTGCCGGTAATGACGGTGTCCGCGCCAGACGCCTTGATCTTGGCGACGTAGGGCGAGAAGTCCTGAACCTTCTGCAGCGGATGCAGCTCGTCGCCGACGATCT
>Ga0137418_10001778_pt1 | contig 19819 bp, 15 predicted proteins | sample CZODoug3_1_2_16f_FD_122242 | JGI IMG/M metagenome (GOLD analysis project Ga0137418, IMG submission 122242) | Vadose zone soil fungal communities from Angelo Coast Range Reserve, California, USA - CZODoug3_1_2_16fungal (Hybrid Assembly) | ecosystem: Environmental > Terrestrial > Soil > Vadose...
GGTCGACGAATTGAGAGGCAACGACATCGTCAAGCGGCTCTATCTCGGCGGGGTCGCATGATTGCCCGCTAAGGGTTTCAGGCGCGCTACAGGTTCGAGTCCTGCCGGGCGCACCAGCCTTCGCTCGCAAAGTGAGTAAGGCTGCCGCGCCGAAGCCCATTGGGCGAAGGCGGGCTATCCGCGCGAGCTATGGCTCGGCAAGCCACCACAATGAAATCAGAGAGCTACTGATTCTCGTTTTCGGTCTCCGCACCAGAAACGCTCGTCATTATTACCGCACGGACGTGCTGCCATCCCTTAGCAGCAGATTAGTGCTGCACCTCTTTCCCGACTAGGTCCTCCACCCTTCAATCGCATATCTGGAAGCGGATATTGACCTGCTTCGCGATCAACATCCGCTTTATAAACTTCTAGCGGGAGATAGCGGGTGAGTTAGGCCCGTCCCTTGTGTAGAGCTATGAGTTGATCGGCCACGTCGTCGAGGTTGTTGCCGACAATCTGCGGCTGAGGGCCGACCCCTAAGACATCATTGCCAACACGCTTGATCAGCGCCGCCCCCCAGCCAGCCGCGACGGCACCGAGAGTGTCCCATGTGTGGCAGGCGACAAGACAGAGCTGCGAGGGCTCAACCGCAAGCTCTCTCTCAACGTAGGCATAAGCCTCGCGCGACGGCTTGTGATGCTTGACGCCGTCCGCACTGAATCGTCGCTCAAAGAGATCGACAATGCCGCCATGTTCAAGCTGGCGAGTTTGAACCTCGAGCAGATTGTCCGTGAGAGTGAAGAGTCGGAAACCTGCATCGCGCAGCTTGCCTAGCGCCGCTCGAACCTCAGGGTAGGGCGGCATCGTGGAAAACCTTTCCGTTAGCTCCTTCTTGTCCTTGTCACCAATTTTGATGCCCCGCGTATCTGCCAGCATTTTCATCACCGCCGATCCGATATCGGTGAATGGGACGTAGCAGCCGGCCACGGTTAGGGCGGCGGAATACATGATGAAGTTGGCGAACCACAAACGCATGGCGCTCTTTTCGCCGAAAATACGCTCGAAGGTCGGCTCCATCGTTTCAAGATCGAGAAGCGTCTCGTTGACATCGAAGACAATCAGGGGAAGAACAGCCATGTTATTGGACTCCTTTTTGTTACACTTGGTCTAGAGTTCCTCAGCCTGTCAGTGCTTGCTCTTGAGCCGGTTGCGATGCGCGGCCTGTTTGGCGCGGTTGCCACAAATCGCCATACTGCACCATGTTCTCGCCCGCCTCCGTGTGCGGTCGGCGAACACCAGCGTGCAGCTATGTCCCTTGCACGCTTTCACGTCGGCGAAGTCTTCTTCACACACGAACTTCGCCAATGCTTCGCCGATCGGCAGCAATAGGGATTCAGGAGATCGCCAGCGCCGCATCATTGTCAGTTCCAGGCGATCGCCATCGTCATGGTGATGTCGTGATATCTGACTGAATGCTTCGTCACGTTCCAGGAGCCTATTCAGGGGACCCAACTCGTGGAGCGCCCGGGGCGCCAGCGGCCGGCCCGCATGCTTTCGAACGAAGCCTCTGAACCACTCGCGCAGCGCACGAGCCTGATCTGCAACTTTGTCCAGTTCACCCGGCATCGCTCGCGCCTTCAACACATCCAATGCATCCGCTGGAACAAGCTTCGCCTGAGCCAGCCACTCCAACAAGCCAACGCCGCTGTCGAGCCAGTCAACAGGTGTATCGACCGGTGTCGCGATGGAATTCAGGAAATCGAGGCCGAGCGAGTCGGCAATGAAAACTGCAGGCGGTCTGCGTTGCACGATCGGCCCCCGAAGCAAGCAACAAGTTCCAATCGCATAACCTCTATAACGTCTCTTGACAAGTTATGCGACGGCTTTCATAACCTGTCAAATACCACTGAACAGGTTATGAATCGACGGCCCCGCGATCTCAGGAGCAACAGGATGGCGATGAAGGATGTGAGCGTAGTGCTGGCCCATGGAGCATGGGCGGATGGATCGAGTTGGGGACGGGTCATAACGGCGCTCAAGGCAGAGGCCGTTAAGGTGTTGGCGGCGCCGCTTCCGCTGACCTCGCTTGCTGACGACGTAGCCGCCCTCAACCGCAGCTTGGACCGGACGGAAGGGCCGATCGTATTGGCGGGACACGCCTATGCCGGCGCGGTTATAGCTCTCGCACGCCCCGAGCGAGTGAAGGCGCTGGTCTACGTAACCGCTCTTGCTCCCGACGAGGGCGAGAAGGTCGCAGACGTGTTCTATCGCCTCGAACCCCATCCCCAGGCGCCAAAGCTCGCGCCGGACAACAACGGTTTGATTTGGTTACCCGAAGGCGCCTTTGCGACGGCGTTCGCGCAAAACGCATCCGCGGAGGATTGCGCAGTGCTTGCTGCCGTGCAGCGGCCGATATCGCTGAGCTGCATCACTCTTCCTGTCGGGCGCCCGCTTTGGAAGGACATCCCGAGCTGGTTTCTGGTAGCCGAGGAAGATCGAATGATCGTTCCTGAGACGCAGCGTTATATGGCGGAGCGCATGAAGGCGAAGATGAGGGCGCTCACTGTCGATCACACGCCTAGCGTCACCGCTCCAACAGCCGTTGTCGACGTTATCCGCGAGGCAATCCGCTCCGTGACCGGCAGCTGAAGCAAGCCCTTGCGCGTTGTAAATGAGAGGTTGTCGGAGGCCTCCCCCGATAACCCTTGTCAAGCCACGAAAAAGGTTACCAACAGAGGAGGGTTTCATGACCCCTATCAGATACCGGACTGCCGATGCCGACGGTTTCAAGGTTTTCTATCGCGAGGCGGGGTCCGCCGGTGCGCCAAAGCTACTGCTGTTGCACGGCTTCCCAAGCGCGGGCCATATGTTCCGCGACCTGATCCCTCTCCTCGCCGACAGATTTCATATCGTCGCGCCTGATCTTCCGGGGTTCGGTCAATCCGATATGCCGCCACGAGAGAAATTCAGTTACACGTTCGACAACATCGCTCGGGTAATCGACCGCTTTACCGAGGTCATCGGCCTCGATCGGTTTGCAGTGTACGTCTTTGACTACGGCGCGCCGACGGGCTTCCGGCTCGCCGTCCGCCACCCGGAGCGGATCACTGGCATCATCTCGCAGAACGGCAACGCCTACGAGGAAGGTCTCAGCGAAGGCTGGAGTCCAATCAGGGCCTACTGGCAAGACCCGTCGCAGGCGAACCGAAAGGCGCTCCGCGCCTTCCTCACTCCGGAGACAACCCGATGGCAATACACCCACGGCGTTCCCGACCAAACGATGGTGTCGCCGGATGGCCAGAACCTGGACAATTTTTATTTGGCGCGTCCCGGCGCTGATGAAGTGCAGCTCGACCTCTTCGGCGACTACAAGAGCAACGTGGCGTTGTATCCGTCATTCCAGGAATACTTCCGCTCTCACAAGCCGCCGCTCTTGGCGGTCTGGGGCAAGAACGACCCGTTCTTTGTGCCGCCTGGTGCTGAGGCCTTCAAGCGGGACAATTCCAAGGCTGTCGTTCGCTTCTTCGACACCGGCCACTTCGCGCTCGAAACGCATGCCCGCGAAATCGCGGAAAGCATCCGCGACTTCCTGAAGTGATAATCTCGCGACGTGGGCACACGCCCGCTGTCATGTGACCGCTGGAAAGCGTGCGCCTGACTTCGTTCACCCTCTCAACACTGCAAGGAGAAGAACATGTCCCGATCTGTCGCGATCGTCACAGGCGCAAGCTCGGGTATTGGAAAGGCCACGGCACTTCGGCTGGCTCGCGACTTCGGAGCAATCGTCCTCGGCGCTCGCAGCGGAGAGAAACTGGGCGAAGTTGGCCAGCAGGTCAAAGCGATAGGCGCCGAACCGCTCGTGCTCGAACTCGACTTGACGGTACCCACCGCCGCCGAGATCGTAGTGAACAAGATGCTGGATCACTTTGGCCGTATCGACGCCTTGGTCAACATCGCTGGCGCTGTGCCGGGCTCGATGTCTTCCAGATAGGACCCCGGAGCGACTAAGCGCGTTCTCCGACGGAGTGTTCGCTGTTCTTGTAACCGTCCTCGTTTTGGAACTGCGCCCCCCGGAGCTTCCCACTTTTAAGGCGCTCCTGTCACTCTGGCCTACATGGCTCAGCTATGCGGTGAGCTATCTCATTATCGCGATCGTTTGGGCCAATCACCACCATCTCATGCACTAGGCCACCGAGGCGACGCCTCGTCTAATGTGGTTCAATTTCGCGCATCTGTTTTTCGTGTCGCTGCTCCACTTTCCACCGCCTGGATGGCTGTGAGTGAGTTGGCACCGCAGCCTGTTGCCTTCTATGCCACGGTCTTCTTCCTCGTGAACGCCACCTAGGTATCCTTGATTTGAGAGCTCATGGAGCGAACTCCACTCAAGGAGGTTTCGCCGAACGAGCGCCGGATCATGCGCTTCCGGTCGATCTACTTTATGCGTTTTCGGGGTGGCTGCGGTCGTAGCGTTGAAATTTCCGCTGATTGGACTCGGAAATGTGTTGTTGTTGCCTGATCGTTCACCTGAAACCCGAAGCGCCAGGAGCCGAGAAGCAACAATCCCGGTAATATGGGCGCACCCGGCCCGCACCAGTTTCGCACCAGAAACGACCTCGACAAAGGGCGACGAACGCGATCGGGTTGGCACCGCAGGCCATCCTGTTTCGCGTGCCTTCGATATTGCCGATCGCGCTTATGTGCTGGATCAGGGCGGGGTGGTTTACCACGCTGCCGCGCACGAGCTGTTGGCCGACAATGATATCAAGGAACGTTACTGCTCAGTGTGATCCAGAGCACAGACTCGTCAATTATGACCATGAGCAGGTTTTCAGGCTTTCTCGGCGGCGACTCTGGACCATTCATGCCAATAGAAGGGTTATCGGCAACGCCGCCGTCTGCTATTGTCAGATCCGCTTGAACGAGAAAGATAGATTTATTGAGGTCATTTATTGAGGTCTTGGGAATGAAAAGCTTGTTTGCCGCGATTGTCGTCTTCGTTGGTTTCACCGGGTTGGCCGCAGCGCAAGCACCGGTTGCCGTTGTTGAGGACGTGCAAGGCAAAGTTACTGGCGCCGAATTCATGGACTATGTCGCTCCCGGAACGGTCATCAAGCTCGGGCCGGCCGGAAAGGTCGTGCTCAGCTACATGAAATCTTGCTGGCGCGAAACGATTACGGGGGTCGGAACCGTGATCGTGGGCGCGGAAGATAGTATGGTCCATCTCAGCGAGGTCAAGGCCGGCAAGGTGCAATGCGATTCAGGCCACTCACAGCTGGTCGATCGGCAAGTCAGAGAAAGCGCCGCGACGGTGGTCCGCAGTATTGGCGACGACGTTTCAATGATGCCGCAGGTTACGCTCTATGGCCTTTCGCCAGTTGTGGAGACGACGGGCCGCGGAAAGCTCGTGGTTGAAAGGCTCGATGTGGCGGGCGAGCGGTACGATGTGAACCTGACCGCGGCGTCTGTGGTGCGGGGCAAGTTCTACGATTTTGCCAAGGCCAAAACCAGCCTGAAGCCGGGTGGTACCTATGTGGCGAGCCTGGGGTCACAGAAGACCGTTTTCCGGGTCGATCCCGGAGCCGAACCCGGTCCGACCCCCATCATCGGCCGTTTGGTGCGTCTGAAATAGCCGAGCGAGTTCGATAGCCCGGAACCGCTATGGGCAGGGTCATCAGACGAGATGCCGTCGCGATCATTCTAGTTGCCTTGACGTGCGGGATTTTTTCCGTCCTTCCTCCTTTCAAGTTCATCCATGGCTGGTCGGTCGACGCTCTCACCGCGCTGCGCTGGGAGGTGTTCGGCACGCGCCGTGATCCCGGCTCCGCGCCTGTTGTCGTGATCGCGCTCGACGAGGAAACCTCCGAAACTCCGCCGTTCCAGGGATCGCCGACCCTGACCTGGACCACGGAAATTGGCCGGGTTCTGAGTGCGGTCATCGATGGCGGAGCCAAGGTGGTCGGCTTCGATATCGTATTTCCCAGGTCGATCGAACAATCCGAGCTTCCTTTTGGCGACGATTTGCTCGGCGCGCGAATGCGCGGTTTCGACCGGGCCTTCCTTCGATCTCTTGCGAAGGGATCCGTCGCTGGGAAGGTGGTGCTGGGCGAAATTTTGGGCGGTGACGGGCCTTCGCCTGGACAACGGATCGCGGTCGGTCGGCAGAAGAACATTCGGGCGCTAAATGTACATACCGACTCCGACGAAGTGGTGCGGAAGGTACCGTTGACGTTCCCGGCTGACGGCAAGCAAGTGCCCTCGATGGCGCTGGAGCTGGCGTCACGCGCGCTGAAGGCCGAACCGACGCTGGCGGAAGACGGAAGCGTGACGCTTGCCGGCTATCTCATTCCCAGCGCGGTGCCGAATACGCTGACTCTGAATTTCGAGGGGGGCGGCAACGATGTTCCAACGTTTTCGTTCGCCGATCTGTGGGCCTGTGTCGAGCGTAACAATACGGATTTTTTCCGTCGCGAATTCGCCGACAAGGTTGTCATCTTCGGAACACTGCTCAATTCGGAAGACCGGAAATCCACCTCCAAGCGTTTCGCGACCGGGCTCGAGGGATCGCGGGCGCCGCGTTGCGCGCTGCCGCCGGCACAGGCGGGCGCCGGGCAATTCAAACGCAGCACGATCGCCGGCGTTTATGTTCACGCCACCGCCGTGGATAATCTGATCGCGCATGACGCGGTTGTCGAACTTGGGGCTCTGCCGGTGACCATCATCGCAATTGCGTTTGCCGCGCTGGCCTCGGTCGCGGCACGAATGCTGGCGCCGGGCGCTGCCGCGGTTGTCTATGTTGGAATGGCTTCGATCTGGACAGGCTGTGCAACGTTTGTGTTTACGCGGTCGTTGGCGTTGCCCCTTAGCGAGCCGTTCCTTGCCGCACTCGCTGCGATGGTAGCGATCGTCGCCTATCGCCTCGTTGTTACGGATAAGGGAGAGCGATTGCTCCGGAGCAGTTTCGCGCTTTATCTCGCGCCGCAAGTGATCGACAAGATGCTGGCGTCCAAAAAGCTGCCGGTGCTGGGCGGCGAAACCCGTGATGTCACCGTGTTCTTTTCGGATCTGGAGGGATTTTCTTCGATTTCCGAGCAAATGACGCCTGCGGAACTGGTGGCCTTCATGAATGAGTATCTTTCTGCCATGACCGACATCATCGAAAGCAAAGGTGGCTATGTCGACAAGTATATCGGCGACTCGATCGTGGCGGTGTTCGGCGCCCCGGCCGACGACAGCGACCATGCCAGCAACGCGGCGCATGCTGCGCTCGGGTGCCGTACGGGACTTGACGAACTCAATCGAAACTCCGCTGCCTTCAAGGGCTACAAGGTCGCGCACCGGATGGGGCTCAATTCGGGGGCGGCACTGGTCGGCAATATCGGCTCGAAGCGGCGCTTTAACTATTCCGTGATGAGCGACGCGGTGAACGTCGCGTCGCGGCTCGAGGGTGCCAACAAGTATTACGGCACCACGATCGCCGCCTCGGAAATGACGGTCGCGCTCACCGGATCGACGTTCGCTTGGCGTGAACTTGACGCCATCCGGGTCAAGGGACGCGCCACCCCGGTAAAGATTTACGAACTGCTCGCCGAGGCGGGGCAGGAGACGCCGCAGCAGGCGGCGGCTGCCGCGACCTATGCCCAGGGTCTCGCGCATTGGCGGACCCGTGAGTTCGACGCCGCGGCAAAATGCTTCGAGCGGGTCGCTGATGTCGACAAGCCGTCCGCGCTGTTTCTCAGCCGGGCCAAAGCATTTGCAAGCCATCCGCCGGGTCCGGATTGGGAACCGGTCAGCACATTGGATGCAAAGTAGGAGATTGCGGGCTTCGCGGCTTTGAAGTTCTACTCTGCCGCTGCGCTCGCGAGTATGCCAGCCTGCCTGTTGGTGACGACCACCTTGATGGCATCCTCGACCCGATCTCGCGCGTATCGAAGCGCGGTGGGCAGATCGGCGAGCGGAAAGGTATGGGTATGAATTTTGGTCGCATCGAATCGCTTTTCCGCCATTAAAGCCATCGCGCGGCGCGTGGCGCTGCGGCCTTCGCCGCGAATGCCGTAGACGTAGATGTTGTTCTTCACCAGATGGGCCAGATCGGTCGTCACCGGCTCGTGCGGGAACGCCGCCAGGCAGATTTTCCCGCCGCGGTTGGTCATGTGGATGGCTTGATTGAGGGTGGCTTCCGTGCCGGCGCATTCGACTACATAGTCCGCGCCGATTCCGCCGGTGAGCTGCTTTACCACCTCGACGGCATTCTCCTCGGCGATGTTGATGACGCGATCGGCGCCGAGCTCCTTGCCGATAGCGAGGCGCTTGTTGCGCGTTCCCGTCAGGATAACCGGGCTCGCCCCGAGAGCCTTTGCGACAGCTACCGCCAGCAGCCCGATTGGTCCGGGGCCAATGACTACCACGCTCTCGCCCGCGACCAGCCCGCCGAGCTCGGTCAAACCGTACATTGAAGTCCCGGCGGTGACGACAAGCGTGGCTTCCGCGTCGCTCATCGTGTCCGGCACCCGCGCCAGCGTGTTGATATGATTGATCGCATATTCGGCGAAACCGCCATCGGTCGTGAAACCGTTGGCGCGGTGACCCTTGTCGGGTTTCCCATAGTTAAGGCAGGAGGTGTACATGCCCTGGCGGCATCGCTTGCACTGGCCGCACCCCGCATGGATCTCCACGCTGATGCGTTCGCCGATTTCAAATTCATCGACGCCGGGCCCGAGTGCTGCAACGGTGCCCATATATTCGTGGCCGGGCGTAAAATTCTTGTTGAAGGGCAGGCCGCCCTGAATGCTCGCCGGTGAGCCGCCGTGGATGACCTCAAGATCGGTTGCGCAGATCGCGACCGCGTCGATGCGGACCAGGACTTCCGCGCGCCCCGGAACCGGTGTGGGCTTGTCGCGCAGGAAAAGCTCGTCCGGGCCGCCCAAGACCCACGCCTTCATCTGCGCAGGCACGGGAAATTCGGGTGACGTCTTAACGCCTGATGGGTCGTACATTGGCGTGGATCCCTGTTTCAGTTGGAGGCTCCCATGCGAGAACCATTTCTAACGCCCCTCCGGGCGGCTGCAATTGATTTTTCAGCCACTGCAACGGCCCGGTCTCGATCGACGCCGCTTGCATCTGCGGGGCCCTGGGCAGGTTGAAAGTTGAAGGAGTGCGATAGAGCGGGATGATTTTTCTTCGAATCGTCATCCCGCTCTATCTTTTTGTTTGAACATGATCTTTTCGGAAAACCGGTACCCACTTTTCCGGATCATGCCCTAGCACTGCGATCAAGTCTCAACCAGTCTTGTCGGCCGACAGCTTATAGATTTCGAGCGCATCGGCATCCGCGCCACGCGCTGATTTCGCCAGTCTGAACAATTGTGCCGCCAGCGCCGACATTGGGACCGGGCTCGATGTGCCGCGGGCGACGTCGACGACCGTATCCAGATCTTTCAGCATCGTTGCTATATGGCCGAGCGGCGGCGAATGAATGCCTTGCACCATGCGCGGTACGAATAATTGCAGCGGTATGGAATCGGCAAAGCCGCCGGCCAGTGCCTCCGGCAGCCGGCTGGCGTCGATCCCGGCATTCACTGCAAGCCGCGTCGCCTCCGCGAGCACGGCCATGGCGCAACCGACGATCACCTGATTGCAGAGCTTGGTGGTCTGGCCTGCTCCGGTTGGGCCCATATGCGTGAACCGTCGCGCCATTGCCAGAACATAGGGCCTCGCTCGCTCGATATCGGCGGCATCGCCGCCAGCCATTACCGCCAGCGTGCCTTCCTCGGCGCCAATCGTGCCGCCCGAGACCGGCGCATCGATCCATCCCATGCCGTTGGCCAACTTCAGCCGCGCGGCGATGGCGCGCGCCGCATCCGGGTGGATCGACGAGAAGTCGACGACGAGCTTTCCGGAGCCGGTCGCTGTGGCAAGGCCGTCGGGGCCGAACACCACCTCTTCCACCGCAGCGGCGTCAGTAAGGCACATGAAGAGGATGCTGGCGGTAGCGGCAACATCGCTCGGATGCATTGCAGCCTTGGCGCCCGCCGCGACCAGTGCCGCAGCCTTGCCGGGGGACCTGTTCCAGACCGTGACGTCATAGCCCGCGCTCACCAGGCGTCGCGTCATCGGAAATCCCATCATCCCGAGCCCGAGATAGCCGAGCTTTTCCGCGCTTCGCGCGTCGGTCCCACCAATTCCAGCCATTGCACTTCTCCTGTTACCTGCATCCAGAACGCGACGACCCCCGAAGAAGCTATGCGCCCAACACCACGACATGCCGCGGCTCAACGGTAATGTAGACTTCCCGGCCTGCCGCCAGTGGTTCCATCGCGGCGCAGCGGGCGATCAGGTGCTGCGGGCCCCAACCGAGGTGGACCTGAGTGAAGTCTCCCTGAAACACGGTCTGCTGCACCGGCACACGCCAGACGTTTTGCACCGCGGCCGGCGGTTCCGCCGAAATACGAAGGTGCACGGTCCGCACCGAAACCACCAGCTCGGCGCCAACGAGGCGTCCATAGGCCATGCCGTAGACGATGTGGCCGGCAGGTGTTTCGAGCGCGGTCAATCCATCGGTGTCGAGATCGGCGCGATGGCGGCCACGAATGAGGTTAGCCGAGCCGACGAAGTCCGCGACAAAGGCGCTATTCGGCAGCCGGTAGATTTCGTCCGGCGTGCCAGTCTGCTCGATCAGCCCGTCACGCATCACGACGATGCGGTCCGACATCGCCAGCGCTTCTTCTAGGTCGTGGGTCACGTAAACGGAGGTGATGCCGAGGCGATGCTGAAGCTCGCGCAGTTCGATGCGCATATCGGCGCGCAATTTGGCATCGAGATTCGATAGCGGCTCGTCGAACAAAAGAACCGAAGGCGAGAACACGAACGCGCGCGCCAGCGCAACCCGCTGCTGCTGTCCGCCCGACAGTTGTGCCGCCCGCCGCGATGCGAAACTGCGCATCTGCACCATGTCGAGCGCTTGATGCACCCTTTCCGCGATCTCCGCTGCTCCAGTACGCCGCACGCGCAGTCCATAGGCCACGTTTTCGAATACGGACATGTGGGGCCAAATGGCGTAGGATTGAAACACCATCGACAGGCCGCGCTTCTCGGCGCGCATGTTGATGCGCTGTTCCGCCGAATAGACGGTGACGCCGTCGATGCGGATTTCGCCTGCGGTCGGCTGCTCAAGACCGGCGATCGCGCGCAATGTGGTGGTCTTGCCGCAGCCGGAGGGGCCCAGCAGCGTCAGTTGCTCGCCGGGCAAGACGTTGAAACTGACGCCGCGCACCGCCGGAACGCTGCCATAGTACAATTCAAGCCGATCGACCTCGATGTGTGGTTTCGACGGTGAAGACGATGCTGGGGGCTCCGGCAGCGACGCTGGCATGATTCCTGACATCCTAGTCGACGGGGTGAGCGCCGACGCGGCGCGTGACAGCGACAAGCACGATCATGGCGATGGCGACCACCAGCGTCTGGATCAGCGCCAGCGCCGCGGTGAGCTCCGAACTGGTCCCGAACCATGATTCGACGATCGACGGCGTGATCACCTTGGAATGCGGGCCCATCAGCAAGATAGAGGCGCCAAGCTCGCGGATGCTGGCGATGAACAGCAGCAGCCAAGCGGCGATCAGACCCGGCATGAGCAGCGGAATTGTCACCGTCCGCACCCGGAACGCCCAAGGCGCACCGCACATCTGCGCGCATTCCTCCAGACTCTTGTCGATCTGCAGCATGACCCCGGCGATAGTGCGCACACCAAGCGGCAGAAACACCGTGAGGTAGGCGAGCAGCAGCAGCCACAGCGTTCCGTAGATCGGAATCGGAAAAACCACCCAGGCCCACATCAGGCCGAACGCGAACACCAGCCGAGGCACCGCCTGCGGAAACATGACGACATATTCGATCAGGCCGCTGCCGGGCAGTCGCGAGCGGTAGATCAGCCAGGCGAGCAGTCCCATCAGCACGACACCGATGGTCGCGGTGCCAAAGCCGAGCAGCAAGCTATTGGTGAGTGCCGAGCGGACGGCGTTCATGGTCATGGCGACGCGGAAGTTGTCCAGCGTCCAGTTTTCGGCAGTGGGGAAGGCGACGGCAATCTTCTGCAACGATGCGTAGAGCAGCGTGACCAGCGGCAGGCCGACCGCGGCGAGCAGATAAAGTACGCAGACGCCGAGCAACAGGTAGCGCAGCGGACCGACATCGGCCACCCGCGGCCGGAACGCCTTGCCGGTAATGGTAACGTAACTGCCGGCCATCACGATGCGCCGGTACAGGAACAGCATGAAGAACATCACCGCGAACAGCGACACGCCCATGGCGGCGGCAACCTGGATCTTCGGCGGATATTGCTGCACCAGCTGGTAGATCGCCGTGGTGATGACATAATAGCGGTTGGGTGTCCCGAGCACGAGGGCGGCGGCAAACGAGCCTAGCATTTCGGCAAAGACAAAGATGGCGGCGCCGAGAACGCCGGGGATCACCAAGGGCAGGGTGATACGCAGCATGGTGCGGAGGCGGCTCGCCCCAATGATCTGCGATGCCTCCTCAAGCGCAGGGTCCATCGACTTCATAACAGCGGCGATCATGACGAATGCGACTGAGCCCTCGAACAGCGCCATGACCCAGGCGATTCCGTACGCCGTATTGATATCGATGAGATGGCCAGTGCCGCCGAGTGCGCGCCAGATCTGGTTGATGAAGCCGCTTTCTGGCGAGCCGAGCAGGCTCCAGGCCAGCGCACCGAGCAACGGCGTCAAATAATAGGGCACCGCCATCAGCTGTTCGAATAGATGGCGGCCGGGGACATTGGTCCGCGTCAGGATCCACGCCATCACGAAACCGAACACCAGCGCCATCACCGTGGCGGCAACGGACACCGTCAATGTGTTGAGCAGGATCTGCGGGTACTGGAATATGCCGTTGAAATTGTCGAAACCGTATGCGGTCGGCGGCCGCACTTGCGGGTCGCCGACATCGAGCGCTGCCTGAAATAGAAAGAAGACCGGGTATAGGACCAGCACTGCAGCAACGGCCGCAACTCCATACCCAGCCATCTGCTGGGCGGAGATTGGCGATTTCGCAGATTGCACGGCTGCTTCGCTCACAGGCCGAGCATGCCGTTCCATTCCTTGGCAAAGACATCGCGGTTTGCCGCGTAGTCGTCCCAGTCGGCGGGGTAGAGCAGCTTGAGATCACCCAGCCGCACCCCGGTCGGCATTGGCGGCGCATCGGTGCGCACCGACCCGTAATAGAGATTCGGGTTGGTTTGATACCAGGCCTGGCCACGCTTCGACATCGCCCAGTCGACGAACAGCTTGGCCGCTTCCGGATGCGGCGCCTTGCTGACGGCGCCGACAATCAGAGGCGTAGCCGGCAACCCGTCGGCTGGTGCTACGAATTCAACCTTGGCACCTTTGTCCTTGAAGAGGATGTAGGCCGGATATTCTCCGATCGCGGTGATCGTATCGTCGCCCTTGGCGAGCCGATCGAACAACTGGACGCGGGAATCGAACGCGTGCGGATTCTGCTTGGCGAACTCTTTCCAGAAGCCCGCCCCATACAGCTTACGCAGCGTGTACCACTGTACGAACTGCAAACCGGAGGCGGAAATCTTGCAGCTGATCGAGCCCTTCCAGCGAGGGTTCAGAATGTCCTGCCATGTCTTCGGCGCGTCCGCGGCGGAGACCTTGGTTGAGTTGTAAGCGATCCCGGCGGGGTCGACGCCGGTCCAGAAAAACGAGCCAGCCGGCGAGCTCAGATGGTCCGCCTTGTAAGCCGGAGTCTCCGGCGACACGTAGTGTTCGTAGCCGCCCTTCTTCTGGAAATCGACAGCCGGCGCCAGGTCGGATAGTTGAATGACGTCAACGTCGAAACGGCCGGCGGAGCGTTCGGACAGGATCTTGGTGTAGAGCGCGCCGGTCTGCGCTCGGACGTAGCTGGTGTTGATCTTCGGGAAATCCTTGCGGAATCCTTCCATGATGCCGGCGGTGCCGGGCTCGTTCTCGTGACAATAGAACACGAGCTGACCTTCCTGCTCGGCTTTTTCCACGTCGGCGTTGGTCATGAAATCATGAATTTTGGTCGGTGATTTCAACGGCGCCTGCGCCAGTACGCTGGGTGCTGCAATCCCGAGAAGCGGCATCGCGGCACCAGCCTTGAGCAGGGTGCGTCGCGTCACATTGCTTTTCTTGCTGTCGGACAATTCGCTCTCCCGTGTGGCTTGTTTTTTGTATTTTTTTTGCCTGTGACGTGCAGTCTGAACCACCGCATCGAGTTTGACAACTGATGCATTTTGACGCCGCACGCCAGCGCGTACTGCTTGCGCTCACCTTGGCCGCGGGCCGCGCCGATTCAGGGTGCGGGCCCAACCCGGGGCCCGACTTTGCCGGGCGAAGCCGCACGCAAGCACGCCCCGATGGCTTGCCTGATTGTTTGAACCATGAAAGGTTTAGCTGACGTAATTCCGAGCGGCGTCTGTTGGCGTCGGAAAAGTGGAGTGGGCATGATGCGGATACCTTCGAAATGGATCGTGGCGGCCGGGGCTGCGGTCGCCGTTCTGGCGAGCGCGAACTCATCGCACGCGCAACAAACGATCCGCGTTGGCTGGACCATTCCGGCCGAGGAATCGAAATACTGGATGATGCGGCGGCCCGCGGAATTCCCCGATCTCGGCAAGACCTACAATATCGAATGGACGCAGTTTCAGGGCACCGCGCCGATGACGCAGGCGCTGGCGGCGGGAGCGCTCGACTGCGCGACACAGGCGCCGTTATCGCTGGCGAACGGCGTGGTCGGCGGAAACCTGAAAGCTTACATCGTGGCCCAACACGTCTTCGAAAAGCCCGGCGGCTTCTCGGTCTATTGGGCGGTTAAGGACGATTCGCCGATCAAGACCATTGCCGATCTCAAGGACAAGACCGTCGGCATCTCGGTGATCGGCGGCGGCACCTACGGTCCATTCGCGATGCTCTTGAAAAAGAACGGCGTCGACCCGGCGAAAGACATCAAGCTGGTCGAGGTCGGCTTCGCCGTTTCCGAGGACGCACTGCGTCAGGGGCGGGTCGATGCCGTGAACATGAATCAGCCTTTCGCGGCGCGCGCTGAGGCCAAGGGCGGCACGCGTAAGCTGTTTTCGCTCTCCGAGGAAATGCCCAACATCGTTCATATTCTCGAGGCCTGCCGCGCCGACTTTGTCGACAAGAATCCGGACCTGGTGAAAGCCTATGTACGCGACATCACTTCCGGCATGAAAAAAGCGCTGGCCAATCGTGAGGAAACGCTGAAGGTCGTCTCCGAACAGTTGAAGGCGCCGGTGCCGGTACTGGACACCTATCTGCTCAAGGACAATGATTTTGGCCGCGATCCGGGAGCCGCGCCGAATTTCGACGCGATCCAGAAGATGCTCGACATTTATGCAGCGACAGGAATGCTGCCGAAGATGGACGTCGCGCAATTCAAGCACCCGACCATTGTCGCACCGCTGCAGTAGGAAGACGTATTCACTGGTCGTTCCAGCGAGCGCCGGGACGACCCTGAAGAGAGATTCATACCCATGAAGAAGTGGCGATCACGCGTGACGACCGATGGTCTCGATCGTGCGCCGCACCGCGCCTTCATGCGGGCGATGGGGCTGGACGACGAGGCGCTCGCCAGGCCGATGATCGGCGTCGTCAGCATGAAGGGCGAACAGACGCCTTGCAACATGACCCACGACTTCCAGGTCGATGCCGCCAAGGCGGGGATCGCGGAGGCCGGCGGCACGCCGCGGGAATTCACCACCATTTCGGTTTCCGACGGCATCAGCATGAATCACGAGGGAATGAAGTTTTCGCTTCTCTCGCGCGAGTTGATTGCCGATTCAATCGAAGCTGTGGTCCATGGTCTTGCCTACGATGCATTGATCGGTTTCGGCGGCTGCGACAAGACGCTTCCCGGCGTGATGATGGGAATGATCCGCTGCAACGTGCCGTCGATCTTCATCTATGGCGGCAGCGCGCTTCCCGGGCGGTTCGGGGGTAAGACTCTTACGGTGCTGGATTCCTACGAGGCGGTCGGCGGCTTCATGACCGGAGAAATCGATGAGGCGACGCTTGCGGGCATCGAGCGGTCCTGCCTGCCGACGATCGGCGCCTGCGCCGGACAGTTCACCGCCAACACCATGGCGATGGTTTCCGAGGCGATGGGGCTGACGATCCCCAACGTGTCGATGATCCCCGGCGTCTATGCGGAGCGCGCGCAAGTAGCGCGCCGGGCCGGACGTCTGGTGATGGAAATGCTGCGACGAGGCGGACCGTTGCCGCGCGAAATCGTGACACGGAAGTCGCTGGAAAACGGCGCGGCCATTGTCGCCGCTACCGGCGGATCGACCAATGCGGCGCTGCATTTGCCGGCACTTGCCAACGAGGCCGGCATATCCTTCACGTTAGACGACGTCGGCGAGGTCTTTGCGCGAACACCTCTGATCGGAAATTTGCGCCCGGGCGGAAAATATACCGCGAAGGATGTCTACGATATCGGCGGCACCGCTGTGGTGGTCCGCGCGCTGATCGAAAGCGGTCACATCGACGGCAGTTGCCTGACGATCACCGGCCGGACGGTTGCCGAAGAATACGGCGGCGCCAATGCGCCTGACGGCGAGATCATCACCTCTGCAGGCGCGGCGATCAGTCCGGACGGTGGCGTCGCGGTTTTGAAGGGCAACCTTTGCCCTGACGGAGCCGTCATCAAGGTGGCTGGCCTCAAAAAACTGGTATTCGAAGGTACCGCGCGCGTGTTCGAAGATGAGGAGGAATGCGTCGATGCCGTCCGCAACCGCAAATACGCGGCAGGTGACGTTCTCGTCATCCGCAATGAAGGCCCCGTGGGCGGTCCCGGCATGCGCGAGATGCTGGGGGTCACCGCGCTGATCTACGGACAGGGAATGGGAGAGAAGGTCGCGCTTATCACCGACGGGCGCTTTTCCGGCGCCACCCGGGGGATGTGCATCGGTTATGTCTCGCCGGAATCGTTCATCGGCGGCCCGCTGGCGCTGGTGCAGGAGGGGGATCGGATTCGCATCGATGCGGGTGCGCGCCGCCTGGATCTACTGATCGATGACAGTGAATTCGCAAAGCGACGGCAGGCCTGGAAGCAGCCGCCGCCGCGGCACCGGGCAGGGGCGCTCGCCAAGTACGCGCGGCTGGTCGGCCAGGCGCCCGGCGGCGCCGTCACCCACGACGGCGCGGCGGAATGGCCATGGTTCGACTAGCGTTGATGTGGCTCATTCGTTCGAATTGTCCCACCTCATTTCCTGCGCCGGAAACCGTTGCGCCGTTCTTGATTAGCGGGCCTCGGTGCCGTATACGCCTGCTGGGAGCATCACATGACGCTGTTTGCAAAGATATTCACGACGAAAACGCTGTTACAGATCATTCTCGTTTTGATCGCTACGGTCATGATGAAGGCGATCAGCGCCCATTACGATTTCAGCTGGGCAACCGCGTTCGCGCAGGGGTAACTTTTCACCGGCGGCTTCGCACCGCTCAGGTTACATCCAGATAACGATTGAAGCGGGGATCGCGCCAAACCTCTGCGTTGATGCACCCGGCGAGTATGTCGGCCGCATCCCAGACGTCCTGAAAACGAATGTAAAGCGGCGCAAAGCCAAAGCGCATGATGTCGGGCGCCCGAAAGTCGCCGATCACACCGTGCTCGATCATCGCCTGCACGACCGCATAACCCTTGTCGAAGGATATCGCGACCTGGCTGCCGCGCAACGATGGTTGGCGGGGTGTCACGATATCAAGGCCCGGCAAAAGCGCCGTAACGCGTGCAATGAAAAGCTCCGTGAGCGCGAGGCTCTTCTGTCTCAAAGCGGCCACCTCCACGCCCTCCATCGCGTCGAGAGCCACATCGACGCCGCGCAGGGAAATGATCGGCTGAGTTCCGCACAGAAAGCGCTTGATACCTTCGTCGGGCCGGAAATCGCGATCGAACGCAAATGGGGCAGCATGCCCCCACCAGCCTGACAACGGATGTCTTGCGGCGGCCTGATGGGCTTTTGCGACGGAAATAAAGGCTGGAGAGCCGGGACCTCCGTTCAGATATTTGTAGGTGCAGCCGACTGCAAAATCCACCGCATGAAGGTCGAACGCGATTTCGACCACGCCTATCGAATGACAGAGGTCCCACACCACCAGCGCACCGGCGTCGTGAAGCTGTTTGGTGATGGTGGCCATGTCGAGCAGCGCGCCGGTGCGATAATTAACATGCGAGAGCACGGCGACCGCGACCGTTCGGTCAAGCAGGGCATCGATAGAGGCGCCATCGGTACCAATCAATCGTCGCTTCATCGGACGACCCGCAGACTTCATTGCGCCTTCGACGATATAGAGGTCTGTTGGGAACGATTCATCTTCGGCAATGACCACGTTGCGATCGGGCCTCAATGCGATTGCAGCATGGACTGCCTTGTAAAGATTGATCGATGTGGTGTCGCAAACCAGCGTTTGACCGGGCGCCGCCCCGATCAGAGTTCCGATGCGGTCGCCGAGCCGGACTGGCATGTCGAACCATCCGGCGGTATTCCAACTCCTGATGAGGTCATCGCCCCACTCTTGTTCGATCGTACGGCTCAAGACGCTTGCCGCGGCGCGCGGCATCGGACCGAGCGAATTCCCGTCGAGATAAATGAGGCCTTCGGGTATCACAAAACGGTCGCGGAAGTCGCGGAGCGGATCAACGCAATCGCGCGCTACGCTCTCATCGCGCGACGTCACGGAGGCTGACGACATCGGGAGAACCTCGCAATCAAAACCAAGCGACACGTCGGATCATGGAGCACGAGATTTGAAATCCAAGTTCTTCAATAAACCAAGCATAAGCCTGTTCCTGAAACGACGGCAACTGCTTGTTTGCGGTCGTGCGCGAGCGTTCTTGCTCAGAATCCTATGGAAATCCCGATTGACAGCAAAAGTCTATCCTTTTAAGCTTAAAACATCGTCCGCCACGCTTTCGCGAAGCTAAGGTAGAGCTGGTATGGCACGCCCGAAAATATCATCGACTCGTCGTAGGACGCAGACGCGATGAGTCAACCCAAAGAAATATCCTATTCCGGCTATCTCCAGCTCGACAAGATTCTGCAGGCGCAACTACCGCTTTCCGCCGCCCATGACGAGATGTTGTTTATTATCCAGCACCAGACCTCGGAGCTCTGGCTGAAGCTTGCAATTCACGAACTGAGAGCCACCTGCCGGTTGATCGCAACAGACGATCTGCAGCCGGCTTTCAAGACATTGTCGCGCGTGTCTCGCATCCTTGAGCAACTCAACTCAGCCTGGGATGTCCTTCGTACGATGACGCCCAGTGAGTACACCGAGTTTCGTGGATCGCTCGGCCAGTCGTCTGGCTTTCAGTCCTGGCAATATCGGATGATCGAATTTCTTGTCGGCAACAAGAATGTTGCCATGATCCACACTCACCAGCATGACCAAGCCGTCGTCGGACAACTCGAAGCGGCCCGTCTGGCCCCGAGTATCTATGATCTCACGATACAGCTCCTGGATCGCCGCGGCCTCTGTATCGATAGGGCCATAGTCGAACGCGATGTCTCGGTATCGCATGTCGAAAGTGACAGCGTCGTGAGTGCGTGGTTGTCGGTCTATCAAGACCCCGCGCGATTCTGGGAATTGTATGAGCTTGCCGAAAAGCTGGTGGATTTCGAAGATTATTTCCGCCGCTGGCGTTTCAATCACGTTACGACAGTCGAGCGGATCATTGGATTTAAGCGGGGCACCGGCGGCACTTCGGGAGTTTTTTACCTGCGCAAGATGCTGGATGTGGTGTTATTTCCCGAGCTCTGGCGGGTCAGGACCCA
>Ga0137418_10001779_pt1 | contig 19802 bp, 16 predicted proteins | sample CZODoug3_1_2_16f_FD_122242 | JGI IMG/M metagenome (GOLD analysis project Ga0137418, IMG submission 122242) | Vadose zone soil fungal communities from Angelo Coast Range Reserve, California, USA - CZODoug3_1_2_16fungal (Hybrid Assembly) | ecosystem: Environmental > Terrestrial > Soil > Vadose...
AGGCCACGGCTACAATCACGAGATCGCGCGCTACCTGCCGCGCGACCAGGAAGACGTGGTGATGAAGAAGACCATCGCCATGATCAAGCAGCGCACGGGCCGTCGCCCCATGGGCTGGCGCTCCTGCACGCAGAGCACCAACACCCTCGAGCTGCTGATCGAGAACGGCTTCACCTTCAACACCAATTGCTTCCACGAGGAGCTGCCGTTCCTCTACGAGAAGGACGGCAAGGTGATCGTTGAATTGCCGCGGCAGCCGTTTGGCGACGGCACGCTGTTCGGCCACCGCCATGGCGAGTACGGCAACCCGTATCACGGGCTCGAGACCTGGAAGGCCTATTTCGACGAGCTCTATTCGGAGAGCACCCCGGAGCGGCCGAAATACATCCCGTTCACGATGCATCCCTACATCATCGGTCGGCCCGGTCGCACGCTCGCGCTGCGCGGCATCCTTCGTCACATGAAGGCGGCCGGCAATCTCTGGTTCCCGACCGGCATCGAGCTCGCCGAGTACTGCCTCAACGATCTGTTCAAGGCCGAGTGCCAGAAGCTGCGCGCGTCCGCGGGCTAAAGCCGAGAGATAACGCCGAGACATAATGCGCAATTGCCAGCATGGCTGCGCGCGTTGACGATCCACGGCGTGATCGGCGCATCTGCTCCGATCACGCCGTTTGTATTTGCTCACGGCCCTCTCCAGAAGAAACGCACAGCCAGAGGAGAAAGCGATGCGAAACAGAATAACAATCGTCTTTGCGGCCAGCGTCGCTGCCGTGCTTCTTGCTCCAGCAGCGAAAGCCGAGCCGATCGCCGACTTCTATCGCGGCAAGTCGCTGCGCATGCTGATCGGCTACGGGCCGGGCGGCGGCTACGACATCTATGGCCGGCTCGTCGCCGAGTTCCTGCCGCGGCATCTGCCCGGCCATCCGGCGATCGTCGCGCAGAACATGCCGGGCGCCGGCAGCCTGGTGGCGGCGAAATACATCGCCGCCGGCCTCATTCCCACGGATCCCACCGGCCAGGCGAACTATCAGGGCTCCCACAAGGACAACAACAACCAGCTGACCATGAAATTCGATTTCCAGCTTACCGAAAAGGACAAGCTCAGCGCGACCCTTGGCGGCGAGCGCAACCCAACCGTGAGCCCTTTCCAGTTTGCTACCGTGCCGGGAACACCTAACCTTGGACAGAACAATAGCTACTTCAGCAACGTAGCCTACATTCGTACGTTCTCGCCCAATCTGCTCAATGAATTTCGTCTTTTCCTGCAGCGGAATAACGGCCTACAGGACAAACCGGGCACCGCGTTGCCCTCCGCATCTCAGCTCGGCATTGGAATTACCCCGGATGATCCGCAGGGGCCGCCGAACCTGCTCTTCGACAGCGGGCTCTCCGTCGGGTTTAGCGAACAAGGCCCCACGGATCTCGTTGACACAACCTTCGGATTCAACGATACGGTCAGTTACGTCCACGGACAGCATAATTGGAAAATGGGCGGCGGTACCTCCGCCTACCGGAACAATACCACTTACGACTTCGTTGTGAACGGCGAGTTCGATTTCAATGGAATCGGCGGCAGCGGAGCTGGGAATTCATTGGCGGATTTTTTTCTGGGCATCCCTTCCCTCTACTTTCAGTATCCCCGTGCTCCATCGAATATTCGCAGCAAGTCTTACTACGGATTCGTTCAAGATGAATGGAGGCTGACGAAGCGCCTGACCCTGAATCTGGGAACGCGCTACGAATATAACTCCCCGAAACAAGATACGAAGGGACGCTCCTTCTCCGTCATTCCGGGTCTGCAGTCCACCGTTTTTCCGAATGCTCCAACAGGGTTGGTTTTCCCCGGAGACAAAGGGGCGCCCAGTGGGGTCAATTTCCCAGCTAGAACAAACTGGGCGCCGCGTGTAGGCTTCGCCTGGGATGTATGGGGCAACGCCAAAACCAGCATTCGCGGTGGGTTTGGTATGTTTTATGACATCCTTAAGGGCGAAGACAATTTACAGTTCAACGGCCAGCCGCCGTTTTTCGCCAGCGTGGGTTTGGTCGAACCCAACGTCGACCCTGGCCAGACGGGTTCCGTCACCTACCTCCAGGATCCATTCACCGCGGCTGGCGTTCCCAATCCCTTTCCTTCGCAACCTCCGCCTAAGAATCTGGACTTTGGCCTCGCAGGATACCTCCCCATCAACAGCGGTGGGGCCGTATATCTCGTGGATCCCCATCTGAAGACGCCCATCAACTATCAATACAACTTGAGTCTTCAACAGGAAGTGGCCCGGAATACTGTGCTCGAGGCCAGCTATGTGGGCAACACCTCCCACGGCCTGACGTCTTTGATCGACGTGAACCCGTTCGTACTGGGAACTACGGATCGCGTTCTTAATCTCGGCGCAGGGGACAGTACCTGCCAGGACTCGGCAGGCGACCCCAATCTTCCGCCACCTCTTCCTACCGGACCATGTACTTTCGCTAACTTAAACGAGTTCAAGAACGTCAGCAATGCCACCTACAACAGCCTCCAGGCCAGCCTGACCCGCCAAATGACCGATGCGCGCTACCTGGGGCGAACCTATTTCACACTTGCCTATACCTACGCGCACAGCATCGACAACGCCTCCGGATTCCAGCAGAGGAACAGCAACGTCCCCTCCTACCGGCCGAATCTGTTCCGGGCCTCGAGCGATCAGGACGTTCGCAATCGCATCACGTTCAGCGGTGGGTGGGATCTGCCTTTCGACCGCGCCTGGGCCTCGGGGCCCAAGCGCCTTACCCAGGGTTGGAGCCTATTCCCCATCGTGACCTGGCGGAATGGATTGCCCTTCGATGTATTCGCTCGGCTCGCCGAGCGCTTCGACCCCACCGCGGAAGGTCCATCCGGCGCCGGCGACCCTGGCAATGTCCACGCCAATATTGTCGGGCCTCTCAATACTTTGAACCCACGACACAATCCCGGTCACTACTACTTCAATCCCAACTCTCTGTCCAACGCTCAATGCGATCCGACCGCGATTCCGGTCTGCGTACCCGGACCGACAATTCTTCCTGCGGGATCACAAGTGCAGGCCGATCCCACTCTTGCCACCTACGGTACCCTTCCCCGCAATTTCTTCCGTGGGCCGGGTTACCTTAACGTCGACATGTCGTTTTCGAAAACCACCTCAATTACCGAGCGCGTGAAAATTGAGTTTCGCGCGGAATTTTTCAACATTTTCAACCATCCGAATTTCACGAATCCAGGGATCATCAACAATGCCAGTGGAGCATTAACCAGCGGCGCGGGCGGCAACAACGTCAACAGTGGTCAGTTCGGGCAGATTACTTCCACCTATGATCCGCGCATCATTCAATCGGCAGCCCGGTTCACGTTCTAACCAGCACGCAGTCCGCTGTGCATGAGAAAAGCCGCTGAGAAGAAACATCTTCTCTTGCGGCTTTTCCTTGTCGTCGATCGCGAAGAGCAGAGGAACGATCCGCTGATTTCGTGGAAATCTAAGCCATCGGGCTATCGCTCATCCGAAACTTAGTCCGGAAGTGTTCGGAAAGGAACTCGACTGCGGCCCGATTCCCCTTAGGGTCCGTCTGAGCCAGGTACTTCATGGCCTCGACAATCATGCGCTGACCCTCAACGTACCGATTATCGCCCACCGTAGTCCGGCGGCGGCGAAGGGCCCGAGGAACGACTGGAATAGTAAATACCTTTGCCATGTATGGGTTAGGGTCGAAACTCCGTCGCTAAACTGCTCTTGCTAGTCGATGAAAGTCACATCCACGGAGCCGATAAAGAGGAGTATATCTTGCCCATCCGGAATTGCATCCTGAAAAATCACGGGAAAAGGACGTAGCACTCCCGAGCTTTCCTTAGCTCGTACCTTGACCTGCTTGCACCCGTGCCACAATCGTCAACGGTAGCATCGGGATTCAAGCGGGCGAATCAACATTCTGTGAAATCAGGGGGCTTCGGCCCCAATCGGAATCGCGAAGACCCGCTCTAACCCTGGGGTGTCAGGTAAGTCGTCTTTGGCGTCGTCTTGAGTTTGAAGGCACCGTCTGGAAGCTTCTGATTGATCAGGATCTTCGAGTATTTGGCGAGGCGGTAGTCGCCCGAAGGTTGCAGCAGCTTCTGCTGGACCGAGACGCCGGTCTTGCCATCAATCCACAACAGAATCTGCGAGAACTGGCCGCGGGCCTTCTCGGATTTGGGCACAAGCTCCAATTGCGCCGTTTCCACTCCGTCGATCGTCTCTTTCCCTATGTACTTGACATCATAGGGCTTAAGCAGATCGTGCCCGCGTCCGCCAAAGCCCAGCACAAGAAAGCTCTCGACCTCGGCCCGATTCTTCCCGGTCTTGTATTGCGTCACGCGGTCGATCTTAGGCTCATACATCTTGACCTCGCCATCGACGAAAAGGACGGTTTTGGGGGAGGGATCGGTGATGTCGGCGGACATCTTAATTCCGCCGCCTTCGCGTTGAAAATAGACGCTGCCCTTGCTGGTGTCGGTATCCTGGACGACCTTCGTGAACTGATCCCAGACGAAGGCAGCCTGCAAGGTATGGAAGTCCTTGGCGGCGGCATCAATCTGTGTAAGCACCTTCTCCAGGGATGCCGCGGCCGAGGCGTTCTGAGCATGGGCCAGCGGGGCAAGCACCACCCCTGCGATAAGGCTCCAGATCACCCGACGGACATCTAAGTACATGATTTCTCCGGAGTTATGATGGACAAGCCAAGACCGCTAGCGAACCACCCAAACCTTATACGCTTGGATGCGTCCCGTGGCATCTCGCACGGCTTCGTAGCGGGTGATGCTGATCTCCCCGGCAATGGGCTCGATCACGCGCCGCAGCGAATCCCTCACGTCTGCGTCCTTGGTCCCCACAACCGCCGCCGCCTCAATCTGATACACCAATCCGCCAGCCCCATCCGGCGTCACCGTCACCCCAGTCGAATGTGGGTTCCGCTCAATCGGCCTGTCATTAAAGTTGATGACGTACGGCGACAGAAACACAAACAGCAGAATCAACGTCACCATAATGTCGTAGTGCAAGCTTCCCCGTTCGTACGACCACCATATGTACCCGCGGATTGTGCGCCAGACGGAGTTCATCGGCAGCGCGGGAGCGGAAGGGACTGTGGTGAGGTTGTCAACGCGTTCCAAGTGTAGTCTCCGGTCTGCGGCTCCGCAAACGTTGCTGCTGCGGCTTTAGATGTCCTACTGAGAGCACCAAGCCTCAAAATTTCTTGGCTGTAATGCGGTCCGCGCCCATGTAGGGACGGAGCGCTTCTGGGATGATAACGCTTCCGTCGGCTTGCTGGTAGTTCTCGACAATCGCCAGCCACGTCCGGCCTACGGCTAGTGCGCTGCCATTGAGGGTGTGGACGAACTCGCTCTTGCCCTTCCCTTCCGGCTTGAAGCGAATATTCGCCCTGCGGGCCTGAAACGACTCGAAATTGGAACACGAAGAAATCTCGCGGAAGACCTGCTGGCCAGGGAGCCAGACTTCGATGTCGTAGGTCTTGGCGGAAGAGAAGCCCATGTCGCCTGTACACAAGGCCATCACGCGATAGTGCAGGCCGAGTTTTTGCAGGACTTGCTCGGCGTTGCGCGTCAGAGATTCCAGTTCATCGTAAGAGCGCTCGGGATGGGCGAATTTGACCAACTCGACTTTCTGAAACTGATGCTGGCGGATGATGCCTCGGACGTCTTTCCCGTAGGAGCCGGCTTCGCTACGGAAACAGGGAGTGTAGGCCGTCAGGCTAACCGGCAGGCGGGCGGCGTCGAGGGTTTCATCGCGATAAAGATTCGTTACGGGCACTTCGGCCGTGGGGATCAACCAAAGGTCTTTTTCGCCGTGCGGCACGCGGAACGAATCGGCGGCGAACTTGGGCAGTTGCCCCGTGCCGTACATCGAGTCGGAATTCACCAGATACGGCGGCAGGACTTCGGTGTAGCAGTGCTCGCGTGTATGCAGGTCGAGCATGAAGTTGGAGAGGGCGCGTTCGAGCTTGGCACCCAGATCCCAATAGACGGCAAAGCGCGCCCCGGTAAGCTTGGTGGCTCGTTCCAAGTCAAGTACGCCGAGCTGCTCGCCGAGTTCCCAGTGCGGCCTGGGAACGAAATCGAGCTTGGGCGGCGCGCCCCACCGGCGAACTTCGACGTTGGCGTCGGCACTGTGGCCCACAGGCACGGACGCGTGTGGGACATTGGGAATGTTGGTGAGAATCTGCCGCAGGCGGGCGTCCTGCTCCTCGGCTGCCTTTTCGAGTTCCTGCGATTTTTCGCGGAGAGCTTTCGTCTTCTCCACCTCAGCCGTCGCGTCCTGGCCGCTCTTTTTCAGGCGCGCAATGTCCTCGGAAGCGCGGTTGCGCTCGGCCTTCAGCGTCTCCATCTGGGTGATGGCCTGACGGCGCTGGGTGTCAATTTCGCGGAAGTCCTTGAGAACCTCAGCTGGGTCCATACCGCGCTGGCGCAGCTTTTCCTCGAGCAGCGGCAGGTTGTCTCGTACGAAGGCTAGATCAAGCATGAAGCATCTAGTTTACCGGAGAGGTCTGGGGTGGGTGGCCCGACCTTAGTTGGGCAGACCCCGACTCTAACCTCCGGACTCAGTGCCTGAAGGCGAGTTCATAATGCGGCGGTGCGGCATGGCTGAAGCCATACCCTGATACGAAACCCCTTACCTGTCGGCTAAAGCCGGTCTCAAGGCTAGGCTGGGATCGCAGTGCTGAAGCACTGCGCCGCCCAAAAGCCCACCCCTCGCGTCCCATCGTGCTAACTCTGACACTCGACTTTCGTCTATGTTGGGTACTTTTGCCGCAGGCGTACTGTGAACTCGGTCAAGATTTAGCTTCGAACTCACTCGGAGGAGTTTCTTATGCGGAAAGTTCGCGCCCTTGCATCGCTGATAGGTCTCGTCCTCGCTGCCATCGTGTTGCTGGCTCAGACGAAAGCAACTCCGGTCGCGACAACCCCGCTGGACTCGCTGCATGGCCTCGAAGCTGTGAATGGAAAAGCTGAGATTGCAACGTATCGCGGACGTCGCGCGCTGCACCTGGTCGGCTGGCCGGACAAAGCGGCGTCAGACCATCCCTTGGACGATGCTTCCATGCTGGCGATTGTAACCGGCTCTGCTTTCCATAATGGAACGATCGAAGTGGAGGTTGCTGGCGCACCGCGCGCGGGCGCTCCGGAGGGTTCCCGGGGTTTCATCGGTCTTCTGGTGCGGGCACAGGAGCATGGCGCACGAGGAGAAAACATCTATCTGCGACCGACGAACGGGCGGGCCGACGACCAACTCCGCCGCAACCACTCCACGCAGTACGAGTCGATACCAGACTTTCCCTGGCATCGTCTCCGGAAGGAGAGCCCTGGCGTGTATGAGTCCTACGTGGATCTGGAAGCCGGCGCCTGGACCAAGATGAAGATCGTGGTTTCCGGTACCAAGGCACAACTCTACGTAAATGGTGCGCACCAGCCCTGCCTCATCGTCGATGATTTGAAGCTCGGCGACACCCACGGCCAGATCGAGCTGTGGGCGCATCCGACTACCGATGCATACTTCTCGAACCTGACGGTGAGTGCGGCGAACTGAACAGCTCTAGACAAAAGCAAAACCGACGCCACACTTGCGCTTGGCTGGGCGGCTGGAGGAATCATTGTTCGTTGGTTTCCGATTGCTCTGGTAGTGGGGGATGAGTGGGGACGACGGCCTTAAAACCCTTCGGCAACTCGAAGCGTCCGGGATCGGGATCGGCGAGAACAAGTTCAGTGGCGCGAAAGGTCTGTTTGCCAATTCTAGGATCCGAACGGATGGAAAGCAAACTAATTCCCAGCTGCGGGGAATACCAGTATTCGCGTTCCACGGTGAGCCGAAGGTCGTTGCCAAAGATGCCGGGGTTGTAGACGACGCTATCGCGGGTGCCGACGGTCTCAACGCCTTCGACGAACTCCTTACCCAATTCCTCGTGACTGGCGGTGCCGATGCCATCCGGCAACGGACCAGGCGGAGGACCAGCCACTTTGTATTCGACGGAAGTGGAGCCGTCATAAGGGAGCTGCACGCATTCCTTGCGGGAATCTTGAAAGCAATTGTAGAGGATATGAGTGTGAGGGTCGGCGATTTGAATGATCGTGATTTGGGATTCGAACTTTCCGTTTTTAGGAACGAGGTAACGACGTTCCTCGAAGATGCGTCCCTTGGAATCGCGAGCGATGTGACGCTGGTTGACAAGGGTGATGGTGCCACCATCGGAGAGCGTCTTGACCCACTCGGTCTGCAGAGTGAGTGAGAACGGGGCGCGCGCTTTCGGCGGAATGAAGATGCTCTGCAAGGTTTCGGTAACGCCGCCGTCTTGGTAAACCTGCACAGCTTTCTGCGTACCTTTCGAAGAGGGTTCAGGTGCGCCGGTCTGAGCACAGAGGTTAACTGGAACGACAACGGCAGAGAGGGAAAGAAAGCAAAAGAAGGCGGGGAGCCGCATAGTCACCTCCAAGCGGGCTACTTATTATGGCACGGAGAGGAATGTCTTGCGTTCCACATCTAAGCAAGAACCTTGCCCTGGCGTGTGGGCGCTACGTTCGAGATCCCACCCGCCGCGCTAAAGTTTCGCTGGCGGGTGGGATCCGCTCTGGGGGAGGATCTCGGGTCGTTACTGCCTGACTTCCTTCGAACGAAGCTCCTTCCAGTATTAGTTCTGTGCGCCCGGGTTCGGCGTCGCTTGATTCGAGGCGGCTTGGTCCGGTACGTCGATCTTTGTCGATTTGCCGATCAACACCGTCACGCGCTCCCGGAAGAACGTGTGGTTGCTGGCGTCCCGCAACTCGATATCGTGGGTGCCTGGGCCGATGGCGAATTTCTTGGCCTTGTCGGCTTTGGCCGCGTAGCCGCCATCCACGTAGAGTGAGGCATCCTTGAGATGGTGCGAATCGATCTGGACATAGCCAACATTCGCGGGGGCATAGCCCGGACCGTACCAGTATGGATAGGGATAACCGTATCCGTAACCATAGCTGTAAAAGAATGGGCTATACACCGGGTGAACGAAAAACACTCCGCGGCCACGCTGGGCTAAGGCCGCGGGTGCCAGGCTCGTGAAAAGGAGCGCCCCGGCGGCGGCAATCATGAGCGCCCTTGTAAACCAACGTAAAGCTTTTCGCATTGCTTCGTCCTCCATTAACTAATTAGTAAGATGCACGGAGAGGCGAATTTGTTTCCTGGGGGCGTAGAAGCACTAGCGGATCAAAGCTTACCGAGTAAAGATTCGTAATCGTGCCCTGAATGGAGCAACGTCCGGGTTCACTAGCCGGCAACGAAACTGACAAAGGGCTTGACCAGCCGCTTTAGCCGTCCCGAGATTTTCTTTCCAGGGTCCGAGTCCTCTTCGTCCTGGCCATCGCTTTCCGCGTCATTAAGGTCGCTCGTGAAGCGGGAGGGCGCCGATACAATTCCGGTACTGGCGTCATCATCCCGAATATCGTGGGGAAAATTCAGGGTAAGCGCGTTTTCGCTCAGCACATCATTGATCAAAGCGTCGTGGGTGCTCGCGTCCTCGGTCGATGCGTTCTGAGCTGGCGCGTCATGGCTGTGCACATCGTGGGTTGGCGCCCCACTTGGCACGTCCTCGCTCAATAGCGGAGCCGCCAGCCGCAAGATCTTGATCTCGCGGGCGACTCGCTGGATGGCGTTTTCTTTCTCTTGCAATACCTCGTACACGTTTCGCATGGAACTCTCCTGCGGAGCAGTTTGTTACGGGGGAAGCGGACACTCCCGTTCCTGACCAGAAGCTGGTACGGACTCGCAGCTCATCTTTTATGTTCCTGTAGCGTTTCGGCATCTGATAGGAATTCGAACTCAGCTCGGCGCAACTAGGAATCGGGTATTCGCAGTAGACGGCGAGTGAGGTGTACAAGTAGGACAAGCTACGCTAGTCCTTGCTCCCGAGGTAAATCGTCTTGCCGGAGGCAGCGGACTGGCGGGCGGCGTTGAGGATTTCTGTCACCACGAGGTTGGTCTGAAGTGAAGACAATCCCTCTGGATGGTGGCCGCCGAGGACGACGGCGCGAAGGTACGTGAGCGAATCGTCTTCTGGCTCTGGAACGGGCTTGGCGGCTAGTTGCTGTTCCTGCTGTCCGGGACGGCGGACACGGATGTTGTCGCGCTCCACGGTGATGGCGTAGCCGGTCTGGCCGTAGACTTCCATATCCTTGCGGCCGAAGGGCCAATTCCACGACGCTTGAATGATGGCCTGCGCCTGCGGATAAGTGACGATGATGGTAGCTTCGTCATCGACCCGGGGATAGATGTCGGGCTTGATGTGCTGGGTAACGGCAGTGACTGACGTGGGGCGTTGTCCATCCATGAGCCAGGTGGCGAGGTCGGCGCCGTAGCAGCCGAAATCGAAGAGCGCACCGCCACCGTTGAGTTTCGGGTCGGTGAGCCAAGCCAAAAACTCGGGGGCAACGTTGATTTCCTTCGGGCCTTCGTGGCCGTCGTGGACAACGATTTTGCGGACGGGGCCAATTCCCTGCTTTCCTGAAGTCTTCTCGTGAACGATGTCGTAGGCAGCGCGGTTGCTGCGGTACCACGTAGTCTCATAATTCACGACGACCTGAATCTTGCCCTGCTGCGCGGCTTTTTCGATGGCGCGGGCATCTTCGAGAGAGACCGCCAGCGGCTTCTCCATCATGACGTGGACGCCGTAGCGGGCGCAGAGTTCGACGGCGCGGCGGTGGTCGAACGTGTTGGTGTAGACGAGCGCGGTCTGGGGGTGGGTTTGGCGCAGCATCTGTTCTGCATCAGCAAATAAGAGGTTCTTGTCGAGCTTGAACTGCGCGGCATATCTCTGGGCAACAGTTTGGTCGGGCTCCGAGATGCCCACGATCTGGATATCGGACCGATGCAGCGACGACGTGAGGAAGCCTTCGACGTGGCCATGGACCATGCCGAGAATGACAACGCGGAGTGGAGCCGTAGGAACAGGATCAACGGCGCTAGCCTGCGCGTAGGAGCCCGGCAAAAGCGCGAATGAAATCAGCAAAGAGAAGAAGAAGGAAAACAAGAGTATTTTCATGGTCGAGCCTCGCGTAGAACACGGTATCAGAGAAAGTGCTCCCACGCGGCGTCGCGGCCCTTCGGCAAGAGTGCGTTGTCACCGCCTCAAGACTGATTTGTGACAAGATTTTGACAAACTAAAAGTCGCGGCCTGCACTCCAACGCTGTGTGCAGTCAATTTTGGGGAGGCGTTTCGCCGATGAAAGTCAAGTTCTTAGTACTCTGCTGTCTTCTCTGTTTCATCTCGGCATTCTTGGGTTGCGGCGGCTCTTACAACCAGATGCAGACTTCCACCAGCGGATTCCAGCAAACGAATCTGGTTTCCGACGCGGCTGGAACTGCGAACCGTTTCGATCCGGAGCTTGTGCGTCCCAGGGGCATTGCGGTCATGCCGGGACAGCCATTCTGGATCGCCGACAACAATTCGGGGACGACGAAGGTATTCGGTCCGGATGGGGCACCGGCGTCGCCGTTGGGAATTGTGATTCCGATTCCGGCGGGGAAGAACGCTCCGTCCGCACCTGTGGGTGTTATTGCCAATCCGGTGGCGGCGGATTTCCACATCGCAGGGAACAACAGTCAGTTTCTTTTTGCCACTGAAGACGGCACGATCTCGGGATGGTCCCTCGACAGCCGGGGCGATATTCCGACGGATGCGACATTGGCGATCGACAGTTCCGCGAGGGGAGCCGTCTATACAGGACTCGCGATCGTAGCGCCGCAGTGTTGCCGGGAATTTCTGGCGGTGGCGAATTTTCACTCTGGGCGGGTCGAACCTTACACCGTTGATTTTGCTCCGCTGGCCACTCCGGGAAGCTTCACGGATCCTAACTTGCCGGCAGGGTATGCTCCTTTTGGGATTCAGCTGATTGGAAATCAGGTTTTTGTGACCTACGCCTTACAGGACGGCGCTGCGCCTGAACCGGCTTCTGGAGTTGGAAATGGGTTGGTCGACATTTTTGATTTGGAAGGCACGTTCGTACGGCGTTTCGTCTCAAACGGCGTGCTGAATGCGCCATGGGGAGTAGCGAAGGCCAGCGCCAGCTTTGGTCTGTTCAGCAACGCCATTTTGATCGGGAACTTCGGGGACGGCACCATCAATGCTTTTGATCCAGCGACCGGGAACTCTCTGGGCCAGCTCAAAGATGGTACAGGCAAAGTCATCACGAACCCTGGGCTATGGGCCCTGGCCTTCCGCAATGACGGAGTCGGCGATCCGAATACGCTGTACTTTACGGCTGGGCCGAACAAGCAGAATCGTGGATTGTTCGGAGCGATTTCGTTCCACAACTAAACGCGCAAAACCCCACCCGCATCGCTGGTTTGCGAGACGGGTGGGATTGGCGTGGACGGAAATTCTCCAGCGCCTACTACTTGTCTTCTCTGGCTTCTTTCTTGTCTTCGCGGACTTCAGCGATGTGGGCCTGGTGCCTGCATCGGCGACGGCCTGCATGAAGGCGGCCGCGCCTTTGCTCCTGAGGAGCGTGTTTGGCTGGCTGCTTATCGTCCGGCTGCTTGCGCCTGGCTTGCTCTTCTGACTTTTGCTTTTCGTCCCGCTGATCCTGCTGCGGGTAAGCCAGGGTCGCGGTCCCAAAAAGTACAAAGAGGACTGCCGTACTGGTGACTGCAATGCGTCTCATGGATTTTTGCCTCGACTCGGGCTAAAGGGTCCGGGGGAAAAATAGATGTGCCGTTTTGACCAGTGGAGTGAGCTGGCGCCGGCCCGTTGATGGAAGGGTATGCCGGCCCGCTTTGCGCTATATCGGGAAAATTCAAGAGTGTGCAGTTTTGAACAGCCAGCCGCGGGTGGGACTATTTAGGCTAAGTGTCGATAGAGGACACTCCTTATTCCTTGTTCCTCGGCGGTCACCTGGAATCCCGCCGAGGAATTTTTGCGTGGAACGGCGCAACGGCATCTCCGTTGCGTAAGCAGTCCAGCACATTCTGGTTCGAGCTATTCTGCGAAACATTAAATCAGGGTCTCTGGAGGTTGTCGTGAAACGATTGCTAGCGATTCTTGCGACAGTGGTGATGGTCGCCTTTCCCATTTTTGCTCAGGACCGGCACGAAGAACGCGGCCGCGGTGACCATGATCGTCGTAACGACGATCGTCATAATGATCGTGGCGAGCGCATCCCGAAACACGGTCCCCGTCCAGAACGGGGTCGCGAGTATCACGACGAAAATCGCAACTATCGCGACCACGACGGGCACCCGGACGCTCCGCACGTCCACTCGAATGACCGCTGGATCGGACATGACGGAGGCCGAGGCGATGCGCACTATCGCGTCGAGCGCCCGTGGGAGCACGGCCGCTTCAACGGCGGCTTTGGCCGCGGACACGACTTCCGTCTTTCGGGAGGGAATCGGGAGCGCTTCTGGTTTGGCAGCTACTACTTCAACGTCGCGCCCTATGACTACCGTTTCTGCGATGACTGGCGCTGGGATTCCGACCGGGTCGTGATCTTTGAGGATCCCGATCACGATGGCTTCTACCTCGCCTACAATGCCAGGCTCGGCACCTACATTCATGTGTTGTATTTGGGGTAGACTGCGATGTAAGCAGTCTAGTCGTGCAGAACCACGTTGAGCAGCGAGCTGTGCACTTGCAGACCGCCGTCCTCGCCGCCGGAATAGTCGATAAATCCCATTTTCCGGAAACGGTTCATGAAAAAACTGACTCGTGAACGGGTGGTTCCGACCATCTCAGCGAGCGTCTCCTGGCTCATTTTAGGGACCACCGTTTCCGGCACGCCTTCCTTGCCAAAACGAGCCAACAGGAGCAGCACGCGGGCCAGTCTTTTTTCGCTGGAGTTGAAGAGTTGGTCGACGAGATCCTCTTCGTAGCGGATATTCCGGGCCAAGAGATAGGCGACGAACACTTCGGAAAACGCAGGCTCCTGGTGTAGGACGTCAATCATCGCTTTCTTGTCGACACGGAGAAGTTCGCAATCCGTCAAGGCAGCGGCGGAACCCATGCGATGCAGTTGGCCCGCCAGGGCGCCCTCGCCAAAAAAGTTCTCCGCGCTCACGATGCCAATAGTGGCTTCCTTGCCGGCCGTGGATACGACAGTAAGCTGTACTTTTCCTTTTTGCACGTAGTAAACAGCGTCGGCTTTATCGCCTTGAGAGAAGATCGGTTGCTTCTTGGAAAAGGAAAGAATCTTCCTGCCTCCCCCAATCGTCGCGAGGAAGGTCGTGGAGCTAAACTCGCGGATTTTCTTGGCCACCGCGATCTTCATAGATACCAAAGTATAGCGCCATGCGCTTCCTGGGACTGAGCACTTTTGCACCGTCTTGGTCAGGGCGGGCGGGGCGGACGGAAGTGAATTCCTTCAGAAGTGGTCACTCTTGGGCAGTATTCATGGTCCGCAAGTCCCAAACTGGGTGTAGCAAAAGGATCGGGAAATGGCAGGTGCATTCCCGGCTCAAATGCCATGAGGCCCTCCCCAGGATTTCATGACGCCCAGGTTCTGGCTGAAGGTAGGAGATCCACCCGTATGACTAAGAAAATCATCTTCCTAACGGTATTAGTCGGTGCTTTACCCCTGACCGCATTCGCCGATGGCGGCGTTGCGAGCAGCGATGTCAAACTTATTGCTACGTTGCCTGAAGCCCAGCACGCTCGGCCTTCTCGGGTCGGGTCTCATCGGTTTCGCGGTCGTAATTCGGCGCAAACTGAAGGTGGTTTAGCGAAGTTGGTTCGCAAATTCGTTTAACTAGGCTTGGGTATCAGGAGCCGAATCAGGGGAGGCCGCTTCTCCGAAGCCGCCAGACGCCGATCGCGGTGAGGCTCGGTACGGAGTAGGCCAGTGCTCAGTTCACATCTTTCTCCTGGTTTCGCTCCACAAGTGGGGCAGCGGACGCTCAGGGCTTGTTCCTTCTTGCTCGACATGCCTAATAGAATGCGCCGTTTCGCGGACACCGGTTGGTCAATTTTGACCACTCTTAAGTCTATTTGCTTGAAACCCATTTTACTTGAAACCTTACGATTGACGGCCTAGCTGCCTCGCGGGCGGCACATGGAAGACGGGGCTGATGTGGGCGCCGAAATTCATCCCACGCCGAACACCTCCCGTCACTGGACGCTAACCATCACAGCGGCCGTTCGTCTATGCTGGCGTGTTTTGATCCGCAGACGTGTGTGATCCGGGCTCAATCCGCCCGCAAGATTCGAACTTACAAAGGACTCACCAACAAAGATTTACTCAGCAATATTCCACCCCGAAGGAGCCTCTATGCGAAAACTCTGTGTTCTTGGATTGTTTATCAGCAGCGTCCTCACCGCCCAGCTTTGCTTCGCCCAATCCGCGTTGGTGAATATCCCGCGGCAGAGCCAGCATGCCTTGCTAACCCAGCGCATCGGCATCACCGATGTCACCATCAACTATCACCGGCCGCTGGCGAATGGACGCAAGATTTGGGGCGGCCTCGTGCCCTATGGTCAAGTCTGGCGCGCCGGAGCCAACGAGAATACGACGATCACGTTCAGCGATCCGGTTACCGTCGAGGGCCAGCCCCTCGACAAGGGAACTTACGGCTTGCACATGATTCCCGGCGAGGATCAGTGGACCGTGATCTTCTCCAAGATGTCGGACGCTTGGGGCAGCTTTACGTATGACGAGAAAGAGGATGCCCTGCGTGTGACCGTGAAGCCGCAAGCAACGGACCTCCACGATGCGGTTACATATGACTTCGACGATTTAAAGGCCGATTCAGCGGCACTGACGCTGCGCTGGGAAAAGGTCGCTGTGCCCGTCAAGATCGCAGTGAACGTGAACGATATTGTTGCGGCCAGTCTGCACAAGCAGCTTCGAGGGATCGCGCAGTACACCTGGGATGGATGGGATGATGCGGCGCAATATTTGCTTAGCACGAAGGCGCACCTGGATGACGCCTTGGCGTACGAGGAGAAATCGATTCAGGTGGAGGAGCGCTACGACAACCTGCTCAGCAAGTCGCAAATTCTGGAAGGGATGGGCAAAGCGGACGATGCGGCTGCGGCCAAGAAGATGGCTTTGGCAAAGGCTAGCCCATTCCAATTGCATTCCTACGCGCGGCAGCTACAAGGGCAGAAGAAACAGGAAGAGGCCTTCGCGATTTTTGAAGCGAACTTCAAGAACCATCCGGATCAGTGGTTCGTGCATTCGGGCGAAGCGCGCGTACTGACGGCCAAGGGGGATTTTCCCGCCGCCGCGAAGGAAATGCAGAAATCGCACGACATGGCGCCGACGCAGTTCCAGGTAGGACTCGCCGGCATGGTCAAGAGGCTGGAGAATAAGGAAGACATCAACAAGTAGTACGTGATGATTGTTTCCGCGGCCGCTGCTCGCCACGTGAGCCAGCGGCCGCGGAGATTGAAACTCCGCGGGTCGCTCGACCTGTCTCCGGAGTGCGCCTGCCTTGTATACTTCCCTCGTCCGACCTACCCATCCCGAGGAGTTTGCCGATGCAAAGCCGCGTTGTAGGCACGACCATGCCGGTTCTGGAATTCACTCTGGAACCGAACGAGTCCATCATCTCCGAGGCCGGAGAGCTTTCCTGGATGTCAAGCGCGATCCAGATGACGACGCACACGCAGCTCGGCGGCGGTGGCGGATTCTTCGGCGCACTCAAGCGAGTAGCAGGCGGCGGAACATTGTTTATGACGGAATACCGCGCCATGGGCGGAGCTGGGGAACTCGCTTTTGCTACGAGGGTTCCCGGGCACATTGTCCCGGTGGAGGTGGCTCCAGGACACGAGTACATGATCCACCGGCACGGGTTCCTTTGTGCCACGCCGCAGATCCAACTGGGCGTGGGGTTCCAGCAGTCGTTGGGCGCGGGCGTGTTCGGCGGAGACGGATTTTTGCTGCAGAAAGTAAGCGGCCAAGGCATCGCCTGGCTGGAACTTTCGGGCGAGTTGATTTTGAAGGAGCTGCGGCCCGGAGAAAACTTGCGCGTACATCCGGGCCATGTAGGGGCGTTTCACTCCAACGTGTCGTTCCAGATCACAACGGTCCCCGGAATCAAGAACATGATTTTCGGCGGAGACGGGATTTTTCTGGCGTCCTTGACCGGGCCGGGCAAAGTGTGGCTCCAGACTCTGCCGATTTCCAAGCTGGCGCACCAGCTGATGGAATACATGCCAACTCGCGAGGTCCAGAATACCGCGCAGGGCGGGGTTGTTGGCGGGATTGTGGGGTCGATCCTGGAGGGAATGAAGTAGGTTTCCACGGCCCCCCTGCGATCCAAGCCGACCACACGCTGCGCCCTTGTGTGCGATGTTTTTGGTGTTTTTGACTTCCAGTTTGAGGTAGAATTCCTGACGCTGGAGGGAATATGAAAACCGTCACGATTCCGGAACTCATACTTTTCCTGGGTGTTTGGAGTGCAGCCGCTTTGGGGCAGGGTAACCCTCCTACCCACGCACCGCAGGGTACGGAGCTGCCTGCCCAGACGGTCGACTCGGCGCGCCCAAAGCTCAACACGTCTCCCGCCGCGGCCCCTCGGCCGAGGTTCGCTCCGGTTCTTATTTCGGCGACCGACGGGAGCGGTGTGCCGGCGCTCGGCCTCACCAAAGAGCAATTCACGATCATGGATAATAACCATGTCGTGCCCGCACTCAAGGTATTCAATGCCGCCGACGTGCCATTGCACCTCGCCGTAGTCCTACTCGCAGCCCCGGACACGTTCTCCCAGCAACAAGCTGCGGCCATCGACCTCGTGAAGCGAGTGGTCCGTCCGAAGATTGACGAAGCCTTCGTGATTTCGGCACGTGGCAAGAAGCCGTGGCCCTCCAGCAAAATCGACTGGCAACAAGACCCGGAGGAATTGGCCAAGTCGATTCAAGGCTTGGACCGCAATGCGGGACTTCACGATGCCTTCAATTTCAACATGTCGACATCCGAAACGGAACTTGATCAAAACGGCGGCCGGAACACCCTCCAGAGTTATTCGGCTGGCGGAATGAGTGTTTTCGACGCTGTGTTCTATATGATGAACTCAGACTCTCGTCCGGCGCGACGTGTATTGGTGATATTTCGAGATCCGTGGGGACATAGCCCGGGGTTCGGCGGCCGCGTGAACACGGCAGTCGAAGGGCAGCTCACACGGGTGATTGGTGTTGCTCAGGAAATGCACGTTGCAACTTTCGTTATCGGACTGGAGGACAACCGCGTCAACGGCGTTTCCGATACTACAATCGGCAAGAACTACATCTCGGTCCATTCCGGCGAAAATGGCGGCGGAGGGGAATCCAACCAAGCGTATGACAAAATGATGGAGAGGGAGCGGGTCCGGGCCTACGAGGCAGGGAAAACCAACGTGCAGCGACTCGGGTCTGAAACCGGAGGGGCGACGTTCTGGAGCACGAAGAAAAACTACTCCGATGCAGTCGCCAGCATCGCGAACCTGCTGGCTGGGCAGTACATTGTCACGTTTACGCCTGAAGACGCTCCGAGCGCGACGCACTCTCTGAAGGTTACCGCCGGCAGCGCGAAAGTACTAAGCCCCGCAGGCTTCTTTTACGGCGAGATCAAGTAACCGCCAGCGACGCCTTGTATACTAGCGACGCTATGCGATCCGGATTTTCTCTCCTATTCGTTTGCGCTGCACTTTGTGTGTGCCTGGCGGCAAATTCTTCTGCGGCCGTTCCCGGCTCTGCCTATTCCGGCCATCCCAAGCTCGTCGTCATCATCGTCATCGACCAGTTCCGTGGTGACTACCTGGAGCGCTACCGCGCCGACTTCGGCCAAGGCGGCTTCAATCTCTTTCTGGAACATGGCGCCGTCTTCACCAACTGCAATTACGACTACGCCAGCACGCGCACTGCTCCTGGCCACGCTACGCTACTGACCGGCGCTTACGCCGATGGGCATGGCCTCCTCGCCAACGACTACTGGGATCCCGAGCAAGCTTTGGTGAAGGACGCGAAGGGCGACAGTTGCGGCAAGGTGCCTTTCGTTTGGGATAAAGACCAGAAGCTCGTGTGGCTTTCCGAATGGTCGAAGCAGCCGCCGGAAAGCGTCTGCACTCCGGGTAGCGCTTCTCCGCACAACCTGCAGGCGGCAACGCTCGGCGATGAACTGAAGCAAGCGACACAGGGACGCTCGCGCGTGTACGCCGTCAGCCTCAAGGAGCGGGCGGCGGTATTCTCCGGCGGATTTTCGGCAAACGGCGCGTTTTGGCCGGATAGCACGACCGGCGCCTGGACCACATGGTTCGACACCCACGGCATCGCGACTGTCCTGATCAGACCGGACCACTACGTCTTCGGTGTCGCCAACGACGAAGGCGCACTCGGCAAGATGCTCTCCGAACTTGCGATACGTCTTCAATGATTCATCGAGGGTTGCTGCTTCAAGGCTCAAACACTCATCACCATGACGCGGCTTCCAAAGCGAGGATATCAGGATGAAATTGGCAAGTTTCCAGATCGGCAATAGCAAAACCTGGGGTGTGATCGAGGGCGAAGAAGCTCTCGATGTCGGCTCACTCCTGAACGATCGCTATCCTGACCTTAAATCCGTCATCGCGGCCGACGCGTTGCCCGCTGCGCGCGATGCGGCCCGCGAGGCAAAGCGCTACCCCACAGCTGACATCACCTGGCTGCCGGTCATTCCCAATCCGGGCAAAATTCTCTGCATCGGTCTGAACTACGAGACGCACCGGAAAGAAACCGGACGCTCTAAAGTCGAGAACCCCACCGTTTTCGGTCGATTTGCCAATAGCCAGACCGGGCATCTCGCCAACATCATCCGGCCAAAGGTTTCACAC
>Ga0137418_10001781_pt1 | contig 19785 bp, 20 predicted proteins | sample CZODoug3_1_2_16f_FD_122242 | JGI IMG/M metagenome (GOLD analysis project Ga0137418, IMG submission 122242) | Vadose zone soil fungal communities from Angelo Coast Range Reserve, California, USA - CZODoug3_1_2_16fungal (Hybrid Assembly) | ecosystem: Environmental > Terrestrial > Soil > Vadose...
ATGGATTTCTATCTGCAGCGACTCCAGAATGCCATCGCCTCGGTCACGAAAGGAATAAGCGCAGACCTCCTCCAGCAGCATCCGGCAGGGAAGTGGTGTACGGCCGAAATTTTGGAGCACCTGTATCTGACCTACACGGGAACGATCAAAGGATTTGAGCGCTGTCTGGAGGCCGGCAAGCCTCTCGCCCGCGTTCCTACCTGGAACGATCGTTTTCGAACTTTCGTCGTTGTTGGCATCGGCCACCTGCCTGAGGGCCGCACGGCTCCCAAGAATGCAACTCCTCGAGGTCTGCCGCCGGAACAAGTTCTCGCTGAGGTCGTGGAGAAAATTGGAGCCATGGGCGCAGTCATCGCGCAAGCCGAGGAAAAGTATGGCAAACACACCCGACTGCTCGATCATCCGATTCTTGGGCCCTTGCAAGGACGGGAGTGGAGAAAATTCCACTGGGTGCACGGGCAGCACCACATAAATCAGATGCGCGCCTTGCGCGCCAAGTTTTCCGCCTAGTATTCGTACTTTTCCCTAAAGCGGCGCCGCCGCGAATCCCGGGCCCTCCATCCAACGACTTTCGCTGGGGGATTCAATTTCTCTCTGCATTGTTGTGATTGTTTACATTCAAAACTGCAATTTGACACCACACTTGCGGACCGCTACGTTTAGAGCATGAGCGGCAATTCACTTCACAACGACGTCGATATTGATTTTCTGCACGACATAAGCAGCCGCATGGCTGCCGCTGATTCCCTTCATCAAGATCTCAATCAAATCGTCGAGTTTGCTTCCGCGGTTGTGAAGTGTGACTCCTGCTTTGTCTATGTTCGCGAGGAAGACGAACTGGTTTTGCGAGCATCGAAGAATCCCCACGAGGAGGTCATCGATCGCCTTAAATTGCGCGTGGGACAAGGCATTACCGGTTGGGTAGCGGAGCGCCGCGAACCGGTAGCGATTTCGCACAACGCTTCCCAGGATGTCCGCTTTAAATTTTTCAATGAACTGCCAGAGGACTCCTACGAAGCATTTCTTTCGGTTCCGATTCTGTCGCGCGGGCGAGTTGTGGGTGTGATCAACCTGCAACATCGCGAACCGCACACCTATACGCGCCGCCAGATTCGGTTGATCTCCACCATCGGATTCTTGGTGGGTGCTGAAATTGAGATGGCACGACTCGAGGGTGAGAATTCTCAACTACTCCAGCAACTTGAAACGCGCAAACTGGTGGAACGTGCGAAGGGCATTCTGCAGAGAGATCTCGGTATGAATGAAGAGCAGGCTTACCTGGCGTTACAGAGACAGAGCCGCCAGAAACGCCGGTCTCTCAAGGAAATCGCCGAGGCGATCGTGTTGGGCGAAGAAATCCGCCGCGGCTCGCAGGCCAATTGACGTCCGGGGAGCGAAACGTCCCGTCAGAGCCTCGGCACATCTAGTCCGCAAAGTGCTCTACCGGCGCATCGAGTTTGTGCACCGTGACCACGGTCTCCGGCGGTAGAAATCCCACCAGGGGTTCGGGAACGAGGGAAATGCGAGTGAGGTGGCCGCTCTTTTCCTCGATATGCCCAACCATGGAATGCGCGGCCGCCTCCCCCATGGCCGCCAATCGCTGGCGCTTGCGATGGGTGATCGGCTCAGGAACCTTCGAGTTCGGCAGATCAACAAATACCACCGGTAATGCGAAGGACCGTGGCGGCCGTGGCGGCGTAGTATCGATGGTAATGATGCCTTCGACCCCTCGCTGCAACAATTGTGTGGAATGGTTTTCAAACCACTCCGGTGTGTTGTCGCAGGACGCAATCAGTAGGCTGTAACCTTTCTCGCGCAGGAATAGCTCTACGCCAGCAACAATTCTGCCAACTTGCGGATTGCCGAAGTCGGATGCGATCATCGCCACTGTGTAGGTACGTTTCGTTCGCAGGGAGCGCGCGGAAAAATTTGGGCGGTAATTGAGTTGCCGTGCGGCGCGCAGGATCCGATTCTTGGTTCGCTGCGGAATGGCCAGGGCAGCTGGTGAATTATTCAGTACCGCCGAGACCGAACACGGTGCCAGTCCAACCTTATCGGCCACGGTTCGGAGAGTCACAATCCCCGCTCTCCGTGAAGTGATGCTCTCGTTTTTCAGCATGAAATTCCTCCCAGTGAGTTCTCTTTTCGCGAATCTCTTGGAGAATGCGGAGCGGCCAGGTTCAGCCGCTCCACACTCGACTTACAAACTACGGAGTTGAGAGAGCAGCGACTTTGGTTGCCGGCTCGGTGTGCATGCTCGGGGCGCCGAAGGAAAGCTGTTGCCCCAAATTGGTAATAACCAGGGAGCTTACGAACCAATCGTCGCCGCTACGCTGCAGTACGAGTCGATCACGCTCGCTGTTGTTGATGAGCGACGCCGACTTGACCAGCACGATGGCGTTTGCTCGGCCATTGGTGTTGCGCACAAACAGCACCTGTACAGTCTGGTGCTCCAGTGAGTAGGTGTATTCGCCCGCCGGGAGAACCGCAGATCCCCAGCGGACTTCTTTGGTCAGCGTGAACTTGCCCGAAGCTTCTTGAGCTACCGCCGGAATGGCGGAGAGAGTCAGCACCGTGAGGGCAGCGAAAAATATTCTGGGAACCGAAGAACCAATAGTGAATCGCATACCTAACCTCCTCAAGAGTCGTGAGCCGAAGCAGCGAGTGGAAACTCGCAGCATCGCGCGGGTTGTCGGTGAGACGACGAGGTCAGGAAGGTCGACGGAAGGGCGGGGGTCAAAACCCGGATACAGAGTTCACACCATCCCCAATGCTACATCGCAAGGAGGATGACATTACTGTGCGACAAGGGCTGCTCAAAGTCCAATCGAAAAAATCTATTCAAACGATTAAGTAGGCCTGACGAACGGTTGGCCGACAACTCGGTCCGAGCAACAGCATAGAGTGCAAGAGAAGTGCGTTAAGCCCCACGTTGGACTCTCAATGAAAAAGCTTCCCGGCCAGCAAAACAGGGAAGCTTGGAACGTCCCTAAATCGAGATGTTATTCCCGCATCGACGCAGGCACGCCGGCTTTTCGCGCCTGTTCTTGCAGGTCGTCCAGTTGCTTCTTCGCATCATCGAACTGCTTCTGCTTGGCCGCGATCTGGTCCTTGAATTCCGTGTCTTGCTTGTCCCACGATCCGGAGTTGCGCAAACGATTCCCGGCGTCGGCGTAGAAGGTGGCGGCCCGAAGGCGGTATTCACGGTTTAGGAGGTCCAACTCACGCGCGAGCAGATCAATCTGCCCCTGCTGACTCTGAATCTTCTTCTTCCAGTCCTCGTACAGTTGCTTCTTTCGGGCTGCCTCATCGTTGGCCGCGGTTTTCTCTTGGGTTGCCGTCGTTTGATCCGCGGGAGTGGTGGTTGCCGTGGTGGCACCCGCATTCGAAGATGCGGTCGCATCATTGTTGTTGACCCCAGCAGCCGCGTTCGGGTCAGCCGCTGGTTCCTGTCCGACAACCGAGAGCCTGTCGGTCGCGGGAAGGTTGTCGTTGTCGAATTTTTTCGCGGCGGGTGCCTGCCGTCCCTTTTGCTTGCGCACCTGCCGCGCATAGTCCCCCAACCCGGAGTCCTGGGCGCCGGCCAGAGTCACGGCCAGCGATCCCAGGAATGCGACCATCATCGAGAGCAATGCAATGCGTTTCATCTTCACCATCCTGTGCGGGGGCCGGCGTGAGTGCGCCTGCCTCCGTGATTCTTCCTAATAGCTTGTCGTGGCGGTCTTCACTTTCTTGTCCACGAGGAATCCGCCAATCGTCTGATCCAGATGCTTGGCTTCGGCGGCGACATGTTCCGCCAGTTGCTTTGCGAGGTCCGGATCGCTGTTCCGCACCAGTTGCTGCGCATAACCGGAAATTGTGATCAGGGAATTGCGCAAGGCGACTGCCATCTCCGCCGAAATCTCACCGCGCAGTTCGATCTGCTGCCGGATCTCCGCGATCGCTGTGTGATCGTTGATCAGACAGGCCACGCCAAGAGTCGAGCCATCCGCGGCCGGAACTCGTGAGGCAACCACCTCAAGCACGCGACGCTCGCCCGCCGGGGTCAGATATTCTGTCTGCATTTTGCGGAGTGGTTTTCCCTGTGCTAAAGCCGCCTTAACGCCCGCGGCCACCGCCTGAGAGTCTGCGCCCGGTGCACTGGCAGGCGACGTTCCTCGAAAGATGGTTTCCGCATCCATTCCGCTCGGAGAGGCGATACCGAGAATCTTCTTTGCGGCCTGATTCGCCTGCCGGACCAATCCGTTCGAGCCAAAGAACAGCATTCCGCTCGAAAGATTCGAAAGCACTGAAGCGCTGATACTTTCCGCAGTCTGCGCGCGTCTGTGCTCTGCTTGCTGCAGGGCTAGCAGTTCGTGTTTCTGCTGCTTGAGCTGCTGAATGACGGCGTGATACGTCTGCAGCGGCAGTTGATCCGGCGAGCCCGCCGTTTCCGGAAGGGAAAAATCTTCAGCAAGACTCTTGCGAATGCGGCGCATTAGCAGAGCTGCCATCATGAACGCAAAGCCCGAGGCAAAGAGCACCAGCGCGATCTTGAGGAACATCGGGTTGGTCAGCAACTTCACAGCCGTCTCCAGTACCAGGCCAGGAACTGGTTGCCGAAGAAGAATGCGACCATTGCCATGCTGCCCAGGAACACACCGAAGGGCATCTCATAGTGCCGGTACACCGTTTGTGCCGACCGCCAGGCGCGGCGGCGCGCCTGCTGCAGAGTCGCATGTTGCCGCCCTGCAAAGCGACGGGTGCGCTTGACCCACACCGTCAGGATTGTGCACACTCCAAAGACCGATCCGGCGATCGACGCGGTGAAGATCGTGAATACGGTGAGCTTCACTCCCAGAAAGGCACCGATCATGGCCATCAGCTTGACGTCGCCGAAGCCCATGCCTTCGATCCCGCGCGCGCGCAAGTAAATTGCTCCCGCGCCGTAAATGAACGATGCGCCAACCATGGCACCCAGCAGCGAATCGCAGAACGAAAGCAGTCGCGCTGAAATATCGGAACTCAAGGGCAGGGAAACGACGCCAGGAAGAAATTGTGAGGCCAGATCGTTCACCGGAACAAACAAGCTGAAGGCAACGCCGAGCACGATGCCCGACAGCGTCATCTTATCGGGCAGCAATTTTGTTTCCGCATCGGTGAAGATCAGTCCCAGCAACAGGAAAGCCAGGCTGCAGTATTTCAGCGTCGAGAGAGTCAATCCGAAACGCTCGTAGCAAGCCAGAAAAAGAAGGCCGGTCAGCAACTCGACCAGCAGATACCGGGGCGAAATCCTAACTTGGCAGTGTCGGCATCGCCCGCGCAAGAATAACCAACTCAATCCTGGAATGTTGTCATAGGCCGCAATCTGCTGGTGGCAACTCGGGCAGGCCGAGCGGCGCGGCTGGAACACTGACAAGTCCCTGGGCCAGCGATAGATACACACATTCAGGAAGCTGCCAAAGATCAGCCCAAGGACCACACTCGCGGATGTAAAAAAAAGATCCACCGCTCCCTTTGTCTACGGAACGCGCTCTATCTCTAGGGCTGCGCACCAATTATACGGCGGTAGGTCGGCCTGGACCCCAGTACCGAAGTCACTGTCCTTCCGGACGGGGGTCATGTCTAACTTTAAGAAATAGACGGACTTAACATAGGTCCGGGGTGGTTCAGCTGGTTCGGGCCGCTCCCCTTTTGGAGGGAATCCAGTCAGGCTTGCATTGCGATGGTTTGAGGAAGGAACACGGAAAAAACGGTGCCGCTTCGACCAGGTCGCGTGCAGCTGCGTACGGTGATTTGTCCCCCGTGCTTGTGGACGATGCCTTCCGATAGCCACAGGCCAAGGCCAGTACCCGAATCTTTCTTGGTGGTGAAAAAGGGCTCGAAGATGCGAGTGCGGTCCGCCTCCGAAATCCCGCTGCCGTTGTCCGCGAAGATCACGCGCACTCCCGCGCGCTGATTTCCTGAGCGCTCCCGGGCACGGCATACCCGCAAGCGCAGGCATCCGCCCGATGGCATGGCGTCCACGGCGTTGACGATGAGGTTGGAAAACAGCTGGCGCAACTCGCCGGCAAATCCACTGATTTCGCAGCGCTCGTCGAACTCCTTCCTGGTGGCGATCTTCTTGGTCGTGATTTTGACGTTATAGAGTTGCAGCACTTCATCCAGCGTCGAGGAGACGTTCAACGGCTTTGCATCCGAAACATCGCGCACAAACCCAAGTGCCTGCTGCGCGATGTCGGCAATGCGCAGGACCTCGCGCTCTGCCATTTCTAAATGCTGGTCGGCGCGCGTCGGGTCCAGACGGGCAAGATACAGAAGGTTGGTGACCGCCTCCAGCGGATTATTGATTTCGTGTGCGATGGCCGCCGTCAGGCGGCCCGCGGTGGCGAGTTTCTCGTTACGACGCAAGGCTTCTTCCGCGCGCAACTGCTTACTGATATCCCGTACGATCGCCGAAGCTCCCACCACCGCACCCTTCCGGTTGCGCAAGGGGGAGATGGATAGCAGCACGCTCACCAGCGATCCATCCTTGCGACGTCTTTCCGTCCGGTAGCTTTCTACGCTGATTCCGCGCGCTAATTTCGTGAGGTTTGAACGCGTCTCGTGTGCCCGTTCGGGCGGAACTGTCACGAGAACCGATTGGCCCAGCACTTCTTCGGCTCGATACCCGTAGAGTTCTTCGGCGCCGTGGTTCCAACTCGTGATTATGCCTTCTCGGGTCGCACTATAGATGGCATCGTCCGACGACTCGACGATGGCCGCCATCTCCTCCAGAGTTTGGTCCGCCAGCACTTCGGCTCGAGAACGCTGACGTGCGAGGCTGGCTGCGAGCAGTGAAATCACAACAAAGATCAGGAGCCTGGCTACGTCGGAGCCATCCATGGCGAGCGAGAGGCGCGGTTCAAACGCAAGATAGTCGATGGCCACGACCGACAGCGCCGTTCCGAATACCGCAGGTCCAAAACCGAGAAACCGGGCCGTGAAGATGACTCCCAGGATGAAAACCGCGAAAGGGTCGCGATGGATCAGGGAAGACAGCATCCAAAAGCCCGCGCCCGTGACCACGGCGAGGAGGGCTCCGCCGTAGCGCAGCGGCCATGAAAGGTGGCTGGCACGAGCCAGTGCGGGTGTGCTTTCGCTCTCGCGACCCATGAATGGAATTCTCTGCGTTCCGATACAGCAGGAGGATTGAATACTTGGATGCCTGGATCTTCGAGAAAGGCTGTTTGTTGTCAGGCTTCAATGTATCAGGCGGGGGATTGACCCGCAACGTAGGCTAAGCCCATGAAGGGGCATGCACAACAAGGTGGCGAGTGCGCGCTTGTCGTACCCACCCGCCCGCTGCTGAACCACGAGATTTCCAGCCCGCCTTACTTTTTCTGCATGGATTCGATGTAGTGATTGAGGTTTGCAATGCGCTGCTGCACTTCACTCTCGTTACCTTGAGACAGCCGGAAGAACAATGGACCCCAAACTGGCATTTCCTTGCTCCCATGCGCTGGTAGTTCGGCCTGGCCACGGATGACGCTGGTCACGTGCAGGGCCGGATACTTTCCCCCGCCTTTCTGCGTGAGCCCCGTTAGGTCCGTGGGGGTTGCCTTCCAGGCCCATGCCGCCGGGCCGTTTCCTTTCGCGTCGGTGCCGTGGCAGACGGCGCAGTAGCTGTTAAACATCTCCTGGCGTTGGTCGCCTTGACCGTTACGTGCTCGATGACTTTTTCGGAGCTGGTTGCTGCGCTGTTGTGCCATGGCGACACGGCAACGACCACAAAGGAGGCAGCCCCCCAGTAGAGCTGGCGTGCGAACATGATTTCCTGCTGGAACTGCGTACACAAAGCCGAACTGCAACCAACAAGCAAGTGTAGGAGGGAACACCACGGCCCACTGTGGGATGGGTCAAAATCGCATGTGACCAAAAACCGCGGGACGGCTCAGGGCTGACGGAAGCGCAGCAGGTCTCCTCGAAGCACCAGGCCGCGAGGATCGTGACGTGGGAAGTCGCCCTCCCAATGGTTCCAGTTTCTGGGAATCAGGCGCGTGATGGGACGCGTATCGCTCCAACCTCGCCCGGTCTCCTCCCGCAGAAAAACGGAACAGGCCGGAATCGAAGCCACATCGTCTTCACTACGGAGCTTCCATTCGAAGAGCGCCGCCTCCAATCCCTCACTGATCGACTCCGACGGAAGCAGGACCAGAAGCCATGGATGCCGCGCCGTAAGGATCACATCCCGGGCGGATTGATTCGGACCGAGGGTGTGAATTCTGGCGGCGTACTCGCGGGCGACACGGCGGGTGTGGTCGCTCGACCCGTGATCCAGCACCAGGATTTCATCGCAGGGACGCAGCGTCTCAAGAGCCCGTCCCAGGCGAAGCCCGTCATTGCAGGTGTGCAGGATGGCGGTGATCGGAGGCATTGCGAACACGCCATGGGAACACAGTTAGCGGGGTGGAGCAACTCATCCCCATAAAAGAGGGCACGGATTTCCGTGCCCTCTCTCCAATCGCAGCGATATCTACTGCGGATTGTCGTTGGCAGGATCCATCCGATGGCGGTGCGAATCAGGTCCTTGTGCCGGGATCACGGTCAGGGGATTCTGCAGGTTGAAGTTCAACACGGTTTCCGAGGGCAGCTTGATCTGCTGGCCCTTCGTGGCCGCCTGCACGCCTCCGCCAAGCCCGCCTCCGGCGGCTGCGCCGATCGCGGCTCCTTTACCGCCGCCTGCGATGCCGCCGATGATCGCACCGATGGCCGCACCGGCGCCCACTTTCTCGGCGGTGTTCTTTCCGCGGGAGCTGCCCTCCCGCTTGTATTCGTCGGTCTGGATGGCGTAGGACTTGCCGCCTACCGAGATTCGATCCAGTTGCAGCACCAGCAACGACTTGCCGGCAAACTTGCCTGCACTTTTGACATCCACGATGTGACCTTCGACGTCATATCCAGCCGGGATTGCTACGTCCCCTTCGACCGACAGAGGTGAATTTAGCGTGGCCTTGAAGGTCTCGCCCGGCTGGTTCCGCTCCGAATCAATCGTATCGACCAGGCGAACTGCGAGCGTGGTTCCTGCCGGAACTGTGACCTTCTGGGGTGGCGGCGGCGGTGCGGGCGGCGGTGGAGGAGCGGGTGCTGCATCCTGATGGGCCATCGCCATGTTAGTTCCGCCGGAAGGCGCCGCCGGGACAACCGCGGCTGAATCCCTCATCTCGCTGTGCTTCCGGGACGGCGACTTCCGCGTCGCCGGCGCAGGTTTGGGCGTCTCAACCGGTGGCGGTGGGGCCTGCTGCTCCGCTACTGGAGCGGGGGCCTGTCCAACCTGCAGGTTGTTGACAACCTGCTTTACTCCTGGGATCGCCGCAGCATAGCGCGCCGCTGCATCCCGCTGCGCATCATTGTCGACTGCGCCGGACAGCGTTACGGTGCCGTTTTGAGATTGCACGCTCAACTGTTTGCCCTGAAGGCCGGAATCGGTGTTGAGCTTGTCCTGAAGCTGACTGCTGATCTGAGAGTCGTTGGGTGCCTTGGTGCAGGCCACGGTCGCACCCATCGCCGTGATGAGCAGAATGATGGAGAGATAGAGCGATGTTCTCGCCTTCATAGGATGACTCCTGAAACTTGTCGCTGTTTGGATGATACTAGTTTAGATGCAGGTAGGTTGTCTTCTCCAGCCAAAAGTGAGGACCCGGCTGAAGGTGGTCAAAAGGCTTCGGCAAGGGAATTTCCCTTGGCAACGTACGAGGCCGTGTCGCTTTGCAAAAAACTCAACTTTTATGCAGGAACTTGTAGTCCAGAATCGAGGCTGCCAGCCCGGCACCTTCCTCCGCAACTCGAGGTTCTTTCGAGCGGATAACCCGGCCCTGGCACAGCACGTTACTGTTCTTCTGCCCGGAAATCTCTTCGGGCATCTCGAACACCATCTCCACCAACGCGTTCACCGGAAGGGAGGACGCTCCCTGGAAAAGCACGCCGGATTGGCTGATGTTCTCGATCGTGCCCTCCGACCAAGTGCTCAGGTTCTTGACCCGGTAACGTAGGGGAAGATTCAGCTTCAGCCTTCGTGCCCGCGGGACCCACGTGGGCTTCTTCTCACGAGGTCGCCGCCGGGTGCCCGGCTCCGTAACTGTAAGGGCGACGCGCTCGGTCCGGCGCATGGTCGTCCAGTCGTACTTGTATTCCACCGCACAGAGTAAGCAAACCTGGTAATAGTGACCGTCGGCAGCTCGCCGGGGCCAGGAGAACTCGTGCGAACACCGCCCGAGCCTGAGAACATCCATGAGTTTCTGTGGCATATTGACTTCCGGAGAGGTAACTTCCGGACACCGTTCATGATCTAACGGTTACCACGCCTTGGATAGGTTACTTTCGTGCAAGACTGCCTTACGGCGACCGCGCAACACCAAGGGTTGCTACCACTTGGCCTGTGGATGTTTTTCCGCCCAAGCCATTTGTGTATGATCGCGAAATGGACGGGGTGAGCGCGTTCGTGCTGGCGGGTGGTAAGAGTACCCGCATGAATGCCGACAAAGCCTTCGTCGAATTTGGGGGCTCCACATTACTGGCGCGGGCCTTGAAGCTGGCAACCAACGCGTGCTCCGAAACGTGGATCGTGGGCCCGCGGCAAAAGTTCGCGGATTTCGGACAAGTCGTGGAAGACGTATTTCCGAACCACGGTCCCCTGGGCGGAATCCACGCCGCACTGCGCGTTTCGAACACGGATTTGAACTTTCTACTGGCGGTGGACCTCCCATTCGTCGAAGTTAATTTCGTGCAGTATCTGCTGACTCAGGCACAAATCGGTAATGCCATGGCCACCGTGCCACGCGCTGGAGGGGGTTGGCAACCGCTGTGCGCGGTCTACCGCAAGCCGTTTGCAGACGTAGCCGAGACCGCGTTGCATCAATCCGCCAACAAGATTGGCCCGCTCTTTGCCAAGGTGGATGTTCGCGTGGTGGAAGAGACAGAATTGAAGAGCGCGGGCTTCTCGCCAGAAATGTTTCGGAATTTGAATACCCCAGACGACCTGGCTGAGGCTTATAAGAGTTGAGGTTTTGTTAGCGGCGACCTGAGACCTGCTCGCAATGCCCGATGATCCCCAATCCACGCCCTACATCGAATTCAAGCACGTGAGCAAGGCGTTCGGCGACAATCGCGTGCTGGACGATGTTAGCTTCGACGTGCGAGCGGGCGAGACCGTATGCATCCTGGGCCGTAGCGGTGTTGGCAAGTCCGTTTCGTTGCATCACATCATGGGATTTCTGAAGCCCGACTCGGGGCGTGTCATCGTTGCGCATGAAGACGTGACCGACTACGACGAAATGCAGATGGAGGCTATCCGCAAGAAAGTCACCATGGTGTTTCAAAACGGTGCCCTGTTTGACTCGCTCACAGTGGGAGAAAACATCGCATTTCCGCTGCGCGAACGCCGGGACCTGACGGAAGATCAGATTTACCAGATCATCGATGGACTCCTGCAAATGGTAGGTGTCGGACACATGCGCGACCTGCTGCCCTCCGATCTCTCCACCGGAATGAAGCGCTCGGTCGCGATCGCGCGCGCGCTGGCCGCGCAACCGGAATGCGTGCTCTACGACGAACCCACGACCATGGTCGATCCGCTGATGGCGCAGTTGCTCGGCGACCTTATCAAGCGGCTCAAGATCCAACTCCACCTGACCAGCGTCGTAGTCACGCACGACATGCGCCTGGCGAAAAAGCTGGCGGATCGCGTGGTGTTTCTACATGAGGCCAAGGCCATCTTTTTCGGAACATATTCCGACATGGAGAAATCGCCGGAGCCCATCGTGCAGGAGTTCCTGGAACTGGATGAGTTGAAGATTGAGGTGTAACTCGCCACCGGGTCAACGGAAGTTTTTCACCACCATAATGTTCGATTCCTCGAATTCACTCTGCACGTAGAGAAGAGAATCGTTGTCGGGAGACACTGCAAACCCCCAGCCCCAAGGTTTATCGAAACTCGCAATTGCATTGATCTTACGGGTCGCAAACTCAAAGAACTCGACCGTAGTCCGAGGCGTTGTTGTGGTGTTCAGAAAATAGATGCCTTTATCCGCCAGCCCCCAATTGAACCATTCGGTGCCTGCCGGTTGATCGAGAACCCGCACTTCGGGACCACCCGCCAGGGGCATCCTCCACACCCCGTCCGCGTCGTACTTGGAATAATAAAGAAAACGGCCGTCTCTCGATTCGATGGCAGCAATCCCTCCCGCCTTTGTGACTTGAATCGGACGCCCGCGTGTGGGCGAAATCTTCCATATCTGAAACGGACCGCTTCCGCGCCGCGACGAGAAATACAGCCATCGACCGTCGCGCGACCAGTTGGGTGCGAGATTATCCGCGCCGGGAATGGTTGAGGCCAGCTTCGACACATGAGTCTCCACGTCCAGCAGGTAGACCTCAGCGCGCTCGCCCGGATGAAACTCAAACGCGATATACCGCCCGTCAGGTGACCAGTGCGCATTTCCGGCGGTCCCGTGAAGGGCAGTCAGCTGCGCACAATTTCGCCCATTGCTGTCGCAGGCCCAGATTTCCATGGCGCCTAGCCGGTCGGACTCGAAGGCAATGCGTTTTCCGTCGGGCGAAAAATTTGGCCGCAATTTGCGCCCCTTCGCGGCGACCGCGATGGTGGGCGGTCCGGCCGGTTGTTTCCCGTCCTTCAGCGTGATTTTCCAAATGTTGTCTCTCCCGATCGCTTGACGGTAGGCAAGCTCGTTGCCCTCGGGCGGCACCGATGGAGAGTAAGCCATCAACCCGACCCCAGCGACGGGCCGCGGAGCGCCACCGGTAGCGGCTACCCGCCACAGTATGGACGGGCCCTCCCGGATTGACGAATAGATCACCTCGCATCCTTCCGCATTCCAGGTAAGACCGAAGATCGGCCGGTTATCAAAGGTCAAGCGCTTGGGTTCCCCGCCCTTCGCCGGCACCACGTACACGTTATTGACCACCCCGGCGATCGGCCCGCGAACAAAAGCCACCTGTGAGCCATCGGGCGAGAAGGCCGGACTGTCGTCGCGATCCTCCCCGGGTGGCATCGTGAGCCTCCGTGTGGTGGAATCTACTAGCGACAGCAGATTGATCCACGAACGCGTATTGCTCCCGTCATTTTCTGGGAATGCCAGGACTCTTCCATCTGCTGACCACGTCAAATGAGGCTTCAGGTCCCGTGGACTTGAATACAGCTTGCGCTCCATCCCGCCAAGTGCCGGCACAACATAGATGTCATCTTCCCTAGCATTGCGGCGAACGAACGCCACTTGCCGGCTGTCCGGCGACCACGCGGCGCAGCAATCGGCCGGATTGTTGGTCAGCCGGAGCGAACTGTCTCCACCCACCAGGGCGGTGAAGATCCCCGAATTTCTATGCCCGTTGATTTCGCGAAACGCGACTTGGTTGCCATCGGGAGAAAATGCGGGCTCCACCTCGTATCCGGGCAGCACGGCCATCGGGACGATCTCGAGCGGCGGGTCGCTATGCGTCCCCGTCAGTTGCCGGAGTTTCCAGCCCGCGAAAAGAAGCAGAGCCAGAAGGACCATAACCACCGCGCTCCAACTCCAGATCCCGACCCGTGACAAGACGCTGAGCTGAATTCTCGGCGTAGGCACGGGATTGAGAGTGTCCAGAATCGACGGATCGGCTTCCTCTACCGACCCAATAAAGCGATAACCACGCTTGGGAACGGTCTCAACATAACGCGGCGCCTCGGCGGAGTCGTTCAACTTTTCGCGCAACCTGGCCACGGCGCTGTTCAGCCCGTGGTCAAAATCGACAAACGTGTCCACAGGCCACAGTTTCTGCCGTAGTTCCTCCCGTGACACCACTTCGCCGGATCGCTCCACCAGCATGGTCAACACGCGAAAGGGTTGTTCCTGAAGACGGATTCGCCGGCCGCGCTTACGGAGTTCCCCGGCGCGAAAGTCGACTTCGAAGTCTGCGAAGCGAACTGAGGAGGGAAAAGCGACTTGCGGCATAGGGGCCTTAACTAGTTGGACGAATCGCAATCACCAGCGTTAGTGTTCCGGCGCCAATCGGTCCCGATTTTCTTGAAGACCTCAGAGACAAAGGCAATCTCTTCAGCGAATTGCCGCGTGAGATACGCGTGTTCGATAGATGTAGACGGTTGCATTGCCCTCTCCGCCCACTTGCTCGAAAGTCCTCCACAGAAAGTGGGGACGTACCCAAACCAAACTGAGTTCCAGATTCCCATGCGAGGGAGTGCCATGCGATTGCGACCCTGTTCTCCTATTACGTTGTTCATTCTGGCTTCGTTCTATGTTTCGTCGGCTGACGCGCAAGAAGCGCGCAATACACCTGACACACAACAGTTGTTGAGAAGTGAAGTGCCGGGCGAACTTGCGACTCTGAGACAGAAGGCAGAGGGAGGAGATCCAGCGGCCCAGACCGCACTAGGCGATCGCTACTTTGCCGGCTCAGGAATCCCACAGGACTTCATACAGGCCGAGAAATGGTACGCCGCCGCCGCCGCGCAGAATTTCGCCGAAGCGCAATTCGTTCTGGGATATCTGTACCAGCACGGAGTGGGAGTCCAGAGGAACGACCGTGAAGCGTTTCGGCACTACCGTGCTGCCGCCGAACAGGGACACGCAATTGCGGAAAACAATCTGGCATACCTGTACCGACACGGACGAGGGGTTCACAGGAACGCGCGCGAAGCCGTGCGCTGGTATCAAGCTTCCGCCGAACACGGCAATAAGATCGGACAAGCCAACCTGGCCAGCATGTATTTCATCGGTCGAGGCATACCCCGCAACAATCAGGAAGCGGCGCGCTGGTTTCTCGCTGCCGGCGAGCAGGGCATTCCCGAGGCGCAGAACAGCCTTGCTGTTCTTTACTACAACGGGGTGGGAGTGCCCGTCGACTACGAGAAGGCTGTCTACTGGGCTCGTCGCGGCGCCATGCAGGGCTACGCCATAGCGCAAGCCGACCTTGCCTATCTCTATGAACAGGGGAAGGGCGTGCCCCTCGACTATGTAACGGCCTATATGTGGTACAGCGTCGCGGCAGCGAACGGGGACAAGAAAAGCGCTTCGCGGATGAAGACCCTTACTCCACTGATGCAGCCGCAACAACTGACGGACGCCAAAAACCGGGCCTCCGCCTGGGCGCCGCGTCCCGAGAGCGTGGCGATCGCGAGCCAGAGGGGGAGTGCAACATCATTTCTTCCTGGGAACTTGGTCGCCCGGGATTTCTGATGAAATCTAGAACCCTTGCTGGACGAGCCTTTCGATTGTGAGAGGGCTGTTGGCGGATTCGCCTTTCATCATCTTCTCAACATACTTCGCGATCATGTCGGCCTCGAGATTGACAGGATCGCCGGCTTTCAGGGATCTGAGATTGGTCATCTCCCAGGAATGAGGAATGATCGCGACCGTTACCTCCAGCCCCTCGATCTGCGCGACGGTGAGGCTGATGCCTTCGATGCAGAGCGAGCCCTTGAAAATGACGTAGCGTGCGAGGTCCGCGGGAATACGTATATGCAGCCAGTAGTCGTCGGCGCCAGGAATGCGATCGAGTGCGAGGAATTCTCCTGTGCCGTCGACGTGACCCTGCACGATATGGCCGCCAAAACGCCCATCCGCACGCATCGGTAGCTCAAGATTGACGAGGGCGCCCTCGTGCATGCGCGAGAATGACGTCCGCTTCCAGGTCTCGTCGGCCAAGTCGAAGGCGACCGAGCTCGGAGTGATGTCCACTGCGGTCAAACAGACCCCACTGACCGCGATTGAGTCGCCTTTCCTGAGTTCCTTGGCAAGGTGAGTCGCTGCAACCGTGAGACGGTGCGTTCCGCGCTCTTGTTTGATGGTTGTAACTTTGCCCACTTCTTCAACGATGCCGGTAAACATGCGAACCTCCGGATCGAACGCTAATCATAAGTCCAGCCGGGACGCGACGCAGTGACGGACGTCAATCGCGGTAGGGATCGCGCAGATAGCCCTCGACCGCGAAGTCCTCTCCGAAGCGGTGCAGCCGGATGGACTTTACGTGGGCCGCGTCATTCATCCGCGGCAAACCTGACGCAGTCGCGAATGGCACCGAGCCCGCTCCCGCCAGGATCTTGGGCGCGTAGTACAGGAAAACTTTGTCGACGATGCCGGAGTGCAGGGCGGCCCAGTTGATCATCGCCCCGCCTTCGATCAGCACGCTGGTGATTTCCAGTTCTCCTAGCAGACGCACGATGCTCTCCATATTCGGTCGCCCGTCTGTCGTCGCTGCGGGCAGTTGCTCCACGCGAATACTCCGTTCGCGCAGAACCTGCTTCCGCTTTTCCTCTGCAAAAGAACAAACGACTAGCACGTCATCATGGGCGGTGCTCACAACACGCGATTCCAACGGCAGTCGCAATCGCGAGTCGACGATAACGCGCAGCAAAGGGCGGCGCCGTGGCGAGCCGCTGCGATCGGTGAGCAGAGGATCGTCGGCAATGATGGTGCCGACGCCCACCAGGATGGCATCGTTCTGGTGGCGCAATTCCTGTACATGCGCGCGGGCCACTTCGCTTGTAATCCAGCCTCCACTGACCGAACCGGAGCCGAGTGCGGTGGGATTCTCCGACTCGCCGGGCGGCGGGGCAATCTTGCCGTCCAAGGTCATTGCTGTCTTCAAGGTCACCAGAGGCGTATGACGATGGATGTAGTTCGCGAAGGCTTCGTTGACGCGTTGGCAATCGTCAGTGAGAAACCCGGAGGCGACGACAACTCCGGCCTCGCGCAGGCGGGCAAATCCCCGGCCGCTAACCAGTGGGTTTGGATCCAAAATCCCACCGACCACCCGGCGAATGCCCGCCGCAATTAACGCATCCGCGCACGGGCCGGTTCGCCCCTGATGCGAACACGGCTCAAGATTGATGTAGAGAGTCGACCCGCGGGCTCTTTCCCCCGCGTGTTCCAGCGCGAGCACTTCCGCATGTTTCAGGCCGTCGTAGGTGTGCGTGCCGGCGCCCACCACTTCGCCGCGGTTGTTCACGATCACTGCGCCCACGTTGGGATTGGGGGCGGTGAGGCCGATGCCGCGGCGCGCCAGATCCAACGCCTGACGGAGAAATTTTTCGTCGGTGTGATGATCGGACATTCGGTTGAAAAGCAGGGCGGCGTTGCGTCAAAGCGCGCGCAGAACCCAGGAAAGATTTCTCACCGTCGCGTGGAAAAGAAGCCGCCCGTCTCTTCTTCGGGTTCGGCCACAGCAGCGCCACTGCGGCTTTTGGGCCCGCTTCGTACCGGAGCCATGCGATAAGCATACGGGTCACCGGGCAGACCAGGTTCCCGCCTCCAAAGTCGGCGCACTCGATCAAGCAAGCCCCGCAGCAGCGACCTACGATCAGGATTTCTGGCCATGCTTCCCTCCGTGATTGTGTGGCAATTAAATCCTCAGGCGAACAAGGAGTCGACAAACTCCGACGGATCAAAGGGCAGTAGATCCCCAGCCTTTTCCCCGACCCCAACGTAGCGCACCGGCACACCCAACTCTCGCGCAATGGCCACCACCACTCCGCCTTTCGCGGTGCCATCGAGTTTAGTCAGCACAATTCCCGTGACCCCTGCGGCCTCCGTAAAGAGCCGTGCCTGCTGCAATCCATTCTGGCCAGTCGTGGCATCCATGACGAGCAACGTTTCGTGCGGCGCGCCCGGAATGATGCGTTGCGCGGTACGACGCATCTTGTCGAGTTCTGCCATCAGATTGCTTTTCGTGTGCAAGCGACCGGCGGTGTCGACGACGACATAGTCTGTCTTACGAGCGGTAGCGGCTTGCAGCGCATCGAACAATACTGCAGCAGGATCGCCACCAGCCTTGGTCTTGATCACTTCTGTGCCCGTGCGTTGTCCCCAAACTTCCAGTTGCTCGATGGCGGCCGCGCGAAACGTGTCGGCGGCACACAACAGCACATTCTTCCCCTGCGAACGAAATACTTGCGAGAGCTTGCCGATGGTTGTGGTCTTGCCTGTGCCGTTCACCCCCACCACCAGGATGACTTCGGGCGTCCCTTCCACCTTCTGAGGCGGCTGCGAGTTAGTTGCGGTGAGGATGGCAAGCAGTTCTTCCTTCAGCAGTCGCTTCAACTCCGCGACGTCCTTGATCTGTTTGCGATCCGCTTTCTCGCGAAGTTTGGCCAGGACTTCCTGCGTCGTCGTGACCCCGAGGTCCGCTCCAATCAGCGTAGCCTCGAGATCGTCCAACGTATTGCGGTCGATCTCCTTACTGAACGAAACTGCTTCCTCGATGCGCTCGGCAAGGTTCTCGCGGGTGCGCGAGACCGCCTCCTTCATGCGATCGAGAAAACTAGGTTTCTTCTGTTCTTCTTCGAGGCTGCCAAAAAGAGTCTGAATCATGAGGCTCGGGTCTTTCCTGAGGCAAATCTCAATTATAGCGGCCAAGGAAGAGCAACGTTTCAGGCGCAGGGTAAAGGCAGGCGGTTGCCGAGAAATCTACGGGCGAGGAGCGAATTCATCTTAGCCCAGCGCTTCAGCGCTGGGACAGCCGAGCAGTGCAAGCCAATCCCGGAGGGGACGACCCACACGTTCTAGAAACGCGTAGTCCCCACTACTGGATCAGCGGGAGCAGGTCCAGCCGCAACTCCCGCGGCCGCCGCTGCGGCCTGTGACATTGGCGGGCCGCCGACCGTTGCTTCCGAAGGGGTAGGTGTCGGCCCGGCCGGTTCAGGAGCCTGCGTTCTCACCAACCGGCGCACCCGGATTTCCCCGCGGTCATAAACCGCAGTCAGTGCAGCCACAGCCTGCGGATCCAGACGCTTGCCGGCGAGATTATGAATGATGCGCAACGCTTCCTTGGGCTCGTACGCCCGCTGATACGGACGGTTCGTGGTCAATGCGTCGAAGGTGTCAGCGACGGCGATGACCCGGGCCAGCAGCGGAATCTGGTCACCTTGTAGTCCATAGGGATATCCGCGGCCATCCAGAGCCTCGTGATGCAGTTCGATGCCCGGCAGCATTTCTTTCAGCTGCTTCACCGGGCGCAAAATGTTTGCGCCTTTCGTGGTGTGGGTCTTCATGATCTCAAACTCTTCTGGCGTAAGCGCTCCCGGCTTCTTCAGAATGTGATCTTCGATGCCGATCTTGCCCACATCATGCAACTGAGCCGAAATGCGCAGGATCTCCAGAAATTCATCGTCCAGCTGCATTTCCTGCGCAACTTGCATGGAGTAGCGCGTGACCCGGTCGGAGTGGCCGCGTGTGTACGGATCCTTTTCGTCGACCGCGCCCGCCAGCATCTGGATGGAACCGATGAACAGTGCACGATTCTCTTCGGCGGCATGTTTTAAGTCTTCAACGAACTGCTGGAGCTCTTCCGACATAACGTTGAACGTGTCGGCCAGTTCTCCAATCTCAGTGCGGCTCTTCAATTCCACACGCTTGGAAAAATCCCCGCGTGCGATAGCGCGGCTGGACTCGGTTAAGACTTCCAGCGGGTTGGTGATCCGGCGCGCGGCGTAGATACTCACCATCATGCTGGCCAGCACCGCGAGTAAAGCCAGCAGGCGCGCCGTGTGCTGCATCTCGAACACACCCCGATATGCTTCCAGCTGTGGTTTCTGCACCACGACCGCCCAGTCGAGCGCTGTGACCGGGCTGTAGGTGCCGAGCATCTCCACCCGAGCGTTGCCATCCCGCATTGTGAATTCTTTGGTGGCAGCCAGCTGGGCCTTGCTGCCTTCGTCCACAAAGTTACGGACAATTTCCAGGTTCTTCATGTCTTGGCCGGTGGCGTAGTCAGGCCGATAAGCCGCAACCAGTCGGCCCTGGGCATCCACGACGTAGG
>Ga0137418_10001783_pt1 | contig 19767 bp, 18 predicted proteins | sample CZODoug3_1_2_16f_FD_122242 | JGI IMG/M metagenome (GOLD analysis project Ga0137418, IMG submission 122242) | Vadose zone soil fungal communities from Angelo Coast Range Reserve, California, USA - CZODoug3_1_2_16fungal (Hybrid Assembly) | ecosystem: Environmental > Terrestrial > Soil > Vadose...
AACTCCAGTGGATGAGTTCCGGATCCACCACAACCCAATCCGCCATTCCGGCTCCCGCCATCTCTCATCCGAAATTTGACTGGAAACTCTGGGGCGCGGCCGCAATGGCCCTACTCGCGATCGCAAGCATTCTGTTTCACTTTCTTTCTCATCCCGCAACGCCAGCCCCATCTCGCATGCGCTGGATCATCTCCCCGCCGGATGGCAAGCAGTTCCTGGCCACCGGCGATGCGCCCGCCCCAGTCGCCATCTCGCCCGATGGCCGCCGCATCGCATTCGTAGCTGGCACCCCTGGCAAAGCGCAGCTCTACGTCCAGTCCCTGGACGCGCTGAAAGCCAACGCTCTGCCCGGCACTGAAGGCGCATCCTGGCCCTTCTGGTCGCCGGATAGCCGCTCCCTTGGTTTCTTCGCACACAGCCAACTCAGGCGCATCGACCCCGACGGCGGAGCCGCCATCGAGGTCTGCGAGGCTCGCGTGCCGCGCGGTGCTTCCTGGGGCGCCGATGGCGTCATCGTTTTCACGCCCGAAACCACCACCGGCTTATTTCGCGTTTCTGCTTCCGGGGGCCAACCCGTTCCTGTCACGACCACGGACCCTGGACTCGACTCTCATCGCTGGCCCTTCTTCTTGCCCGATGGCAAGCACTTCCTCTACTATGCCGCTGGGCATAATGACGTTGGCCATGCTCACGACAGCCTCTACGTTGGCTCCATAGAAGGCGGGCCAGGCAAATTTCTTCTGTTTACCCATGCCAACGCCGCCTATGCCAACGGCCATCTGCTCTTCGTCAAGGACAACGCGCTGACGGCCCAACCGTTCGATGTGAGCAGTTTGGAGTTGAGCGGCGATCCGGTTGTTGTCCAGGACGGTGTCGAGGAACACCGCACATGGTGGATGGCAATTTTCTCCGCTTCACAAAACGGAACGCTGGTTTTTGCTCCCGTCCAGAACCCCGACAACACCCTGCTCTGGATGGACTCGACGGGTAAGCATCTCGGCACCGTCGGCGAACCCGGCCGCTATGCCAGCCTCCATCTCTCTCCCGATGAAAGCCGTCTTGTGGTCGAACGGGACCGCCCCCACCACGACCTCTTGCTCTATGATCTTCGGCGGAATGACCTGCGCGGCGAGGATCTGCTCCCCACCCAGTTCACCTCCGGCGTCACCGCCGGCCTTCCCGTCTGGTCCGGCGACGGCACCAAGATCGCCTTCGCCTCCGAAAAGGCAGGCACCTTCGAAATCCACGTAAAATCCACATTTGGAACGAAGGAAGAAGAAGTCCTGGTGGCCACCCCGAATTCCCTCCCAGTCCATTGGGCTCCCGACGGCAGCGCGCTGCTCTACTCGACCGACGAGAGCGGACTCCAGGACGCCAGCCTCTGGGCCCTGCCCCTGCAGGGTGCGCGCACGCCGCGACTCCTCTTGAAAGCTCCCTCCTACACCAGCGACGGAGTCTTTTCTCCCGACATGCGCTGGATCACCTACAGTTCCAGGGAATCAGGAGCACAGAGGGTGTATGCGACTCCCTACCCGGGCCCCGGCCCCCGCATCCTCATTTCCCCCGGCTACGGCGGCAACCCCGTTTGGTTCAAAGATGGACACGCCATCCTGTACCTTGGCGACGCCGCTAATCTCGAGGTCACCGAAGTCCACGAACAAGGCTCAGACCTGATCGTGGGCAAAACACGCGAAATTCCCCAGCCCATCGAAGCCCCGGTGGGCGAAGGCTTCCCCATGGACGTAGCCAAGGACGGTCGCATCCTGGCCATCACCCGCGGGCAAGACAACCGCACCCAACTCGTCGTCGTCTCCAATTGGGAGGCCGGGCTAAAGAAATGAGCTTAGCGGCCGGCACGAAACTTGGCCCCTACGAAATCCAATCCCCCCTGGGCGCGGGCGGCATGGGCGAGGTCTATCGTGCCCGCGACACCCGCCTCGAACGCAGCGTTGCCATCAAAGTTTTGCCTGCGCATCTGTCGTCCGACCCCGGCCTGAAGCAGCGCCTCGAACGCGAATCCAAGGCGATTTCCGCCCTTCAACACCCCAACATCTGCACGCTCTATGATGTCGGCTCGCAGGACGGCGTGGACTTCCTCGTCATGGAGTTGTTGGAAGGCCAAACCCTGGCCGAACGCCTCTTGAAAGGGCCTCTGTCGTTGGCCCAAACGGTGACTGTCGGCATCGAAATCGCCCAAGCGCTGGAAGCAGCCCACCGCCAGGGCATCATTCATCGCGACCTCAAGCCCGCCAACATCATGCTGACGAAGTCCGGCGCTAAACTAATGGACTTCGGTCTGGCCAAGCCCGAACTGACGATTTCGGGAACGAAATCGGGCACGACCGTGGGTCTGACTCCCTCCACGCCGACCATGAGCTTCGCTTCGCTCACTTTGGCGACCTCTCCGCTCACGCAGAAGGGTTCCATCGTAGGAACGTTCCAATACCTCGCCCCGGAGGTCCTCCAAGGAAAGGAAGCCGACGCCCGTAGCGACATCTTCGCCTTTGGTTGTGTCCTCTACGAAATGATCACCGGCCGCCGGGCGTTTGAGGGAAAATCGCAAATCAGCGTGCTCTCCGCGATTCTGGAAAAAGAACCCGACCCCATCGGCCCCAGCCAGCCCCCCATGCTCGACCGCCTTATCCGCGCCTGCCTGGCCAAGGACCCAGCCGACCGCCTGCAATCCGCCCACGACGCGGCCATGGATCTGCGCTGGATTACCGAGTCTGCCAAAGATACGCAGCCCAGCGATTCCAAAACAACGACTACAAGATTCAAGAGGTACTGGCTCGCCCTGCTCGCCGCCGCTGCCCTCGCTCTCGCAGCCCTAGCCGCCTACGCCGGATATTCCGCCAAACCCAGCGCCACGGCAGAATCCCTCCACGCCGAACTTCCGCCGCCCGATAAGTTTGCTTTCGATACCACTGGCGACGTCGGCGGCATGCCTGTCCTCTCCCCGCAGGGCGATCGAGTCGCCTTTGTGGCCCGTTCTCAGGACGCGAAGACCCTCTGGGTACGTTCGCTCAACAGCGATCTCGCAAGGCAACTCGAGGGCACTCAGGGGGCCGGTCATCCTTTCTGGTCGCCCGACGGCCGTAGCCTCGGCTTCTTCGCCAATGGCAAGCTGATGAAGATCCCTGCCGGCGGTGGCGCCATTTCCATGCTGGCCGATGCCCCGAACGGCCGCGGCGCTGCCTGGGGCGCCGATGATGTCATCCTCTACTGCGCCAATTACCTCGGCCCCCTCATGCGTGTTAGCGCGCAGGGAGGCCCCGCCACCCCGGCTACCGTTCTCGACAACAGGATGCACTCCACTCATCGCTTTCCCTGGTTTCTTCCCGACGGCAAGCATTTCCTTTTCTTCGCCACCAGCCATTCCGGAGGTAACCCCAAAGAAAACGGAATCTACATGGCCTCCGTCGATAATCAGGAAACCCACTTCGTTGTGGCAACGGATTCCGCCGCACAGTATGCGTCCGGCTACCTGCTCTTTCGCTCGGGCAGCGCGCTGATGGCGCAAAGCTTCGATCCGGAATCCAGCAAGCTGTCAGGATCAGCTCACCCTCTCATCGACAACATCCGCTACGACTCCGGTGTATGGCGCAGCATTTTTTCCGTTTCGCAAAACGGTCTCCTCGTCTACCAAGCCGGCGACACGGCGATTGCGGGCATGCGCATTGCCTGGTTCAATCGGTCCGGCAAGGAACTCAGCACCGTCAACGATCGGGAAAATACGACGATCGATCTGCGGCTCTCACCGGATGGAAAACGCTTGGCCTACGGCGGGCCTCTCGGCATATGGATCCTTGACCTGATCCGCAAAACCAAAACGCGAATTACGTTCGACCAGGAAACGGTCGCGCAACCTTCTTGGTCGCCGGATGGTTCCACGCTGGTGTTCGCGGCCGCCTCGAGGCCCGGCTCCACCGACGTCGAAATTCGTTCCAAAGCCTCCGACGGCAGCGGAACTGAGAAGACTCTCGCTGCTCTCTCCGGCGGCTCCGCGTATCTTTACCCAAGCCTGACTCCGGATGGAAAGTATGTAACCTATGTTTCGAGCGCGGGTCAGAAGACGACTGCCCTCTGGATAGCCCCCGTTGGCGACGATACAAGGAGAGACGCCACGCCGGTCGCCCCCGTCGCCATTGTCCAGCCCCCTTCGCCGCAGTATTCCCTGTCCATTCACCGCGTTTCTCCCGACGGCCATATGGTCGCGTACGAGTCGAATGAATCCGGCGCCTCTGGCAATACCGACGTCTATGTCACAACCTTTCCGGAAGGCAAGGGAAAATGGCGCGTCTCCACCATGGGCGCGGGCTATCCGATTTGGAGTGGCAACGGAAAGGAACTCTTCTTCCGCGACGCCAACGATATTCTCTATGCCTGCGCCATCAAACGGAATGGGGACGAAATCGAAGTCGGCACACCGCAACGGCTCTTCCGCGTCTACCTCCCCGGCGTTGGGGTCCCTTATGACGTCTCCGCCGACGGCCAACGTCTGCTGGTCAACTTGGCAGAAGAGGAAGGCCAAGCACCCCTCCGACTGCTCACCAACTGGCCGGAGGAGCTGAAGAAGTAAGGGTTCCGCAGGACCCACGAGACTCGTCGAGCCGTTGGCTCAGCCAGGAGCGGTCCACGACGCCCCGCGCTATTCTGAACAACGGAAGCTAAGCCCATCGCCGGCCCGAGAGTGTCCCAACAATGGAAAATGCAAATCATAGTCTGGTAGAACGAATCTTTCACGATGCGCAATTCATCAGCTACCTGGGAATTGAACTGACTTCCTGCGGCAAAGGCTGGTGCGAAACAAGAATGAAAGCAGCGCCGCCCCTGCGGCAGCAACACGGCTATGTCCACGCGGGCGCGCTGACCACTATCGCTGACCATACTTGCGGCGGAGCCGCCGCGACCACCGTGCCAGAGGGCTACGAGGTCATCACCGTGGAGAACAAAGTCTCATTCCTTCGCCCAGCGTCGGGGCCGGAGGTTTACTGCCGTGCAGAGGTGTTGCGCGCCGGCAGAACTCTCGTCTTCGTGGAAGCGGAAGTCACAGTCGAAGGCGAAGCAGGCCGCGTCATCGTCGCCAAAGCATCCAGTACGCTGGCGGTCATCCCTCTGCGCACGAAGCCGGCCAACTGAGCTGGGAGCGGTGTCGAAAGAGTGATTTTCTGGCCGAAAGCCTCCGCGGAAACGGCGTTCAGACCGGCGAGCTATCCATGGCGTCAAAGGATTCGGATTCTCGTTCTTCTCGAAAGCCAGGATGGCTTTGGAGGAGCCGCGCGCAGCGGTTCCAGCGAAGAATGGAATCATCGTTACCAGCAGGCCGAATCGCTTCGGCTTGCTCGAAGCACCGCATCGCCTCCTCGAAGAGTGGGGCGAGAGTGTGTGGGGAACGCCCCGCCCGCATCTGTGCCTTGGCCCGCCTTTCATGCAGGAGACCGGTGTAGTACAGACGTTCGTACGGATCGACTAATGTCTGGAAAAGAGTCTCTGCTTCGCGATGACGATCGTGCGCATCCCCACAGAACTCGTCTGTGATGGCGAGGCCTAGTAGGCGGAGGGCTAATTGGTGCTCCGGATCGACTGCCAGGATGTCACGACAGATCGATTCGGCTTCTTCAGGCTCGTTGAGCGAGCGGTAGACATCCACCTTCGAGATCGCTTCGGGAATACCACCCTTCGAGATGGTCTTCAGCTTGAGTTCCATCATGGGACCTCCTTGTTCGTTAACCCAGTTGCCGTTCGTCCGGCGGCGTCAGCCCGATTCTTTCACTCCGCGAATCTTGCGGACCAGCATGAGCAGTGGATCATAAAATTCGTCGACCACTCGTTCTTTTAGCGGAATGATCGCATTGTCCGTAATGTGGATATCCTCGGGGCAGACCTCGGTGCAGCACTTCGTGATGTTGCAGAGGCCGATGCCGAGTTCGTCTTTGAGCAGCTTCGTGCGTGACTTCGAGTCCAACGGGTGCATTTCAAGGCCAGCTACCCGAACGAAAAATCTGGGGCCGCCGAATGTCTCCATCTTTTCGTGATCGCGGAGAACGTGGCAGACGTTCTGGCACAGGAAGCATTCAATGCACTTGCGGAATTCCTGCACGCGATCAACATCTTCTTGCGACATCTTCCATTTGGTATCGGCGAGCGGCGTGAAGGGCGGAATCTTCTTGTTGACGCGGTAGTTCCAGGAAACGTCAGTGACGATGTCCTTGATCACCGGGAAAGCCTTCAGAGGCTGGACCGTGATGGGCTGGTCGAGCGGCAGCGCATCCATGCGGGTTTTGCAGGTTAGGCGAGGCTTGCCGTTGACTTCGGCGGAACAGGAGCCGCACTTGCCTGCTTTGCAATTCCAGCGCACCGCCAGGTCCGGGGCCTGATACGCCTGGATGTGGTGAAGCGCATCGAGCACGACCATGCCGGGCGCGATCGGGACGCGATACGTGGCGGCCTTTCCGCCTTCGCGGTTGCCGCGGAACACCTCAAAGACTGCTTCGGCCATCGTGCCTCCGCTGTTTGTTTTCTCTATTTCTCGTCGGCGACAAGTTGCTTCAACTCATTGGGTAATTGGGGCACAGGCGACTGGCGTAGCGTCATCGCCCCACTCTCCCGGACAATTACATTATTCTTGGTTCCCCAGGTTGCGTCGAGAGCGGGATGATCAATGCGGCTGTGAGCGCCACGGCTCTCTTCGCGAGCCAGAGCGCTACGTGTAACGGCCTCGGAAACTGTCAGCATCGACTTCAAGTCCTGCGCGAGGTGCCAGCCCGGGTTGAACATGCGTGAGCCTTCGACGCTTAGCTGTTCGGCGCGAGCCTTGAATTTCTCGAGTTCCCCAAGGGCGCGAGCGAGATCTTCACGAGTGCGGTAGATCCCGACGAGGCTTTGCATAACGTCCTGCAGCTCGCGATGAATGGTGTAGGGATTCTCGCCTTGCGTGCGTTCGAAGGGAACGAGCAGTTCGCGCGCGGCGTTCTCGATCTGTGTGGAGTTAACCGATGTCGTTGGTACTTTTTTCGCGTGCTCCGCGGCTGCGACTCCTGCGCGGCGGCCGAAGACGAGAAGATCGGAAAGTGAATTGCCGCCCAGGCGGTTTGCGCCGTGGAGTCCCGCCGCTGCCTCACCCGCGGCGAAGAGTCCGGGTACCGTCGACTGCGCGGTTTCCGCCTCGACGCGAATGCCGCCCATCATGTAGTGACAGGTGGGGCCGACTTCCATCGGTCCCGTGGTGATGTCCACATCCGCGAGTTCGCGGAATTGGTGATACATGCTCGGAAGCTTTTTCTTCACATACTCGGCGGGCTTGCGCGAGATATCGAGGAACGCGCCGCCGTGTTCCGTGCCACGGCCTTCGCGGACTTCTGTATAGATGGCACGCGCGACCACGTCACGTGTGGAAAGCTCCATCTTCTTCGGATCGTATTTTTCCATGAAGCGCTCGCCTGCTTTGTTAGTCAGTAGGCCGCCTTCGCCGCGGACCGCTTCTGTGACGAGAAGCCCCTGCACGCCGGGAGGCCACACCATTCCAGTGGGATGGAACTGCACGAACTCCATGTCCATCAACTCGGCTCCGGCGTTGTAAGCGAGCGCCATGCCGTCGCCTGTGTACTCCCAGGAGTTGGAAGTAATTTTCCAGGCTTTGCCGATGCCGCCGGTGGCAATAACGATCGACTTGGCTCGGAACACGACGAACCGGCCCTGCTCGCGCCAGTAGCCGAACGCTCCGGCGACGCGGTCGCCGTCCATCAACAGGCGGCTGATGGTGCACTCCATGTATACGTCGACACCGAGCTGCACGCCGCGGTCCTGCAACGTGCGGATCATTTCGAGGCCGGTACGGTCGCCTACGTGGCACAGGCGTCGGAAGGTGTGTCCGCCAAACGCCCGTTGCAGGATTTGTCCGTCCTGCGTGCGATCAAAGAGCGCCCCCCATTGTTCCAATTCCCGGACCCGCTCGGGAGCTTCCTGGGCGTGGAGTTGCGCCATGCGCCAGTTGTTGAGCAGCTTACCGCCGCGCATGGTGTCGCGAAAGTGAGTGCGCCAGTCGTCGGCGGAGTCCACGTTGGCCATGGCGGCCGCGATCCCCCCCTCTGCCATGACGGTGTGGGCTTTGCCGAGGAGCGATTTGCAAACCACGCCGACGTTGGCGCCTTCGGACAAGGCTCCCAGGGCGGCTCGCAGGCCGGCGCCGCCGGCGCCGATGATCAATACATCGTGGTCGTGGGTCTCGAATTCAGTCACATGAGTCTCAGGTCGGTGATTGTGCCGCTGGCAACCAAGCGGATATAGAAGTCCGCAAGGCCAACCGTAACCAGGCTAATCCAGGCAAACAGCATGTGCCGGTTGTTGAGCATGCTCAACCAGCTCCAGGCGGTGTGCTGAGGGCCTCCGAACGACGCGCAGGAAAAGCAATCGAGCCTGCCCCCGACCAAATGGCGGAGCGAGTGGCAGGACAACGCGTACGTGGTTAGCAGGCTCACATTGAGGAGCAGAACCAGAGTGCCGACGCCCACTCCGAATCGTCCGTCAAAGATGAATGCGCGGTACGCGTCGTGCCAAAGAAAACAGAGGAAAATGATCGCCGCATAGAGAAAATAGCGGTGCAGGTTCTGCAGGATAAACGGGAATGCGGTCTCGCCACGGTAGTTGCGCGTGCCGGGCTCGCCGACTGCGCAGGCTGGGGGATCGAGGAAAAATGCGCGATAGTAGGCTTTCCGGTAGTAGTAGCACGTCGCGCGGAATCCGAGAGGCCACACCAGGATGAGCAACGCCGGAGAAAACGGCCACCACCGGTGATGAGGGTCAATGAGAGGCGAATAAAACGGCGAGAGATACGGGCCCCATTCGTAATATTTCCCTTCGAAAGCGCGCGCCGTCGCGTAGAGTCCGAATCCACCGAGGAGGATGATGGCGGGCAGTAACTCCAGCCACCACGCATCCCGCCGCATCGTGCTGCCCAGGCGACGTTCCCCGATTGTGGTTAGGCCTGTTGACATAGCCCCTCCGTCTCGTGGTGCCTAGAGTAAACAGAAAGAGTCAAGAATGTCCAATCGGAAGAGCAAACAAAACGGGCACTCCGGAAGGAGTGCCCGTTACGAGTTCCGCAGTGGCTCGGGCGGAACGCGGTGCGCAGCTATCGTGCAACCGGTTCGGGTGTTTGGATGCCGCGGAGCTTGCTGGTATCGAGGCCCAAGCCCTTGGCGACGCCTTCTCCGTAGGCCGGATCGGCTTTGTAGAAGTGCGTCACTTGCAACTCCTGAATACGCTTGGGAGTTTGTGACAGGTTGCCCACGATGTTGCTGATGAGGCGCTGCTTAGCATCCGCTGGCATCAGGCGGAACAGATTCCCAGGCTGCGTGTAGTAGTCGTTCTCGTCCCGGTGATTGTGGCGGTCGACGGTTCCGGAGATCATCTTCGGGCGCTCGCGATACGCCGCGTCCTCGGTAGGGCCTCCGAAGCTGTTGGGCTCGTAGTTTTGCGAGGCCCCGCTGTTGCCATCGAAGCGCATAGCGCCGTCACGGTTATAGGTCGCAAAGGGGCATTGCGGCTTGTTGACGGGCAGAGAATCGTAATTGACTCCCAGGCGGTAGCGGTGTGCATCGGGGTAGGAAATCAGGCGGCCCTGCAGCATCTTGTCCGGCGAGAAGCCCATGCCCGGGACCACGTTCCGAGGCTCGAACGCTGCCTGCTCGACGTCGGCGAAGTAGTTTTCCGGATTGCGGTCCAGAGTGAGTTCGCCGATTTCCATCAGCGGGTAGTCCTTGTGCGGCCAGACTTTGGTCAGGTCGAAAGGGTTGATGTGGTAGGTCTCGGCCTCTTTCTCGGGCATGACCTGGATGGAGACGCGCCATTTGGGGAAGTCGCCCTTCTTGATGGCGTCAAACAGGTCGCGCTGAGCATGGTCGGGATCGATGCCGCGCATTTCGCTGGCGCGCTCACCGGTAAAGTTCTTGATGCCCTGCTTGGTTTTGAAATGGTACTTCACGTAGAAGAGTTCATTCTTGGCATTGATCAGGCTGAAGGTATGGCTGCTGAAGCCATCCATGTGGCGATACCCGTCAGGCGTTCCGCGATCAGAAAATAGAATCGTAACCTGATGCAACGACTCGGGCGATAGTGACCAGAAGTCCCACATCATCGTCGGCGACTTGAGGTTGGTTTCGGGGTCACGTTTCTGCGTGTGGATGAAATCGCCAAACTTCAGCGGATCTTTAATGAAGAAGACTGGAGTGTTGTTGCCCACCATGTCCCAGTTGCCTTCCTCGGTGTAGAACTTGAGGGCAAAGCCGCGGGGGTCGCGTTCGGTATCGGCCGAGCCTTTTTCGCCGCCGACGGTCGAGAAGCGGATGAAGGTGGGTGTCGTCTTGCCTTTTGCGAACAGCTTGGCCGTAGTGTACTTGGCCATGTCCGGATGGGTGCAGACGAAGTGGCCATAGGCGCCAGAGCCCTTGGCGTGGACGACGCGCTCGGGAATACGCTCGCGGTTGAAGTGGGCCATTTTCTCGAACAACAGGAAATCTTCAAATACGATGGGGCCACGCGGGCCCACGGTGAGGGAGTTTTGGTTGTCGCCGACCGGGCGTCCGGCGTCGGTGGTCATCACTTTCTTATTTTCTGGCATAAGTCTCCTTCTTCAGCTTCTTAGCGTTCGTTTTATGGGTCGTTAGAAGTGGCTGGCGTAAAGGCTGGGTGTTTTGGCGGCAGTCGCGGCAGAGTCCAAAGACTTCCACCAGCGGCTGCGTCAGATCAAAGCCGCCCGGGAGTTGCCGGGACAGCCGTTGAAAGTCAACAAAATCGCCCTCGATATCTTGCACTGACTTGCAGCGTGTGCAGACGAGGTGGTGATGCGGGTCCAGGTTGCCATCGACGCGCAACACAGGAGCATGAGGAGTGACCTCGCGCAGCAGGCCATGCGCGACGAAGAGGCGGACGTTCTTATAAACGGTAGCCAGCGACATGGAAGGAACGCGCCGCCGGACATCGGCATAGATTTGTTCGGGAGAATAGTGTCCGTGGGAAGCGACTACAGCCTCGTAGATCACCTGACGCTGGTGCGTCGCAGCCAGGCCGAACTTCCAGGCAAGATCGCGGAACTGGGTATGAGTCAGGCGCACAGGAATTGGATGAGAATGATTATTATACGACTTCGAATGTTTCCGCGCAACGGTTCGAAAACGATTGGCGAAAGGAAAGGGCACGATCCCCTGAAACGGTGAGAGATCGTGCCCCGCGGCGTGCTGGAAGAGCTACTGTTGAAGACCTACGCGTGCGGCTTCAGCGCATGCATGGCTGTGGCAAGCAGTCCGCCCGCATCGCCGGTATGGCCGTTGGGGGTGAGTTTGTCGATGAGTCCGGGGAGCAAGTCGGCCAACTGCGAGCCCGCCTGGTCCGGCGAGATTCCCGCCTTAGCCGCCAAATTTTTAACCGTATCGCTGCCCAGTACGTGGCTAATCTGGTCCGCTGAGATCGGGAGGTTTTGTGCGGTGGAGACCCACGACGACACCACCTCGCCTAGGCCTTTTTGCTGGAAATTTTGCACTAGGCCGTCCAGTCCCCCCGGCTGATTCTGAATCATTTCAAATGCGCTGTGAACCAAAGGGTTCGAGCTCGATCCCATCAGTCCGGTCGCTGCCTTTTCCGCCAGATCTCCAAATAGGCTCATCGTGTACTCCTTTGAAGGCGAACCAAATTAAAACAAGACGGCGCCGACAGCGCCTCCAAACTGTCACAGGGGGCGCTGCCGGAGCGAAGGGTCCACAGGTCCGGCAGCCAGCGCCTACTGCTTGGCGATAACCAGCGCGCTGAACTTCTTGTAAGCCGCTGCCGGCACGATTTTCTTGCGGGTCAAGTCAGTTTTGGCTTTGTAGGGACGGCCGGCGATGATTTTGTCGGCGTAGGCGTCGCCAACGCCGGGAAGTGCAATGAGTTGATCCTTGGTAGCCGTGTTCAGATCGACCAGATCGGCCGCCGGAGCGGCGGCTTTGGCGGCCTTGGGGTCTTTGGCAGTCGCCGCGGCCTGCGCCATGACCATGCCGCTCATGAGTGACAAGGCGAGCAGGGCAGAGATAAAACGCGCGATGAGTTTCGGCTTCATAAGTCTCCTTATACTCTTTTACTCTTTCTCGGCGACGCGATAGCCGGCCTTCTTGGCATCATCTTCCGACATGAATTTGCCTTGTTTGGTTTTGCCGTACCAGCGGCCACCCTTGTGATAGACGCCGGTGTCAGTATTGACCCAGACTTGGCCGCTGCTTTTGGCTCTGGCTACGTCGGACGAAGAAGCTGCGGGTGTTGTCGCGGCCTTGGCCTTAGGGGCTGCCTTCGCAGGCACTGCCGCTGCGGTCGTCGCCGCTGGAGTGCTGGCTGGAGCTGCTGCCGCGGCTGGGGCCGCCGCCTCTGCCGCCGCTTTCTTGCTCTTGCGGCTCGATTTCTTCGGCGTTGCGTCCGCTGCGGATGCCGCGGCTGGGGTGCTGGCGGCTGCCGGGGCCGCTGCGTCGGCCGCTGCTGCCGCCTTCTTACTCTTGCGGCTGGATTTCTTCGCCGGAGCCGCATCCCCTGCAGGTGCTGAAGCGGCCGCGGCATCTGCTGCCGCCGCCTTCTTGCTCTTCTTCTTCGACTTGGTGGCCGTGCTGTCGGTTTGGGTGGCGGTAGCGTTGTCCGCTGCGTCAGCTTTCTTTTTCTTCTTGGCCCATGCCGGGGTGGCCGCCAGACTCAGCGCCAAGCCAAGCACGGCCGTCCACGCGAACAATTTGATTGTGAATGGTTTCATCTCGGAGTTCCTCTCCATGCTCGATGCGGTGTCCCGCGGATTGCCCCCGGCACAGCATGGGGGACGAAGCTCCATGCGAACAAGCTTCGCGCCGGAGCCCTACAAACAAATCGGCCTCATTGCTTCTGAGGCCGTAAATCATGCCAAATCCCGGGATTCCAGTCAATAACAGACTGTGTCGCAGGAATTTTCCCGAACTAGAAAGTCCGATGCGAAGCAGCTTCGCGCGTGCTGTACGGCGTCCGCCTAGGCGTAAATGCCGCGCTGCTTGATGGTGTAGGCCACACGGTCGATGGCCAGCATGTACGCGGCGATGCGGTTATTAACTTTATGGGTCTCGGCGTACCGGACCACGTCGTTGAACGAGGTAACCATAATGTCTTCCAGATGCTCGTTGACGACAGACTCTTTCCAGAAATACCCTTGCCGGTCCTGCACCCATTCAAAGTAGGAGGTGGTAACGCCGCCGGCGTTGGCCAGAATGTCGGGGATGACGAAGATCCCCTTGCTGGCAAGAATCTCATCAGCGACCGCGGTCGTAGGCCCGTTCGCGCCTTCCGCCAAAATCTTGCACTTGATCCTGTCCGCGTTCAGGCTGGTGATCTGGTTTTCGGTCGCGGCAGGAATCAGGATCTCGCATTCGGTGGTGAGCAAGTCCGCCGAAGCACCTTTCTCCGCTCCAGGGAATCCGTGAACTGTTCCGTTCTTGGCGCGGAATTCAATCAGCGCGTTGATGTCGATTCCGTTCTTGTTGTGCAATCCACCGTCGTATTCCACGATACCCGTAATCTTGTAGCCCGACTTGTGCATGAGCTGAGCAGCATGCGAGCCCACGTTGCCAAAACCTTGCACGATGACTCGCGTGGATTCTGGGCTCATGCCCAACTTTTTCACAGCTTCCCGGCAAACCAACATTACGCCGCGGCCGGTAGCCTCGCGGCGCCCGCGCGAGCCGCCAATATTGATGGGTTTTCCCGTGACCACCGCAGTCACGGTCTGACGCATGTGCATAGAATACGTATCCATGATCCACGCCATGGTTTGTTCGTTCGTATTTACGTCGGGGGCGGGCACGTCTTTCTCCGGCCCGATGAACTCGATAATTTCCGAAGTGTAACGCCGCGTCATGCGCTCCAGTTCGCCCATCGACATCTTGTGCGGGTTGCAGATGACCCCGCCTTTGGCTCCGCCGAACGGAATATCGACCACTGCGCATTTCCAGGTCATCCAACTGGCCAGCGCTCGTACTTCGTCGAGCGAAACATCCGGCGCATAGCGAATGCCGCCTTTGCCGGGGCCGCGAGCAATCGAATGCTGCACACGGAATCCTGTGAAGACCTCAAGATGGCCGTCGTCCATGCCCACCGGAAAGTGAACAATCAGCTCGCGATTCGGCGTGCGCAGAACCTTCCACAAACCTTCGTCCAGATTCAACTTGTGGGCAGCGGTGTCGAACCTTGCCGCCATCGCCTCGTACGGATTTGTTTCCTTTTCGATACCTGCAACAGTCATGATTCAATCTCCAAATATAAGAGCCGAATATAAGAGCCGATTCGCGCGCCGGAGTTACCGCGTACCGAATGCGGGCAAACCTTATGAGTATATGGACCGCCGGGAACCGTGGCAAGCCACGGAGGGGGTGGTGTATAGCTGCGGCAAAATGCTCCTTCCCCCCAAAAACCGGATCCTGGACCGAGCCGAGAGGGGCCGGGCGGCGCTCGCTAGCGGGGCGGGTTGCGCATGGAGACTGGCGCGAGGTTACGGTGATCGCGAGTGTAATGGCCTGATTTCGTCAGTTGACAAGCAACGTTCGCGGAGGCGCGTTTCCCCTAGGTAACCCATGTCGAGAATGTTCGCTTTATCACCCAATTCCCGTTGAGGCGCGTGAGCAGGTAAAGTTCTCCACCACCGTTTGAACTGACGTGAACCAGCGCATACTGCTTGGCAGCATCGAATGCCACTCTAGAGAACGTTAGCAATTCGGCATTGTTGCCGAACCGTCGATGGAACCGTATCCATCCCTTACTGCGGTCGTTGCCGGAGAATATTTCTTTCATTTCCATAGGAGTCTTGAGCAAGAGCAGTCTCGAACGACTACTCATTGCGGGGATTCTGCAAGGATGGCTCAGTTTGGCGTCGTATTCCTGTTCGAGTTCGTGCTGTTGGGTTTGTGGAATCACGGGTGCGGGACTGGGCACGAAAACTGCGCTGCCAGCTGGAGCCGACTTAAGCTGCGATGGCAATTCCGAAGTTGCATCGCGCAATAGCAGGTCACCCAAACTAAACGTTCTTGCAAAATGCGAGCTGTCTGTCCTGCTTTCGATAACTAGTACTGGATGAGACTGCGCTGACATGCTCTTCAGAACGGCGGTTAAAACGCTGCGTTCTTCGTGATCAATGGTGCAACCGTCCGAAGCAGCGACTGAGAATTGCCCAAAAGCTGCGGATACCACCGATGCCCCGAGCAGCGCGGCGAGGAAGCGAAAAACAGATTTGTTCATGCAGAAACAATACTCACAACGGAACACGGATAACCACTGTTTCGTGGCGGAGGAGGCATTACTGTCGTAAAATCGCCATATTGCTCATTTGACGGGGCCTCTGCCGCAGCCCCTTACTTTGCGGCAACGCCTGAGGAAATCTTGTTTAGTTGTCCGAACTGTTGTGCGTACTCGCTGCGCTTGAATTCAAATGTCACTTTGTCTGCGTCGTAGCTCTTTATACGCACGACCCGATCCCGAAAGTCCGTTAGCCAAACTGTTGGTAATACTAAGACAATTGCAATCCAGCAGCCTACCCATTTACTGAGATCGACCCAAAGCGTAACAGCGAAGGCGATAACAACGGCAAGTATCAATAGCGGTCGTCCGAGCTTACGCCACTTTACTAGCCGTGCTGCGCACAGCTCGCAAAACGGCACCTTTATACGTACGTTAGCCGGAATCGGTACCGCAGTGAGCGGGCCTGTTCGCAAGCAATCGGGGCAGAGTGCGGGGAAGTCATATGATTTTCTCGGAACCGCGATCGCGCTCCAACCCGCCATGCGAGCAATTATCACATTAAACGTCAAGCGAGTTTTGCCGACGTGCAATAGAGATGTTGGCGAATGGCGTAACATCGCGATTTCACTTATTGACCGGATCGTGAGCGTTATGGCGTGCCGAAGTGAGTTCTGCTTACAATCTTGAATACATTGCATCCGTTCTTCAAACAACCGCTGAGTTCGAAGTGGCCCAAGGCCGCACTTGCGGCAGTCATTGGGACTGCTTCAGGCTGGATGCTATATGGAACCGCTGTTCGCCTCTACTTTGAGTATGTGTTCTATCCGCAGGCTAAAGCACAGGACGGCTACAGCTACCCAGAGTTGCGGTACGCGGTGTTCGATGCTGTAACGGTCGCTTGGTGCTTAGACGGGCTCGTCGCTTCGGTCTTGCTTCTCCGTAGTCTCGCGTTGCAAGAGGGCATTGGAGGCTGGGCTTGTCGCACGATTTTACTGTTCGTTGTTGGTTTTGGCTTGCTCGTGCTTGGCGTGTTATTCGGTACATGGCTTCGCGGTCACGGCGTTTGAGCCTCAACTGTTGAAATCGCCGTTGCCCTCATTGAACCAGTTCTAGTGCAAAAGTCGCGGGTTTTCGTTCACCATCTCCTCTCGTGATTGTGGCGCTTTCAGGATGAAATCGGCAGAGAAACCTGGGTTATGTTCTCCGCAAGGGGGCAGAACGCCGGGCTGAAGTCGATGGAAGATTCAACGGACTTCGAACAACTTCACCTTGGGTTGGCTCAGGCCCCACCAGCGACCGCAGTCGCTCAAGGTTGTCCTGCAGTTCTCTTGGTATGTCGAGACCATCCTTGCCGAGTTGCTCGACAGCTTGTCCCACAGATGCGACAGCTGCCACCGGCTCAAGAGGATTTCCCTCGGAGTCGAGCGTCGGAATACCGGTCTCCAATGCCGCCGCGAACTCAGACGTGCAGCCGTTACTAAACTCCAGTTTTTGTTGAAGCGAACTTCCTTCACCCGTGTGCGTATTAGCTCTTCCCAAGCGCGAGGTAATCAGGTTGGCCCCAATTGGGAACGAACAGCGGCGCTGGAGTGATGACTGGTGTCGGATCACTCTGTTTAGCACGAACCGACGCAGCGAATGTATCCGCCGCTTGAGCGTTTTTGTCAAAAATGTTCGTTCTATACCAGGCATCGCCGAGTTTTTTCAATTCCGACACGGACTTTAAGCCACGATTCTGCATTTCTTCGTATGCGCGGCGCCCCCCTCCAGTGGACGAGTGCGTTGCCATTACTTCACCTCTCCGTAACGCTTTCGAGCTGGTTCAACGAGCTGAAAACGTCGATATGCCTGTCATAACTCAAGTCTTCGCAACGGTCGCGGCAGTGGCCGAAGAGGTCCTGAAAAGCCAAGATCTTGGCAGAGAATCCGAGGTTGTGCAGCTCTGCCGCGAAATCGTATCCGCTGCGGCGAACTATCCACATCCCATCCCTCAGGTAGATGCCGATGCGCGGTTCGATCATGCCGCGTGGGGATCTTCTCCAAAAGTCGAAGCCGCTCAGGGGGCGATGCACTATGCACGGTGCTTTGGTCTCGATGATGATTTGCGTTCGCTAATCACCACCCTCGCCAAGGATCCGGGGCCCGAAGTGCGCTTTCAAGTGGCAGCGCAGATCGGGAATCTATACCGGCACGATCTCGATCACAGCCGCTCAGGGCAATACGACGATCCCGGTCACACTGACGGTTTGGAACTTTGAGCTTCCCGCGCAGCCCTCGGAACTTTCCCTCTGGTCGCTCTGGCCTCCCACCGCCGGCCATACGATAACCACTTTGGCTCAAGCGCTGATGCGCAACAAAGTTATGTATGGTGTTGCCGGCGACGCATCCTCCGACGTGAAGAATTTCGGCCTCAATCGCTCTGGGCTGGGCGGCTTCTACTTTATCGGGATTCAGTGCGACGGTTCCTATAGCAACCTCCCTTGGACAAATCAAATCAACAAGGCGGCTGCCAATTTTCCGGCAGGCCTCCAGCTGGACCTCTACGTCGCGGACGAATTGAATGGCTGCCCAGGCGCTTACACCGCCCTCAAGACAATGGGCACCAACGCCCATGCGGCTAATCGAAGCGTCAAGACCATTATGACGATCAACACGCCCGACCCTAATTTATACGATGAGGGGGATGGGCGCAGTGCCATCGACCATTGGGCGCTGCTAGATTCAGTGCAACAGTGGCCAAGTCTCCCGTTTACCGGTGGGGGAGACCTCTGGAGCTATACGTCTTGCAACACGGGGTTGGGCAACGCTCCTGAATGGATGGTTGACTATCCCCCGATAAACGAGCGCGTCCAGGCGGGATTCTTGAATTGGATGCAAGGGGCGACGGGGATTCTTTACTATCGCTCAGACGCATGGACCGCCGGGAATACTATCGGCAGTTGGGACAATGTGGATACTACAGCTTGCGGCCACGGCCTCGGAAGACCCGGCGACGGAATATTCCTCTATCCGCCTGGTCCGATCGCCTCCAGCGAGTCCGCTCCAGGGATACGTCTCAAGGCCATCCGTGACGGCATTCAAGACTACGAATACGCGCAGATTCTCAAGAACCTCGGGCAAGTCGCCTTCGTGAACTCAGTCATCCAGCCGATCGCCACGAGCTGGAGCAACTGGAGTCACGATCCGAACGCACTGGAAGGTGCACGGCTGCAACTGGGGCAACAGCTCCATCAGCTTTCCCCTCCCTAGGCGATAAATATACCGCTCAAAGATCTTTCTGCCGCAAGACCTAGCATCACAGCTTTTCTAATACCGGGGTTACCAAAGTAAAACTTCAAGTTACGAGAGAAAAAAATGACAAAATGTGACGTAGCAATCATTGGCGCCGGCCCTTATGGACTATCCGCGACCGCTCACTTGCGCAAGGTCAAAGGTCTGGACGTGCATACGTTCGGCGAGCCCATGTCTTTTTGGGAACGCAACATGCCGACGGGCATGTTGCTCCGTTCGGGTTGGGCAGCATCGCATATTGCCGACCCGAACCAGTCTTTGACCCTGGAGGCCTACCAAGCGGCAAGCAGCAATCACTTTTCCAGCCCCGTACCACTCGACCGCTTCGTCGACTATGGACTCTGGTATCAACGTCAGGCGATACCCGACCTCGATCGACGGAAGATTGCCCGCGTCGAGTCCCATGCAAGGGGCTTCCGACTTATCCTCGAAGAGGGTGAGACGGTCCTTGCACGCCGTCTAGTCGTTGCTGCCGGCATTGGTTCGTTCACTTGGCGCCCGCCCGAATTTGCAGGCCTCCCGTGTTCGCTAGCGTCTCACACAGCTGAACATCGCGAGTTGCGAAAGTTTGCTGGAAAACAAGTGCTCGTGATCGGAAGTGGTCAGAGCGCACTGGAATCGGCTGCACTGCTGCACGAAAGCGGTGCCGAAGTCGAAATCGTAGCCCGGGCGCGTCAGATTCACTGGCTTGGGGGAATAGTCTCCAAGACGATTCACTTTGGTTTGGGCGCCACGATCTCGAAGTTGCTTTATGCGCCCACCGACGTTGGTCCCGCCGGCATCAGCCAGGTCGTGGCGCGGCCCGACTTGGTCAGGCGCCTGCCTCGGTCGATTCAGGACTGGCTCCGGAAACGATCGATCCGGCCACTTGGCGCGCGATGGCTAGTGGCGCGGCTCCAAAACGTGCCCGTAAACCTTGGCCGTACTGTTGTTTCCGCTGCCCCGGTTGGCGGGCGGATAAAAGTCCAGCTAAATGACGGAAGCGAGAGAACCATCGACCATGTTCTTCTGGGAACGGGATATCGAGTGGACGTTTCCAAGTACGATTTCCTTGCCCCGGAGCTGGCACAGTCCATAAGTCGCTTCCAAGGATATCCTCGGCTCAGCGAGGGGTTCGAATCGTCGGTGCCGAGATTGCACTTTCTCGGGGCGCCGGCCGTTTGGAGTTTCGGCCCGCTGATGCAATTTGTCGTCGGCACGCATTATTCT
>Ga0137418_10001784_pt1 | contig 19765 bp, 14 predicted proteins | sample CZODoug3_1_2_16f_FD_122242 | JGI IMG/M metagenome (GOLD analysis project Ga0137418, IMG submission 122242) | Vadose zone soil fungal communities from Angelo Coast Range Reserve, California, USA - CZODoug3_1_2_16fungal (Hybrid Assembly) | ecosystem: Environmental > Terrestrial > Soil > Vadose...
CGTCGGCGCCTTGGCCACGCATCGCGGTCATTGGCGCCGGCGCTGTTGGCGGCTACTTCGGCGGAATGCTCGCTCGCGCTGGCGCTCCGGTCATTTTTATCGGCCGGCAATCTTTCGTCGACGCCGTCAAAGCGAATGGCCTGTTTCTCGACACCGTGCAATTCCAGGAACGCGTCAAAGCAGACGCTTCCGCCGAACTTTCTGCTGCTCGCGATTGCCAAATTATTTTGTTCTGCGTTAAAACCGTAGACACCGCCGAAACCGCGCGTCAACTCGCGCGGCTGCTTCCGGCAAACGCGCTGATCGTCAGTATGCAAAACGGAGTGGACAACGCCGAACAGATCCACGCTGCTTCGGGACTCACCGCGCTGGCGGCTGCCGTCTACGTCGCCGCTTCCGTTCCCGCTCCTGGAACCGTAAAGCATGTCGGCCGCGGCGATCTGGTACTCGGTCCGAAAAATGTTTCAACCGAAAGAGTCGCGGAAGTTTTTCTTCGTGCCGGTGTGCCCTGCAAAATATCCGACAATCTCGGCGGAGAATTGTGGACCAAACTTGTTTGGAACTGCGCGCTAAACGCCATCTCCGCACTCGGCAAGGCCACTTACGGCGACATTCTCGCCAGCGCCGACGCCAAAAAACTGGTCGAAGAAGTGGTCTACGAAGTTCTCGCCGTGGCCAAAGCCGCCGGCATTTCCCTTCCCGCTTTTGCCGATCCGCAGGTCGCTATCGCCACCGCCTACAAAATCGCCGAACAGATGGCCGCAACCCGCAGCTCCACCGCGCAGGACATGATGCGTAACAAAAAAACTGAAATCGATTCCTTGAATGGTTTTATCGTCCGCCGCGCGCAGGAATTCAATATCCCGGTCCCGGTCAATCACGCTCTTTTCACTTTGGTGAAACTTGCTGAAGGAGGTTCTTAGTTCACGCCGAAAATACATTTCGAGGAGCGCACTGATTACTGATCACTGCTTGCTGACTACTTTTTCACTGCGGCGCGCGGAACGGAATGTGCACGATCGCTTCCAGCTCCACCGCTTCGCCGTTGCGCTCCGCCGGACGGAATTTCCATTGCGCGAAAGCGCGCGCCGCGTTGGCATCCAGTAAATCGTCGATGCCATGGACCACTTGAATACTATCCACGGAACCGTCTCGCCGAATCACGCCGTACAAAATCACTTCGCCTTCGATGTGCTCGGCAATCAGCGTCGGCGGATATTTCGGATCCACTTTGCGCAGCGGCGATGGCTCCGCAAGTTCTCCGCCACTCTGAGGTCCGGTGTTCGTGCGCAGTTCGGAAAAATTCAGGATCCAGCTACCGGTCGCGCTGTTCAGGTTCGGCATATTCACGTTCAGCGAATAAACCTTCCGCCGCGCGAAAATCGCTTCCGGTTTTGCACCTGGCGCCAAAGCTGCAAAGTTCGGCGGGCCGATTCGCACTTGTGGTTCGTCCTCAGCGCGAGCCGCATCGACGCGCGAATAATTCGGCCGCATCGGTGGCATCGATAATTTCCTTGTTCCGCCGAGACCAGAAATGGTGCTCGCACTTTTCGGCGCGCCGCCGGTGATGCTGATTCCCACGGAGTTGCTTCCCGCGCCGCCGGAATTTGCGTCAACGCTCGCAGTGGAATTCGATTTCGCGTCAGGCGAACCACCGGACACGCCGGCCGCTTTTCCTTCCGGCGAAATCGCGACGCGCGCAGCGAGATTTCCCGATGGTGGCGCAACAGGTGCAGCCGGACCGGGCGTCGCGGAAAGTGCAATCAGCGCTTGGCCGGAACCGTTGGGCGAAGTGAGTTGCGCTGCCAGTTCAGGCACCGGCTCGTTTGTGGCGTCCTGATTTTTCTGTGAAGTGCGCGGAGCCACGCCGGCGTTGATTTGCAGCTTCGGCCGTTCCGGACCGTTGTTGGTAGGAATCAGATTCAGATCCGCTGCGCGCTGCTGATCCGGCTGAAGATCGGGCGCCACGCCATTTTTCTCGATGACCATATGCTTTTCGCGCGGACGCAATTTCTGCAACGTCCTCTGGCTGATTTCGAGATGCGGGCGAGCGGGCGCGGCGGATGGTGCAAGCTGCACCATGTTAGGAAGCTCGGCGAGAAGTTTTGGCGCTTCCGGCGGCGCGGCGGGATTGATTAAAGTTTGCCGCGAGTGCGTTGGGCGAACCGGATCGGTGAAGATTCTTTGCCGGGGATGAAACGCGTCGGCGCCTTCGGGAGCAGCAGAATGATTCGGATTGCCGCGCAGACGTGATTTCGCTTTTGCCGCGGGAATTTGGATCAACGGGAAATCTTCAACCGGCCCGGACCAGGTGATTTGCGAATTGTCGAATGCATGATTTGTTTTCGGCGCGGAGAATTGCGGAAACGGCATCACTATAAATGCGATGTGCCATAGTGCGGCAGCGACCATGGCGCGGCGAGGAATCCGGCGTTCAATCCAGGAGTCCTTGAAGAAGCTTCCAACCAGAAAAGTTTTCTGCGAACGCGCCCGGCGAAACAGGTCCGCGAAATTACTGGCGACGCCTTGATGAAATTGTCCCCAGCCGAGTTCCAGTTGTGGCTCGGCCGCGCCATGGAGTTTTACGGCGGGCGCCGGTGGCGGCGTCTGACCGAGAAGGTCGAACGGATTGTTGGCTTCAAACGCAGACATTACCGATTACAGGCTCCACGCAGAGCCTGCACCCAAACCTTTATTGTAACCCAGCAAAAGCTGTTTACAGATGGGCCGCCGCAATTTTCTTGCGAGGCGGAGGGCAAGGCAAACCGGACAACTCTATAGATGGCTGCGAGTGGCAGGGAGTTGTGTGGAATTTTGCGGAAAAGCGGGAGCCGGGCTCCCGCACTCCATATGGGCAGATAAAGATGCGGAGACGGCTAGCTCCTTCGGTAGAAGGAAAGGGCGGCGTCGCCTTGGCGGAGAAGTCGGAATTGCTGCAAACGAGAGAGCAATTCAGGAAGCTTGGATTGTTTTTGATGTTCGGCGATGACGATGGTTGAGTCCGAAACGAGAGGAGAGTTTTCGAGGGAGCGGAGCGTGTCGGCGCAGTCGTTTTCGCTGGCGTAGGGCGGATCGAGAAAGATGAAATCGAATGCGGCGCCTTTTTCGTTTTGCAATTTTTCAAGAGCGGTTGCAACGGCCGTAGGGATGACGCGAGCTCCGGAAGTAATTTCGAGGGTGGCGAGATTTTCACGGATCAGGCGAACAGTAGCGGAATGTTTTTCAACGAAGACGACAGAAGCGGCGCCGCGGCTGATGGCTTCTATGCCGATGGCGCCAGTGCCGGCGAAAAGATCGAGGAAGCGCGAGCCTTCGACGCGCGGACCGAGAATATTGAAAAGCGTTTCGCGCAGCATATCGCTGGTGGGGCGCAGCGAAAGGCCCTTCAATGATTTCAATTGGCGCGAGCGAAAAGTTCCGGCAATGATACGCATTTTCCCTAGAATTTCTCTCCTAAACATAATTTACAAGAACAAAGAATATCCTCAGGGGTTAAAGCCCGCATTTTGCAAGGCCCTAAATGTCGGAGCTGAAGCTCCGACCCCTTAGAACCGTTTATGAGATAGCCTCTAACCCACCCGCGCCAGGTGATAGCGGCGCTGCCATTGCGAAGGGAGCGCGCGAAGAGTTTGCCGCAACTCGTCTTTTCGTTCGGCGTCATCGGCAAGCGCGAATGCTTCCTTGCGGGCATTTTCAAGGAATTCGCGGTCGCGAATCGGATTGGCTACGTGAAAACTCATTTCGCCGGACTGGCGAGTGCCGAAAAACTCACCCGGCCCGCGCAATTGCAGATCAGTTTCGGCAATTTCAAAACCGTTGGATGTGCGCACCATGGTATCGAGCCGCGCTTGCGCAACTTCGTTATTGGCGGCCGCGGAGCGGCCGACGGTCATTCTGGCCGGGGCGACGAGAATGCAATGGGATTTCTGCGCGCCGCGACCGATGCGTCCGCGCAATTGATGAAGTTGCGAAAGACCAAATCGCTCGGCATGTTCGATGATCATGACGGTGGCGTTGGGAACGTCGACACCGACTTCAATCACGGTTGTGGCGACGAGAATTTGCGTTTCATTTTTCCGAAAGGATTGCATGACTGCTTCTTTTTCTTCGCTGGATAATCTGCCGTGCAGCAATCCCAGTTTGAGTTTCGGAAACACTTGTTTGGAGAGCCGTTCGAATTCAGCGATGGCCGCTTTGAGTTCGAGTTTCGACTCTTCAATGACGGGATAGACGATGTAGCCCTGGTGGCCGGCGGCAACTTCACGGCGAAGAAATTCCCAGACGCCCGCGAGATGCGTTTCGCTGGTGATGCGGGTTTCGATGGGAGTGCGGCCGGGCGGAAGTTCATCGAGAATTGACGTATCCAAATCACCGTAAAGCGTGAGCGAAAGGGTACGCGGAATCGGCGTCGCGGTGAGAACCAAAACGTGGGGCGAATGGCCGCGCACGGCAGCCTTGTCCATCAGCTTTTTGCGCTGCATAACTCCGAAGCGGTGCTGCTCATCGATCGCCACGAAGCCGAGTCTGGCGAAGGCCACATTGTCTTCGACCAGGGCGTGAGTGCCGACGACAAGTTGCGCTCCGCCGTTGGCGATTCGCGCAAGCGCCGCGGATTTCTCGGCGTGTTTCAGGCCGCTGATCAAGAGTTCTACTTTGTAGCCGGCTTTTTCGAGAATGCGCCGCGCGGAAAGAAAATGTTGCACAGCAAGAATTTCGGTGGGCGCCATCAACGCTGCTTGACAACCGTTTTCCATGGCGATGACCGCGGCTTGCAGGGCAACAATGGTCTTGCCGCTGCCAACGTCGCCTTGCAACAGGCGATTCATGGGCACAGGCTTTTCGAGGTCCGCGGCAATTTCCGCGAGGACCCGCTTTTGCGCGGTGGTTGGTTTGAACGGAAGCATGCGCTTGAGCGCTTCACGGACGCGGTCTTCGCGAACGCGAAATGGAATGGCGTCTTGTTTGCGGGCGAGCTTACGTTGCAGGGCGAGGCTCAACTGAAAAAAGAAAAATTCCTCAAAAATTAGGCGCTGTTGCGCAGGAGACCGGAATTGATTAAGAGCTTCGACGGACTCGTCCGGCGGCGGAAAGTGGGTGTAAATGATGGCGTCGCGGCGAGAAGGAAATTTCTGGCGAGTGCGGATCGAGAGCGGCAGCAGATCGGGAATAAGTGCGTCGACTTGTTGCAACGCGGCGTAGGTGGCGCGGCGAATGGCGCGAGTGCCGAAGGTTCCAATGGCTTCGTAGATGGGAACGATGCGGCCGACTTCGGTGGAGTCCTGACCTTCTGCACTTAAGAGCTCGAATTGCGGATTGACCATTTCGATGCGCGCCGGGCGCTGGCGATCGACTTCGACTTTGCCGTGGAGGACCAGGAGCTGTCCTGGTTTCAGCCGGCCTTCGAGATAGCCGCCGTGAAAAAATTTGCAGGGAAACGAAAAGCCGTTTTCATCCTGCACCAACAGATGGTAGATGGCGTCGCGGCCGCGCATGCTGCGAACCGCAGCGCCGCTGCTGACGCGGACTTTCAGGGTGTAGATTCCGCCGGGCCGCAGGTCCTTGATCGGCGAGAAATGGATGCGGTCTTCGTAGCGGAATGGCAAATAGCCGAGCAAGTCTTCGAGAGTGTAGATGCCCCGCTTGGCGAGAAGTTCGGCGCGCTGCGGGCCAACACCTTTGATCATCTGGACGTTGGTCTGCAGGCCGTCGGGCATGGAAGTGTTTATATCATTTTTGATGTCGAGGTCAGAATCCACGGCGAAACAGATGCGCTAGCGTTCGTCTGGGCGTTTGGGGCGCAGCCCGCCAAGGCGGGCGCCCCTACAAAAAAAGCGCGGAGGCGAGCGGGTTGAAAAAAAATGGGCCGCGAGAGACGCGGCCCATCGAAAAGGATCGTGAATGTGCGACCTACTGCTTGTTGTAGACGGCGGTGCTACTGATGGCTTTGCCGCTGGCATCAGTGCCGCTGGCGACGACGGTGCGGGTCTTGCCGTCAGCCGAAACGGTGATGGTGCCGCTGAGGGTAATTTTTCCGGCCTTCTTGTTGGTTAGCTCCAGGGTGTTGGCATCGATCTTTTTGTACGAGCGGGTGTCGGCCGTCGCGTCGCCGACGAGCGGGTAGTCTTTTCCGTCGAATTTGCCGGTCCATTCATTGTGAGTCGGTTTGCCGTCTGCGCCAACGCCATCGACGACAACTTTGGTGCTGTCACCGGCGGCAGTGTAAACGACGGTGGTATTTTTTGGAGCTCCGGCGCCGATCTTAGATTTGGCTTCGTCCAATTTCCAAGTGCCGAGGTTGGGGTCGTCGGCGGCGAGGCAGGTTGAGACGGCGGCGAAGAGTAGTGCGAAGGTCAACAAGCTGATCACTTTTTTCATGGAATCTCCGATTGCAATAATGTTGCGATTTAGAAAAGCGGGAATTTCGAGATGAATTGCCAGTCTTGTGGGAAAGCAATCCGACCAAAACACCGTTGCGGGGATAGTACCACAGGAGTTTGCTTGGGCCGGTACGGGAAAACATGTAGGAGTTTTGGCGAGAAGTAGCGCAACATTCGCAGCTATTGGTACGATCTTGTGCCAGGCGAGGTGAGGTCTTGGAATCATCGCGACGTCGAGTCGAAGAATTGCTCTGGATCTTTGGTCTGAGCAGGGTAACTGCCCCGATATGGGAGATATTGCGCGGCGGAAAGGCGATTCGACAGTCCCGCCGAATGCAGAAATTCTATTCGTCTTTGCTCCCACAGGGCGCCCTCGTATTCGACGTTGGGGCAAATGTCGGGACCATGACCCGTGTGTTCTCCTCGTTGGGCGCGCGGATCGTGGCCGTTGAACCTAATCCCGATTGTGTCAGGCACATTGAGTTAACCACGTCAAGAAAAGCAGTTGAGGTATTACAGGCAGCGGTAAGCGACACCAACGGGCTAGCGGTCTTGAAGGTATCGGACCGCAAAGACAAGATGAGTTCGCTCTCCGACGAGTGGCGCGACGCGGTTTCGAAACAGAATGCCGACTATGTCGGAATGTGGAACCGAGAGTTAACAGTTCCAAGCGTTACTCTAGACGCGTTGATCGAGCGCTATGGCTTACCCTTCTATATAAAGATCGATGTCGAAGGACATGAAGAGCGAGTGATCCAGGGCCTGTCGCACCTTCCCCCTTTACTGTCCTTCGAGTTCAATCGGGCATTCCTCGATTCTGCCTTGCGCGCACTTGCGAATGGCCTCTTTGCTGAATCACTCTTTAACTACACACTCATCGATCCGTGCGGGTTTGAGCTTCCGGAATGGGTTGGGCGGGACGAATTGTGCGAACGAATCCGTAAACTTGATTGCGATGGTCCCGGTTTGGGCGATATTTTTGTAAAGCCGGATGTGTTAGCAGGCGAGTCTCATACATTGCGCAAAACGGAGGGTTAGTGGCGAACGTCCGGTTGAGCGGTTCTGAAAAGCGTGCGTTGATCCTGTGGGTGTTGGCCGGGATTGTTGGACTGTGGTACGCGCATGCGCATTTTTTTGAAGCATTCCCGGAGGCTTCGGTCAATTTTAAAGTGACGCGCGAAGAGGCGCTTACGCGGGCGCGATTTTTTGCGGAATCGCTGGGACAGAATATTTCTGATTACCGCTCGGTGATTGTATTTGGAGTGGACGACAACGCGAAAGTTTTTTTGGAGCGGCAAGTTGGGCTGAAAGAAGCCAACCGGCTGATGTCAAGCGAAGTGCATGTGTGGAGCTGGCAGGTACGATTTTTCAAACCGCAGCAGGAAGAGGAGTTTCACGTTGGGGTGAGCCCGGAAGGAGCAATCACCGGTTATACCCACAAGGTTGCTGAAGCGAAGGCAGGCGGAGCGCCAGACCGCGAGGCGGCGCAGAAAACGGCGCAGGATTTTTTGACCGCGAAATTGGGCAAACCGGCGAGCGATTGGGATTTTCTTTCCGAAGAAGCCAGCTCCGAGAAGAAACCGAACCGTTTGGACTGGAAGTTCAGCTGGGAGAAGCACGGATTCAAGGCGAAGGATGCACCGGAGCGGCTGCAGATTGAGTTGAATGGAAGCGAGATCGGATCAGCGAGGGAAGGGCTGAAGGTGCCGGAACAGTGGGAGCGGGATTACGAGCGGCTGCGGTCGGGAAATACCCTCCTGAATATCTTCTTTTCCGTTCCGTACCTTCTGCTTTTCGGATCGGTGATTTGGCTGGGCATTCAATTCACGCGTTCGAACCGGACGAGTTGGCGCCTGGCGTTACAGCTGGGAGTGGTGGCTACGGTATTTATGGCGACAATGCAGCTGAATCAATGGCCGCTGGACCTCAGCCACTACGATACCAATGCAGCGTACGGAAGTTTCGCGATCAAGAGGATCTTGTTGGCGTTGCTGGTAGGAATCGGGTCGGCGTTGACGGTTACGCTGGTGCTGCCGGGAGCGGAACCCCTATATCGTTCGGCGCAGCCACAGTTTCTGCGATTGAAGAATGCGTTCACGCTGAGAGGACTGCGGTCGAAGGAATTTTTCTCGTCGACAATTGTTGGATTTTCTCTGGCCGCGGCGCACATGGGAATCCTGGTGGCGTTTTATCTGGTGGCCAACTACCTCGGTGCCTGGGCGCCGCAAGAAATCAATTACGAAGATTCGGTGAGCACAGCGATTCCATGGATTGGCGGAATCGCGATCGGAGTGCTGGCATCGACCAGTGAAGAATTTCTATTCAGGTTGTTTGCAATTCCCTATCTGCAAAACCTGACCAAGTCCCGGGTGCTGGCAGTGGTGCTGGCGGCGTTCTCGTGGGGATTTCTGCACACCACATATCCGAATGAGCCGCCCTACATTCGCGGACTGGAAGTTGGGTTGATCGGAATTGTGGCGGGCTTTGTGATGCTGCGGTGGGGCATCCTGGCAACTTTAATTTGGCACTACACCGTGGACGCGACGCTGGTGGGATTGCTGCTGATCCGTTCGCACAGCGCGTATCTGCAAGTTTCCGGGGTGATGGTCGGGCTGGCAGTGCTGATTCCGTTCGCGATGGCGGTGTACTGGCGCATCCGGCGCGGGACGTTTGAAGACGATGCGGATTTACTTAACGCGGCACCGGACAAGGTGGAAGCAGCAAGCGAGCCGGAAAAAGTGGAGACGCACGTCGCGGCGCCGATTGGGGCGCTCAGTAACGCGACGCTTGGTTTGCTGGCGGTGTGCGTTGTGGCGGGCGCAGTAGGTGCGGGGAAGCTCAAGCCGGAGCGTCTTGGAGACTACTTGAAAGTTTCGGTGAGCGCGAAGGAAGCGAAGACCCGCGCGGAAGACGTTCTGAAGAAGCGCGGGGTTAACGCGAATAGCTTCCACACGGCGACCGTTTTTGGGGATGTTACGGACGCCACGGCGAACGAATACTTGCGCGAAAAAATCGGGATTCCGGCGCTGAACCAGATTTACGACAAGCGCGTGCCGGGCGCGCTGTGGCATGTTCGGTTTTTCCGCGACAACGATGCCGAGGAATACGCGGTGGACTTGTTACCGGATGGCACGCAGCACAGCGTGAGCCACAAACTGAAAGAGGCGGCAAAAGGCGCTTCGCTATCGAAAGAGGAAGCGTTGGCCAAAGCGGAAGCTTATCTAAAGGGCGAAAAACATTTGGATGTTTCACAGTGGACGCTGGTGGATTCCAAATCCGAGAAAAAACCGAATCGAGTGGATCACAATCTGATCTGGCAGGAGAATACGCCGCTGGACGGGACGTCATCGTTGGCCACGGACACGAATCATGCGTTCGCGAGGGTGCAGGTTGCCGTGGTGGGCGATGAGGTGACCAACTTTCGAACGTTTATCAAAATTCCGGATGAGTGGCGTCGCAAACAGGGTCAAGAAACGATTTCCGGGACACTTTTCCTGGTGTTCAAGTTTTGCGTTTACGGAGCGATAGTCATCGCGGTGCTGGTGCGGTTTTTGAGACGCATCAAGTCCGACGCGATGAAGGCGATCCCCTGGAGGAGGTTTGCGGGCTGGGGTGGATGGGCGGCGGCGGCGTTTGCCACAGGATTTGTGTTCAGCGATTCGATTGCCAGGGCGCTGGATCAATATCCGACTTCGATTCCATTGAAAGCAATGTATGCAGAGATGGGCGTGTCGTTCCTTCTGCTGTCGGCGGGGACAGTCGGAGTGGTGGGAATGTTGTTTGCGATGGGATGGTTTTTCTGCCGACAGGCATTTGGAGAAACGGAGCTGCCCGGATGGCGCGGCATGCCGGGAACGTACTATCGCGACGCGCTAATGATTGGAGTGGGCGGCACGGGAGCGTTGCTGGCGCTGAGCCGAGTGACGGAGTGGGCGTCAAGTCACTGGCCGACACCGCACCGGGCGCTGGGCGCCGCTTTTGGATTTGATTTCGATTCGTTGGTCCCGGGAATCGCAATTCCAATGAGCGGGGTCTTGCACGGACTGCTATTTACAGGGCTGATAGCAGTGTTGGCGGGATTCATTGCGGCGCATTGTAAATCGCCGTTGCTGCGGGCGGCGTTGTTTGCAATGGGATCGCTGGCGATGGTGGGCGGATGGGGAAGTCCAGCGGACTTTGCGAAGCAGTGGATTGCCAGGGCGATTTTTCTGGCGGTGGTGGTGTTTGGTGTCACGCGGGTGGCGCGGCTGAATCTGCTGGGATATTTTCTGGTACTGGCGATTCCGCAGGTGCTGCTCGGAGCGGTTGAAATGCTTTCACAACCGAACAGCTTTTATCGCCAGCAAGGTGTGCTGTGCCTTGTTGCGCTAGGAGCGTTGCTCGCATGGCCTCTGGTGGGTTGGGTGACGGCGAAGGCACCAGCGATTGCCGAGCCGGCGAAGTAGCGGCGAGAGTAAAGTCGAAAGAAAGATGTGGGCAGCCCTGCGCACAGCCCCCGCTAAGACAGGGCCAGTAAGAGTGGCTGTGCCACCGAAGAGCTGGGCAAAGCCCGGCTCCTCAACAAGCACTCCAGCAAGAAAAATACTTTCGCCGGGACCCGTTGATTGACATGATTCGGACTTTTTAATAGGGTCGAACTCCGATGACTCGAACCCAGCAGCCTGCTTTGACACTGTTTGCCGCCGGAATGATTGCCCTCGGCATCCTCGCACTGGTCTATGGTGATTTCGCGCTGGTGTGGCAGCCGGTGCCGCAATGGACCCCGGGCCGAACGATTCTCGCCTATGGTTCGGGCGTCATCATGTTGCTAGGAGGGGTTGGGCTGCTGGTAGAAGCTACAACAGCGTGGGCGATTCGCATCCTGTTCCCGTACTTAATCGTGTGGCTCTTGCTGAAGGTGCCTGCGCTGATCGCGGCACCGAAGATGGAAGCCGTTTGGCTCGGTTTTGGCGAGCTTGCGGTGCTTATGGCCGGCGGATGGGTTTTGTTTGCCAAGCTAGCCGGGCTGCGAGAAGGATCGCTGCTGGCATTCGCGACTGGCGAGAAGGGCGTCCGCCTTGCACGCATACTTTTTGCAGTTTCTCTCTTGCCGATCGGACTCGCACACCTGGTGTACGTGAGGGCGACCGCGGAGATGGTGCCAGCATGGCTTCCTTATCGTGTTGGTTGGGCATACCTGACGGGCGCCGGACAGATGGCCTGCGGTTTCGGCGTGCTTTTCTCGATCTTGCCGAAGGTTGCCGCGAGGGCCGAAGCGGGCATGGTAAGCCTCTTTACTTTGATGGTTTGGGGTCCCGCGATTGTGGCTGCGCCGAAGACACGGTTGCCGTGGACCGCGTACTTCATTTCATGGGCGATCGCATCTGCCGCGTGGGTAGTGAGCCAAAACATTGCAGCGAAGCAGCCCACAAAGTCGGCTTGAATTTAGAAAAAAGTTCCGGATTGGGCTCCAACCTGACGAACCAAGATGGCATCGCAGACGTTAGTCTAGAAGTTTCTGGTAAATCGGAAACAAATAGCATTCGGTATTCGTTGTATGGGATAAGAGGTGGCTGCTTACCTGAAGTGCTGAGGTGCGTCCAAATTGGTTGACACCGCAGCGCAGCGTGCTTGGCTGGTGGAAGTTTGTCTGAATAAAGTGTTGCAATTCAGCGGACTGCACGGCCAAATACGAACAGAAAGCGAAAATGCCACTTCCTCAATGGGCGTTGGCTTTGGCCGATAACACAGGCAGGTCCGGCGGAACAGAAGCCGTCCTGGCCACGGTGATCTCTTTGCCGGAACTTGACGAACGGTCCCTCGTCAGCGAGGCTCAGGCCGGAAACCGTGCGGCCTTTGAGGAACTGGTGCGCCGGTTTGACCGCGACGTTCTGCGGCTAGCGCTGAATTTGATGAAGCGGCCCGAGGACGCGCGCGACGTTTATCAAGAAGCCTTCCTGAAGGTTTACCGCAACCTGCACCGATTCCGCTTTGAATGCAGTTTTTATACCTGGCTATACCGGATTGTGACCAACGTGTGCCTGGACCATCTGCGTCGGCGGCAGGCACGGCCGGAAGATCAAGCACCGGAAATTCATTTGAACCGGCAAGAAGAAGGTACGCGGGATTTTTTTGAGTTTCAGAAAGAACACCGGCCGTCACTGGATCCGGAACGGCGGTTGATGGGGAAAGAGATCCGCACGCGGATTTTGAAGGCCATGGAGCGGCTGTCTCCGCGCGAACGCGTGGTATTTGAGATGAAGCACTACCAGGGATTAAAATTGCGCGCGATCGGCGACGCGCTGGGGACTACGGAAGAGACGGTGAAAAATTCGCTGTTCCGGGCGACCCGAAAATTGCGCGAGGAATTGGGAGAGCTGCGATGAGCGGCGAGTTCAAAATGGATTGCCGGGAAGTTGCGCCATTGCTGGTGTTTCTTTGTTGCGATGAAGTGAGCGCGGAAGAGCGGACGGCGATCGAAGAGCATCTGTCCCGTTGCGCGGAATGCAGGGCGCTGCTGGCCGAGGACGAAGCGCTGCAGGAGAATTTTTCGGTGCTACCGCAGGCGGCCGATGAAGTGGACCGCACCGGTACGCTGCTGGCGCAGTGCCGCAGCGAGCTGGCGGAATCCCTGGACGAATTGAATGCGCCGGCGGCGGTGGAACCGGAGAAGTGGCAGCCGTTCGGATTTGGGCGGCGGTGGATGGCTTTGCGGCCAGTCTGGAGCGCCACGGGACTGCTGGCGGCCGGAGCGATCCTGGGAGTTCAACTGCTGCAGTGGTTGCCTACCAACGATTCGAGCCTTAACGGCAAAGCGATGAACGTTTCCGCGGCGCCAAAACTGTCCGATGAACAACTGGCCAAGATGGCGGTGGCGGGAATTAATTTTTCTCCGAGCGCGGATGCCGCGCCGGGAACGGTGCAAGTGCAATTGCGCGCGGAACAGCCGGTCACTTTGTCTGGAAGCCTGGATGATGACGATGTGCGGCACGTGCTGACGTATGTGGTGGCGAACAGCGACCGATTTGATGCGGGTTTGCGGCTGGATTGCGTGGAAGCATTGAAGGTGCGCGTGCGGGATGCGGACATCCGAAGCGCGATGGTGGAAGCGGCGCGCAAGGATCAAAATCCGGCGGTGCGAATGAAGGCACTGGAGGCGTTGCGCGAGGTCGCAGGAGATGAGGACGTACGCGAGGCTTTGCTGGCAGCGTTGAACAGCGATGCAAATCCCGGAGTGCGAGTAGAGGCTGTGAATTTGCTGGTGCGCTCGCTTGAGCTGGAATCCGTGGCGAATGCTCCAGGGGCACCGGGCGCGCCAGAGCCGTCAGATACTGACATGGTGATGATTGCGCCGAATGCGCCGGCGGTTGTGCTGGCGGGCGGGGAGCCATCGGTGCGGCGTGTGGTGCGCGCACTGCAGGATCTTCAGGAACACGATCCGAACCGCTACGTGCGTCTGCGGAGCGCTGCCGCGCTGCGCCAGATCGGGCCTCCCGAGATTCAGTAACTTTTCCCATGGGAAAGCACCCGGAACGAATTTCAGAAGTCAAAAAGCATTCGAGAAGTAAACTGCGGGGCAGAGATCGCGCAGTTAAGAAGGCTTTGCCGAGAATGAAAAGAAAGTTCGCCAATTTCGAGCGCAATTCCCGGTGGTTCTTCGCCGCGCTGGTGATTTCCATGTTGCCGACGGGAATGACGTGGGCTGGGAACGAACCAAACGCGATTGCCGTGGAGCCGGCGCGAGGTGGCGAGCCGGGCGGCGTTCATGTTGCAAAGGACTTTACTGGCTCCCTGAATACCCGGGAAAATCTTTTGCTCAAGTTGAACGCCGATCTGGGATCGGTGCGCATCCTGGTGCTGGAAAAAGGCGCTGCTCCGATGGTGCGCTATAAAGTGCACGTTGAGACAGATGCGCGCGGAGCACAGGCGAGCCAACTGCTGGAACACTACGCATTAAGCGCCAACAACAGCGGAACAGGGGTCGAAATCAAAGGCAATTTGCCGCAGCAACTGAACCGCGGGGCAAACGCCGCGCAATTCTGGGTGCATTTTGAGGTGTATGTTCCGGCGAGTTACGGATTGGATGTGAACACCGGCGCCGGCGACATTCAGACTTCGGACGTCGGCGGAACGGCAACCCTGGTGACCGAGGGCGGAAACATTGTGGCTGGTCGAATCGCGACAAATTTTGCGCGAGGCGGCAACAAAGGTTTTCCAGCGCACGTGGTTATCAAATTGCAAACCGAAGGCGGGCACATTCAAGTGGCCGATGTGTCCGGCGACCTCAAGGCATTCACCGCGGGCGGACACATCAACACCGGCTACATTCAAGGCGCAGCGGATCTGCAGTCCGGTGGCGGCCACATCCGGTCAGTGGGAATCGGCGGTAAAGCGGAACTGGTGACCGAAGGCGGAAACATTACTGTTGGCAAGGCCGGAAGTTTTGTGGCGGTAAAAACCGGGGGCGGACAGATCGATTTTGGCGAAGTGCGCGGTTCAGTGCATGCGCAAACGCGCGGCGGCGGAATTCGCGTTTTGTATGTATCCGGGCCGATGGACGTGGAGTCGAATGGCGGAAGCATCTGTTTGACCCGAGTGTCGGGAGCGGTGAGGGCTGCGACGGGATCAGGAACGATTACCGCATGGATCAATCCGGATGCGACGCCAACCGCGAATGCCGCAGTTCGCTTAAGCGGGGCTTCACAATTAAGCTCCGGCGCGGGAGACATCATTGTGTTTCTGCCGCGTAAGTTGGAAGCCAATATCGAGGCGGTGGTGGAAAACGGCGGAGCGCATCGTATCGAAGCCGATCCGGCGCTGGCGCTGCAGATTAGCAAAGCGGGGTCGTCGAACGGCCCGGTGATCGCAATGGCTGCACTGAATGGCGGCGGACCGTTACTGCGCTTGAAGACCACGGGCGGAAAAATCAAGCTGCAATATCTGGAATCAGAGACGGCGTTGTGGGATTCCATGATGCGCGACCAGAAAGCGCGTATGGATAGCGAACTGAAGGTTACTCCGGTGGCCGATCGCTCGACACAGTGGCCTGATCCCATGCCCCAAGTACAGGTAGATGCGCAACCGCGCGTACATACCGAATACCATGAAGTTCACTCCGGAACCTGGGTGGAGAGATTTGAAATTCACGTGCTCGGTGGAGTCCGCGAAGACGGCGACGAATTTCAAAAGCGGATCACCGCAGCGCCGAGACCCGCGTATCCCGAAGTCGCACGCAAAGCAGGAATCGAAGGCATGGTGCGGCTGCAGGTTCGACTTAGGCAGGATGGCTCGGTTGAAGTTCAGAAGATTCTAGAAGGCGATACGGTATTGGCCGATGCGGCGATTGCCGCGGTCAAACAATGGCGCGGTAAACCCGAGTGGATGGATGGTAAGGCGGTGGATGTGATCTCCACGCTGTCGTTTGATTTTCATTTGAGAAATCAATAGGCGGGAACGATTTTCGTGCTTTTGTTGTGGGGTCCGGGGTCAGTAAACGCTTCAGGAGAGCGGGGAAACGGCTGGCGGAAAAGTAAGAACTTTTCTGGCAGGCGATCCTCGAAGAGGAGTGAATATGAAACTTCGCAAACTGTTGGTTCCGGTGATGGTGACGATGTTCGCGCTGGCGGCCGCGGCGGTTCCAGGCTTCGCCATCAGCAAGGACTTTGACCAATCGTATCCGCTGCAGCCGGGCGGAACGTTTGAGCTGCAGAACGTGAATGGAACAGTGGAAGTGCAAGGGTGGGACCAGAACGTGGTGGAAATTCACGCGGTGAAGACCGCGAAGCTCAAGGAGTCTGATCTCTCCAGGGTGTCGATTGAGGTGAACGCAAACGCCGGCAATGTTTCGGTGCTGACGCGCTATCCGCAGGATGAAGGCGTGGAAGTGTACGTGGAATATACGATCCACGTGCCACACGGAGCGAAGATTGAGCACTTGGGAACGGTGAATGGAACGCTGCGAGTGGCGGGCGTCGATGAAGTCAAAGAGCTGCATAGCGTGAACGGCAACATCGAAGTGTACGGCGCGGACAGCACGGTCCACGCGCGAACCACCAACGGAAATGTACGGCTGGAGATTTCACAGGTTCGTGGCGTGGTTGGAACATTTGCCGAAACCACCAACGGGTCGGTGATCCTGGCGTTACCTGCAGACACCCAAGCGGACCTGGAAGCGCGAAGTTTGAACGGGAATTTTCAGTCCGAGCTGCCGGTGGAGATGCAGAGTTCGCTGAAGCCGCGGGAGATGCACGGAAAATTGGGACAAGGCGGAGTTCCGATCAAATTGCACACGGTGAACGGCGGGATTCGCGTGGTGGCGCTGCGAACCGCGGTGTGAACAAGCCAGTTTGAAAACGGGTGCGTCTAAAACAGCGTGAGGAGAAAGTTATGAACACGAGGAATATTTTATTGAGTGGCGGAATCGGATTGCTCGGTCTTGGGTTGATGGCAGTTCCAAACGGACTACAGGCTGCACAGGATCCAGCGGCACCGCAAGCGGTGGCGCCGCCGGCCGCACCGGCGGCCCCAAAGATTGTCACGCGGATGAAAATAATGCGCTCGCCACAGGAGCGAGTGATGGTTCAAGGGCCCGATGCTGAAGGCAACGAAGAGTTTGCGTTGGCTTTCGCGGACGGCGGCGGCAGTTGGCTGGGAGTAGAAACGCAGGAAGTCACAGCGGAGAAAGCGAAGGAGTTGAAACTTTCCGCGGAGCGCGGTGTGGTGATCGGCAAAGTACTGGAGGAGAGCCCGGCGGCGAAAGCCGGATTGAAAGACGGCGACGTGGTGACGGAAATTAACGGACAGCGAATCGAAGGCGCGGCGCAATTCCGCAGAATGATTCGCGAAATTCCGGCGGGCCGCACGGTGCAACTCTCGGTATGGCGCGACGGACATGCGCAGGCGGTCAGTGCGACACTGGGCCAGATGCAGGAAAATCGGAAGCAGTTTGCGAACGCGATGCCGCAGGTATTCAATTTCCGGATGCCGGAAATGCCGGAAGTGGCGCCGCTGCCGGGCGTACCGTCGATCGAATGGGACAATGGCGGCCTGATCATGGGCCAGCCTCGTTTGGGAATTGACGCCGAAGACCTGAGCGGCCAGTTGGGATCTTATTTTGGTGCTCCCGACGGCGAAGGGATTCTGGTTCGCGATGTAAATCCGGGATCGGCAGCGGAAAAGGCTGGGGTAAAAGCTGGCGATGTGATTACGTCGCTGAACGGCGAACGGATTCATGGACTCTCAGAATTGCGTTCGAAACTTTCGGCGGCGGGTGAAGGCAAGATGGCCAAGCTCGGCGTTCTGCGGAATAAGACTGCGGTGACGCTGAATGTGGAGATTCCGGCGATGAAGAAAAAGACCGTCCACAAGATGGAGATGCGGACCAAGATTTAGACTGTAGCCAAAGCAAGATACCCCGCGTTCTCAGAGGCCTCCTAGCCGTCCAGGAGGCCTCTTCGTTTTGAGTGGCTCTTGAGCCGGCCGTCGCCGGGAGCGTAAGATTCGGAAATGTTTGAGCGTGGAGAGGAACTTCAATGAGCAAGGCATTTAGTAGGATCGGCTACTGCGTGGTTTTGGCGACGGTGATTTTCCTCGGCGCACAGACCGAGAATTTTCTTCGGGCACAGAACCAGGGAAGCTCCACACCGGCGGTCGCGGTGACTCCAAAGAGTAGTGCTTCCTTAGACGCGCGGATCGACAAAATTGCGCACGGAATCGATGCGGTGGAAGTTGGCGAGGGCCAATCGCCGGTGGCCCTGGATCTGGAACAGCTCATGAAGCTGTACCAAGTGCCCGCCCTGAGCGTTGCGGTGATTGACGACTACAAAATTAACTGGGCCAAAGCGTACGGGGTGACTGAGCCGGGCGGGAAGACACCGGCCACTTCGAAAACTCTTTTTCAAGCGGGCTCGATCAGCAAGCCGGTAGCGGCGGCGGGAATGCTTGCACTGGTGCAGCAAGGCAAGTTGTCGCTGGACGAGGACGTGAATCTGAAACTGAAAAGCTGGAAGGTTCCGGAGAACGAATTTACGCGGGAACAGAAGGTGACGCTGCGGCGGCTGGCGAGCCACAGTGCCGGACTGACCGTACACGGTTTCCCGGGTTACGACATCGACGAAAAAGTGCCGACGCTGGTGCAGATTTTTAACGGCGAAAGACCCGCGAACACCGCGGCAATTCGGGTGGATTTTGTGCCTGGCACTGATGAACGGTACTCCGGCGGCGGAATCACCATTGAACAACAATTGATGATCGACGTGAGCGGCAAGGCCTTTCCAGAGCTGATGAAAGAAACAGTGCTGGACAAAATCGGAATGACTGACAGCAGTTACCAGCAACCGCTGCCGCCAGCGCGCGCGGCGATAACCGCGGGCGGAGCTTATGGAGATGGAAAGCCGGTGCACGGAAAATGGCACGTGTATCCGGAAATGGCAGCAGCAGGATTGTGGACCACTCCGACCGACCTGGCCAAGTTCGCAATCGAGATTGCGCTTGCGAAACAGGGGAAATCGCACAAGGTGCTGTCGCAAACAACGGTTCAAGAAATGTTGAAGCCGCAATCTAAAGACTTCGGGATCGGGTTTGGACTCAGCAAGGACCGGCCGGGAGAATTTGGCCACAACGGGGCCGACGAAGGATTTCAGGCGCTGCTGGTAATGAACTCTGATACCGGACAAGGCGTGGCTATCATGGCCGATTCCGACAACGGGATTCTGGTGGCCGACGAATATCTACGCAGCCTGGCGCGGGAATACCACTGGAAATACCAGCCACAGCCGAGATCCGCGGGGTTGCAAGTGGCGCTGCTGGCGAGGGTTAAAGGGCTGGATGCCGCGTTGGCGAAGTATGACGATTGGAAAAAGACTGGCGATGTGAAAAAGCGCCCGGACGAGTTCGTATTGAATTCGCTGGGATACGATTACCTGCGGGCCGGAAAGACCGGGGAGGCGATCCGTATTTTCGCCAAGAATGTTCAGGAGTATCCGGCGTCGTCCAATGTGTACGACAGCCTGGGGGAGGCATACGCGGCGGCTGGGAAAAAACAGCTGGCCATTGAGAACTACGAAAAATCGGTGCAGATGGATCCCAAGAATCAGCACGGAATCGAGGAGTTGAAGAAATTGAAGGAACAAAAATGAGCGAATTGACGGAATCCGATTTTGGGGCGGCATCGAACGGTTTTCTTGGTGAACCGCCGCTCAATCCGGATCGCGGCGATATTTCTTGGCGAGCCGGAAGGGTCGGCGAAGCATCTCTAAGAATCGAGACTGCGGGGCGGTGGCGTCCGCGGACCAATCATCCTCGGTAGTGGAAAAAGATAGCCGGGCCAGATAACCAGCGCCGGCGAAGATGTTGCCACGCATCTGAAAACGGAAAAGAGCACGACGCGCGAGCGGTGGCGCTGCATTACC
>Ga0137418_10001785_pt1 | contig 19757 bp, 15 predicted proteins | sample CZODoug3_1_2_16f_FD_122242 | JGI IMG/M metagenome (GOLD analysis project Ga0137418, IMG submission 122242) | Vadose zone soil fungal communities from Angelo Coast Range Reserve, California, USA - CZODoug3_1_2_16fungal (Hybrid Assembly) | ecosystem: Environmental > Terrestrial > Soil > Vadose...
ATCGCTCGCTTTAAGGAGAGGATTCGGGAACGGACACACCGAACCCGCGGCATCAGCCTACGGCAGATGGTCAAGGAAATTACCACCTACCTGCGGGGATGGCTCGGGTACTTCGGTGATTGCCAAACGCCTTCGGTGTTGCAAAGCCTTGAATCGTGGCTACGCCGTCGACTTCGGTCGGTGGTGTGGCAGCAATGGAAACGGGGACGGACGCGATTTCGCGAACTTCGCAAACGGCATGTGAGTAAGGACCTGGCGGCGCAAACCGCTGGTAGTCCTCACGGCCCGTGGCGCATCGCCAACTCGCCCGCCTTGGCCATTGCTTTGCCGAATGCTTACTTTGCCAAGCTCGGGCTTCCACCCATGGTCATCCGGTCTTAGCTTAATCCGCCGAACCGCCGTATGCGGACCCGCATGTACGGTGGTGTGGCAGGGGAGGCGGGGCAACCCGTTCCCCCTATGCCGATTGGGGACTTTGCCTTTTAGGCACTCACCCTTACCTCAGCGGCTCAACCGTTGGTGGGCGGGCTGTTATCGCAACGTTGAAGTGCTGCGCCGCCCGAAATCTGAATCGTAGATCTCGGGCGAAGGCGGGCCAGCACCAGAATCTGTGGCTATCATGATGAGGTCATGTCGATGAAAGTCCTATCCGTCAATGTGGGGCTGCCGCGGGAGGTCGAGTGGAAGGGCATTACGGTCTCAACCGGAATCTTTAAGGAGCCGGTTGCGGGGCCCGTAGCGGTGCGGAGGGACAACTTGGACGGCGATCGCCAGGCGGACCTAACTGTCCATGGCGGGCCGAACAAGGCGGTGTACGGTTACGCAGGTGAGCATTATCCCTATTGGCGGAAGCAGCTCCCGAATATGGAACTGCCCTGGGGAGTGTTTGGAGAGAACCTGACTACGGAAGGCGTGTCGGAGGACTCGCTCCATGTTGGGGATGTGGTGCGGGTGGGCTCGGCGGTGCTGAGGGTGGTGCAGCCGCGGCAGCCTTGCTACAAGCTGCAGATCCGGTTTGGGCGGGACGACATTATTCAGCGTTTTTTGGTGAGTGGGCGGAGCGGGTTTTACTTTTCCATTGTCGAAGAGGGCGAGGTGGAGGCCGGGTCGGTGATCGAAGTGGTCAGCCGGGACGAGAACCAGGTTACCATTGCGGATATTCACCGCTTGTATCTGGGTGTAGAGCCTGATCCGGAATTGCTGCAACGGGCGCTGCGTGTGCCGGTGCTGCCGGCGGGGTTGCGGGGGTCTTTGGTGAAGCGGGGCGGGTGGTAGGAGCGTCCCCTGGTCGCCGGGTTTCGTCCGAGATAGATCAAGAGCATCGCCGCCGTGCGAACCGCCCCACGCAAGACAAAAAGAGGGCAAGACAAAAAGAGGGCTTGCATGCCCCGCCCTGCGAGTCATGGTATTTCCCCTGGCAGGGCTGAGCCTGGCGCATGGTTGACGCACGCCGGTTGTCTCATTCAGCCCGGTTCAGTTTGCGTTGGCGCCGCGCACGTGAGCGCTCTCCCAACCGCGAACCTGGCGACGGGCCTCATCGAAGATTCGCTCGTAGTTCTGGAGGCGGACTTTTCTGGAGGTTTCCGCGTCCAGAGACTTCCACAAAGGTTCGTATTGATGGAAGACCTTCGTGTACTTGGACTGGTCGGCCGGCGCGGCTGAGTCTGTGCCAAATAAGAAACGATCGGGATAGCGCTGCATGAGGTCGGCCATGGTCTTGGTCGCTTCCGGGGTGGCGACGATGTATTTGGCGACTTCGTCCCATGAGATATCAAAGTTCACGCGCCGGAAGTCGGGATCGCCGAGGATGGTGTCGAGGTCGCGGCCGTGGCTCCTCTTGGGCCGAACGACGCGGCCGAGGCCCATGTGGGCCCAGATGAAAGTCGTGTTCGGGTGCCGCCTGAAAAGGGCTTTCATGGGAGCGAGATAGACAGGTTCGGCGCCATCTTGCAAGAGAACGTCAGAAAAAGGAATGTCGATATCGTTGTGGATCAAGACGACCAGACCCACTTCCCCGGCGAAATCGAGCAGGCGATCGAGAGCTGGGTCTTCCAGGCTGGCGACTTCGCCGGGGATCTTGGCTGAAACGAACTCTTTGTGAATGGTGAACTCGCCGATTCCGGTGAATACGCCCGGAAAAGTTTGCAGCACTCGGCGAATATGGTCGGCGGCGTACATGTCCGTGGGATTGAAGCCGGTAATCATGGGATCGATGCGGGCCTGCTGTTCCTTGGTCAGAGACTTGTAGGCCATGGCAATCGACGCGTCGGTGAAGGAGTAGTAGTAGAGCGGAGCGTCCGAGTGCAGGTAGTAAGTTGGAGCGCGGTCGCCGTCATCGCGGTAGGACCACTGCTGCTGCAAGGGGATACCGAAGAGGGCTACGCGTCCGGCGTGGTTGCCCATCATGTTCAGGAAATCGTGGATTTCGGGGCCTTCTTGAATGTTGTTGGTTAGGTGAAAGTGGGAGTCGTTGAATTCATAGTCGGTGGTTTGGCAGCGGGCCGAGGCAGAGGTGAGCAGGAGGGTTGCGATCGACGTGGCAAACAGAAACTGTTGTGCGTACTGCAAAGAAAGCTTCGTCATTTGTTTTGCACCTTCAATCCATTCGGGTGTGTCGGCATTGCGGATTCCCGCCCTTTCGACTTCGCTCCGGGCAGGCTCTTCGCAAAGTGCGCGAAGGCTGGGGCACTGTTTGTCGGGATGGTGATGCTGAGGCCCAGCGCTTGAGCAGCGCAGCGCACGAAGCGATGATTTCATTTAGAGGAACACGGCGAGCCAGGCCGGCTGGGTCGTTGGTGAGCCTTGCGGAGTGCGCCCGGACGCGAGGCGCTCAGAATTGTGCCGGGCGTTGTGCCGACGATCGTTGTGCCGACGATTGTTGTGCTGACGATCGTTGTGATCGGGAGCAGCGAGATCATGAGAAGGGCGTGGGCGAACTCCGTTGTGAGTATGAATGTGCTGCACGAGTTCGATGAGTTCTTCGATGGTGCGGCCGGTGTGCATGGATCCCTCCGTTAAGCTTCAAAATGCGGGGGCGCACGCGAAGAGCACCTGTTTTTGTGCCCATCGCGTGCGCTTCCCACTCCCGCGGAAATGGAACGTGGTGCTTATTCCTCTCCGTGGAAGAAGTAGTAGTCGGCGGAGTACGGCACGAGCGTTTGCTTGCCCACATCGCCGGCGACGGCGCAGCCGGTGAGGGGGGCGAGTCCACCGCGGGTGTTGAGGCGCTGGACGAAAGTGGTTTTAGCCAGGAGCTTACCGCCGGTTGGTCCCGCGGCGTTCCCGACGGACTGCAGCAAGAGGCAAGCAATGGAACCGGAGTGTGAGCAGCTGGGGTCGGTGCCAGCATCGATGTGGTTCACGGTCTTCGCCCACACTTTGCTGGTATCGAAGGAACTCTGCCAGGTCGCGTTGGCGAAGTCCACCGGTTTCGGGGCTTTGGGATCGGTATCGGGGCTGAGGAAGTGGGTGATGATTTGGACGTCCTGGCCGAAGAACTTGGTGAAGAGCGTGGCTTCGGGGCGTGCGCCGTTGACGGTCCAGGAAGCGCCAGTGCCCAGCGGCAGGCAGGTGTAGCCCTGCGTTCCAGTGGCGTGGCCCACTAAGAAGGCGGTGTTGCCCTGCGGCGGCGTGATGAGGGTCGGAGTGGCGGGCGGCGTGACGCTTTGGGCGGCCGCGTAGGTGACGGTGCTGAACGCGCACGCGAGCACGAGAGCGGCTGCGAACATGCCGCGAACTCGCGTGGTCTTCTTGGTTTGCTGATTGCTCATCGTTGTTCTCCAGTTTTCTAAGTTAAGAGATATTGGGCAGGCGTAATCGCCCTCACTGGATGACACGAGATCCAAGCAGAATTTGCTTTTCCACGGAAGCAGAAATGTTCTCGGAGTGGAAGCAATCTTCCAGAGTCGCCGGTGCTGAATGAAAGAATTCGTGGACATGGCAAGCTTCCCTAGTTACTGCGGGATCGGCGAGGCGGGTTTTCCTTGAGCCAGCAAGGGTGGAGGCGTTTGACTGAGATCGCGATCCTTCATGGCGGAGTGGCAGACCATGCAGGAGCGCTGCGTGCCGCCGCCTTCCTGGGAAACGAGCGCGTACGTCAGACCGTGCAGGGACCAAGTCACGACTCTGTAGCCCTGGACCATGCCGTAGTGAAAACTTACCTTTTTGAAGCTGACTTCGACTCCTCCCGAGGCCACGGCCACGGAATTGGGAGCCACCATCAAGCTTACGGGCAGGCTGGCAGAACCCGTCTGCATCTTGAAGGCGATAAAGGCGGCGGCCTCGCTCCCAATCTGGACCAGGCGCGCGCCCTCGAGGTGGTTGGGCCGCGCTTCATCAGGCGATGCGATGGAGGCAGGTAGCGCCAGCGAAAACGGCAGCTTCTTGTGGAACCACTCGTTGATGGTTTGCTGCGAATCGGAGCGCACGTCGAGCGGGAGACTTCCTTGTGCGTGCTGCTGGTGAGTGCGAACCGCAAATTCCGCGAAATCCGCGCTCGAGAGCAGAGCGAGTGATGACCGCGGTCTGCTGCTCAAGATTCCGGCAATGACGAGCACAGCCAGCGCGGGAACCAGCCAGCGGAGTACGGGCCGACGTCGTCGCGCGGGCGGTGCCGGCACGAGGATGAGCTCGGGCCGCGACGGGGCCTTCAGTTCCGCCAGAAGCTTTTCTTCGTGAACAGTGGGCTCGTCCAGCGAAACAGCGGCGCGCAGCAGAGGTCCGCAGTGGTCGCAGAGCGCGGCGTGCATCATCAACTGCGTTACCTTCAACTCCGGCCAGAGACCGGCAGCCACTTCGTGCCAGTCAACGTCTTCGTCTCTTGGGCAGGCAGCGGTTCGCGGGGCCGCCTGCGAGATCGCAGCATTCGAGAGCGCATTTGCGAGCCGTCGATACTTCGAGACCTTCTGGCTGCAATCCGGGCAGGACGCCACATGGCGCTCGGCCTCGCGTAGGACGTCGGGGGAAAGCCCGCCCGGCTCGCCTCCACCTGGCGAAGACCCGCTGCCCGCAGACGGTGCGAGAGCGTTCAGCTCTGCGTTGTCGATATGTCGATCGATGGGACGTCGCAACTTCTCATGCTCCTATGAGATCAACACGAGTTCTGAGGGGAATTTGCTTTTTGCTTAGCCTTCGTCTTCGACGGAAGCCAAATCGCCGCCTAGAATCTGCTCTCGAATGCCGTGTTTCAGGCGTTCGATGACGCTGCCAACCCCCTTGGTGCCCAACCCAATCCCGGGCAGGGTAGCAATTTCCTTGGTGCTCATGCCTTGCCGGAAATAGAGCCAGAAGATCATTCTGTCGCGCTCGGCATCAGGGCCGCTCAAGCAGCGGCTCAGGTGTGCATCAATTTCCGCAAGGAAAACTCCGAACTCGATTTTCTCTTCGCTGCCGTGCGCCTCCTTGCCCGCCTCAGGGTCTATCTCCTCGGTGGATACATGGAAATGCTCGCCGCCGGAGGATTGACTGCGGCCGTGCTTGAAATAGTCGTGGGTGGCGTTGGCGGCGGTTTTCTTCAGGTATCCCAAGATCGCTTCGGGACGCCGGACGGCGAAGTCGCGCAGGAGGCGACAGCCGCCCTCCCAGAGTTTGAGGTAGGTGACCTGGATGAGGTCCTCGACCAAAGAGCGCGAAGGCTCGCCCCAAAGCGAAGCCGTGCGCAGGATTATGAGACTGATGGGCTTGCCAACGCGGGAGACGAACTCCTCCCAGGCTTCGTCATCACAGGGTCCAGCGCACAGACCGACGACGTCTTGCAGGGACAACGAGGAATATCGCGTCTTGGCGGTGTTCCACCTGCTGCTATTTCCGGCTAGAATTGAAGGCGCCCTCCCAGCGCTCTCGACTTAGATGAACTCGGATGCACCCGGTTTGTAAAAACTCTGTCATCTGGTTGTAACAATTGCGCGACCTGTGCGTTGGGGCGGGAAGGCCGCTGCCGCGGCCTTCTGAGCTCAGCTGGGAAGGCTGGCTTCGAGCCTGGGTGTGATCGCGGGACCCGCCAGGCTTCTCGGCAGGTTGTATCGCGACCGCATCCCCAGGTCGAGCGCTTCTCAATATCGATATCGATCCGAACTAGTTTAGATTTCGGTCAGAAATCGGGTCCGAATCCTGGTCACCCGCCGTATCCGCAGAACCGAACGGCGCGATAACGCTCATACCCCGGCCCGCACGCCCGCCGCCAGCAGTGGGCAGAGTAATGGTGGCGCCAATGGCAACGCCGTTGGCATCCGTGGTTACGGTTACGCGATTCTGCACGCCGAAGGATTCGCAGTTGAGTATCTGATAACTGCCGAGGAGCCGCGCTGCCATGAACGTAAAGAGATTGCTTCCTAGAGAAGCTACGGGCGACGGTGCCGTGGTGAGTTGGGTCTGGCGGCGCAACAGAGAGTTCGATTGCTGATGCATCATGGCATGACAGTACGCCGCAGTACTGGCTTGTCCAAGCCAGCGCACTTCGGGTTGGTCGACGCCCTTCCGGTATCGGTTGAGCTTCGCGAGGCTAGGGTTCCCGTTGTTATCGAGCACCATGGGATCGCCCGCCGGAATCAGCGCCTGATAAAACACGTGCGAGCGGGCCTGCAATTCATTCAGCGGCAGAGCGGGCAGGGTTTGTCCGGGATCGGCCAGATCTGCGCCTTTCCATGGAGTGCAGCCCAGTGCGGGATCGACAAATCGATCCAGTAAGCCGTTGTCGCTTGGATTTCCGAACTTCTTCGCGCCCGTTAGGCTAGAAGCATTCGCGACCGTATTCTGCGCAAACAAGCCATCCGGCGTGACTAGGTAAGTTACTGGTAAGTTGTCGCTCTGGTCCTGATCTACGATGCTGAAACTTCGCACCGTCGGACACGCACGGCCGTCGCTGCCCAGGCCGCGGCGGGGTACATGCAAAAGGCGACGATCAATGGCAGCGTTGGCTGCGGCAAAAAAGGCAACCGCATTGCAGTAAGAGAACTGGCCGAATACGCTGCCCAGGGTGCCGTTCACGCAATGGCTGTCCGTGAGGGTGGTGGGGTTCAGGGCCAGGGTCCGTTGCGTCAAGTTATTACCGTTAAACCCGAACCAGAGAGCGACGACCGCGTTGGCCGGGAGCGTGGGAACCACTGGAGGGAGTGCAGGCTGCGTGCCGTAGTCGATGACCAGCGGGTTATACACGGAGATCTGGCGTGTGGCGGGATCGAAGATGGCCGCCTGCACGAATGCGGATTGATTGGAGTTGCCCTCATTACATGGACCGTTGGCTGGGTCCGTGGCAATGAGTTGAAACGGTGTAGCCAGCCCCTGAGCAGTCAGGGGACTCGCGGGCAAAATGATGGAGCAGTCCATATTCTGCGCAAAAACAACAGCTGGAGAAGCTGCCATGAGCAGCATCAGGCATACGGTTGCGGCGGCGGCATTCGTTCTTAAGCATCCCATTTGAGTTCTCCTGTGGACCTGAGCGCGAGACTCTCCCCGGTCATTCCAGGCCGCGCTATGACTGGAATGCGCGTCGAACGCAAGCGTGTTGAACTCACTGTGGCCCAGGTGAGAGGACTTCATCGCCGGCATACATACCGTGCTGAATATGTTGACGGCGCGACTAGAGTGGCTCTGGAGTCGGCAATGACTTGCCGCGCAACTCAACTCTTGCACGCAACATAGAACGATTAGTATTCGCGGTCAAGAGTCAGAGGTGCAGATTCCGGTTTTGGAGCAGGTAAGATGGCATCCATCGGTGCATGACCTCGCGTTGTTGGGTACATGACCCCGCGTTCTAAGGTGGCTATAGGTAAAACTGCATAGCACCAAGGTGGGGTTGCCGGTGTGTACCGTAAACGGAACAAGCAAGATATGCGACGACGGCGCAATTGCGAGTCGGGCGTAGGGGCAAGCCGAGTCCCTCTTGCGCAGCAAGGGTTGGGATGAAAAGCCGGTGTTTGGGGTTTTGAAGGTCTTTTCAACCACGCGGGCGAGGGCGCCCGCGCGCCACACTGGCTTCCGGCTTGGCTACTTCTTGACGAGGCTGGAGTGGCTGGCTACGCACAGCCACTTGCCGTCTTCGAGGATCCAGGTGTCGGTGAAGCGGCCGAAGTGTTCGTAGGGCTTGGAGGCGTACACGCCCTTGACGTGGTAGTTGCCGGTGACGATGGCGGTGTTGGGATACATTTCGACTTTAACGTTGTCGATGTTCATGAGGCCAGGTTTGAATTTTGGGTCAGCGAAGTCGGCGAGAAATTTGCCGCGGTTGCTGACCTCGCCATCGTATTCGGTGTTGATGAAACGGTCGCCGATCATGCTGGCGATAGCTTTGGCGTCGAGACTCACCTGCGCCTGGTTCCACATGCGCTCGAGCGCGATGATGTTGGCGGCGTCTGGGGCGGGGTTGGAGGTCTGTGCCTGGGAGGTCTGAGCCTGGGAGGTTTGGGCCAGGGCACAGAGTGTGATGGCGAGGCAGCCGAGCAAGGGTTTCATGTTGTGGGTGCCACGGGTGCGGAGGCCGGTGCTGAGCGAGGTTAGCAAGGACCTGGGGTTCGATGCCAGAGAAAAGTGGGTGGGAGTATCTGGGATGTTATCCGGCGCAAACCGTGAGCGGCTTGCGCCGATAAGCCCTCGAGGAAGGCGCGTGCGAGGCTACGCGCCGGGCTCCAGCTGCTGATGAAATCCACTGAAATCAGACTTTGCGCAGGTGGGTTGGTGGTGATGGGCCGGACGCTGGTGGCGGTTCGGCCGCCAGCCGGAAGATGAATCCGGGCTCGGACGAAGACTCTGGCGCTCGGTGACTTCGCAGAGTCAAGGCCGCGAAGGCGGCGTTCTCGAGCGCCTTTGTGCTGGGAGAGAGGCAGACTTTCATGGACTGCAACCCTTGGCAAGAACGGCTGGCTGGATTGCATCCACAGACCCGAGAGCATCCTATTGGTCTCGTTGCATGGCACTACGCCGCAGCGCCCGCTCTTTCATGAGCACGAAGAAAACCGGCACCAGAATTAGAACGTGAATAGTTGAGGTAATCATTCCGCCCACAATGGGAGCGGCAATGGGCTTCATTACGTCGGACCCGATTCCACTCTCAAACAGAATCGGTATGAGACTCGCGAGCACCGCGGCAACCGTCATCAGCTTGGGGCGGAGCCGCTGTACGGCTCCCTCAATTGCTGCGGCCTCGACGTCTGCGTCAGTAAGCCGGATGGCTGACGCCAGTTTGCGGTCGAGAGCTTCGTGAAGATAAACCACCATGACGACGCCCGTCTCAACGGCAATTCCAAATAGCGCGATGTAACCGACCCAGACCGCTACGCTGAAGTTATAGCCAAGGAGCCATTGTAAAATCAGCCCCCCAGTCATGGCGTAGAACGTGGGAAAAATCAGAACCATGGCTTCGGCCGCGGAATGGAAAATCATGTACAGAAGCACGAAGATCACGAAAAATACCACGGGCAGGATGATCTTCAGCCGCTCTTTCGCTCGGATCTCGAACTCATATTCGCCAGACCAGGAATAGGCGTAGCCCGCGGGCAGCTTGAGTTTCTGGCGCAGCAGTTTGGAAGCCTCTTTCACGAAACCGCCATAGTCCTTCGTGTTCAAGTCGATGTAGACGTACCCGGTAAGCTGGCCGTCTTCATCGCGGATCATGGCTGGGCCGTTCGAAAACGAAATCTTCGCCACCTGCCCGATTGGAATCTGTGCGCCGGCCGGAGTTGCGACCAATACCCGCCCGAAATCCTCGAGGTTGTCGCGAAAGTCGCGCTCGTAGCGGACGTTCATTGGGTAACGCTCACGGCCCTCGATATTCTCCCCGATGTTCATTCCGCCGATGCCGGATGCAACCGCCTGCTGCACGTCGGCGACGGTGAGCCCGTATTTGGCTGCTTCCAAGCGGTTCGTGTCGATGTTGACGTAAAAGCCCTGTGAAACATGCTCGGCGAAGGCGGAGCGGACTTGGGAGGTCTCGGAGAGTATCTGCTGAATCTGTACACCGAGTCGCTGAATACCCTCAAGGCTGGGCCCCTGGATTTTCATCCCCAGCGGCGTTTTGATTCCCGTCAGCGACATGTCGAGACGGTTTTCGACCGGCATCGTCCACGTGTTGGTGAGTCCTGGGTATTGCAACTTCTCGTCCATCTGGCCGATCAGTTTCTCGTAGGTCATGCCCGCGGGCCACTGGTCGCGGGGTTTCAGCATGATGGTGGTGTCGTACATGTCGAGAGGAGCATTGTCGGTCGCGCTATCGGAACGTCCGACAACTCCAAACACCGTCTCCACTTCGGGGAAAGAGCGCAGCACACGATCCTGTGACTGTAGAAGTTGCGAAGCCTGCGTGATGGAAATGCCAGGGAGTGCTGTCGGCATATAGAGCGCCGATCCTTCGTAGAGCGGTGGCATGAATTGACTGCCGATCCTCAACACCAACGGAAACGTAACCACGAGGAAGAGCAGATTCACCAGCAATGTCGTCTTGCGATACTTCAGGCAAAAGCGGAGAACGGGCAGGTATAAAGCTTGTGTCCAGCGGGATACCGGGTTCTGCGATTCCGGGCGAAGCTTTCCCTTGATGAACATAACCATCAGGACCGGCACCAGAGTGATCGCTAGCACCGAAGAAAAGCCGACGGCCAGTGTCTTGGTCCAGGCGAGCGGACGGAACATGCGTCCCTCCTGCGCTTCCAAAAGGAAGACTGGCAGGAACGAGACCACGATGATGATGAGAGAAAAGAACAACGCTGGCCCGACCTGTTTCGCGCTATCAATGAGAATCTTGCGGCGCTCAGGTTCCGGGATGGCGGATTCGACTTCTCCCGGGAGGTGGCCGGGTCGCTCGGACAGGTGCCGATAGCCATTTTCCACCATGACAATCGCGGCATCGACCAACACTCCGATTGCCAGCGCGATTCCGCCTAAGGACATAATGTTGGAGCTGACTCCCAGGTAGTACATCGGCACGAATGAGGCGATGACCGCGATCGGAAGCGTAAGGATTGGGATCAAAGCGGAGCGGAAATGAAATAAGAAAACGATAATGACAATACTGACGATCACCGCTTCTTCCAACAGGTCGCGTTGCAGTGTTTTAATCGAATCCTGAATCAACCCGGCGCGATCATATCCCGACACTACTTCCACGCCTGCTGGCAAAGATGACTTGATCTCGGCCAACTTCTTCTTCACTCCGTCGATCACGTTCAGAGCATTCAACCCATAACGCATCACGACAATGCCGCCCACGGTTTCGCCCTGTCCTTGCCAATCCGCCACGCCTTCGCGAATATCCGGGCCAAAGGAAACACTCCCCAGCTCTTTGATCAAAACAGGCGTACCGTTCTTCGCCATGACCGGTACGTTTTCAAGGTCCGACAGCGAGCGCAGATATCCAAGGCCGCGAATCATGTACCGCGTTCCACTCAACTCCAGCGCCCGCCCGCCAACCTCATTCGTGCTGGACTTGACCCGGTCGATGACGGTCGAGAGCCGTATGCCGTAGGCGAGTAGTTTGTTCGGATCGAGTCGGACTTGATACTGGCGCGTAAAGCCGCCAATCGTGGCCACTTCCGCGACGCCCGGAACAGTTTCCAGTTGATAACGGAGATGCCAGTCCTGCAGGGCTCGCAAGTCGGCCAGACTGTGTTGGCCGCTGTGGTCGACCAGGGCATACTCGTAGACCCAACCGGCTCCTGTGGCGTCGGGTCCGATCATCGGATGAACGTCCGGTGGAAGCCGTCCGGCAATCGTCTGCAAATACTCCACAACCCGCGAGCGTGCCCAATACATGTCCGTACCATCTTCAAAAACGACGAACACATACGAGTCGTTGAACATGGTCTGGGCGCGTACCGCCTTGACGTGTGGAGCAGCCAGCAGAGCGGTAACGATTGGGTAGGTGACCTGATCCTCGATGATGTTAGGCGGCGATCCTTCCCAATTGGTGTGGATAATCACCTGAACGTCAGAAATGTCGGGTAGAGCGTCCAGCGGGATGCGGCCCATAGCCCAAATGCCAGCCATCACCAGCAGCAACACGCCCGTGAACACGAGGAACCGGTTGCGGGCACACCACTCAATGGTTCGGTTAATCACGTTACATTCCTCCCGTCGCATTGAGCGCGAGGTGCTTGCTCACGATGACTTGCCCGTTCTGGGTGGCCGTGACGGTCACTTGCCACGTGCCACCAGAGCCCAGATCTCCGCTGCCTTCGTAGAGGCCGCCACCCTTCTCCGTCGCGCGCACCACGGTCTTCATTGCGGCCATCCCCATGTCTTGCATCGCCGGCATGAAAAATGTGATCGTAACCTGGGCGCCGGTAAGCGGTTTTCCGTCGCTCGAAGCCAGTTTCACGCCGATGGTGTTGCTGCCTTTGTGAGGCGGAGAAGGATCGGTCGTCAATTCGACCGTGGCTTGCGTTTGTGCAGGTGTGTTGATGGCAACGGCAGCACCCGCGCCCGGTGGTGGCGGCACGAACGCTCCAGTCGCTGCCTGCAACTGTGCTTCGGAGTCGATGAGGAAGTTCGCGGAGACCACAATCTGCTCGCCGGCACGAACTCCTTTCGTAAGCACCTGCTGCTCGCCGACGCGGGAGCCGAGTTCAACCTCTCGCGGCTCGATATTTCCCTCGCCTCGGTATGCGAACACCAGGTTTCGGCTTCCAGAATGAAAGATGGCGGACGCGGGAACCACGAACTGCTTGCCCAGAGGTATTCCCAGCCGCACGTTCACATACATGCCGGGCCTGAGCTTCAGGCCGGGGTTCGGGATCACCAAGCGAACCGGCAGGGTACGTGTCACGGTATCAACTTGCGGCAGCAGATAGTCGACGCGCCCGGGAAATACTTTTCCCGGGTACGCATCGACACTGACGTCAGCGTGATCTCCCGGCTTGATCTTGCCCGCATCGCTTTGAAAGACCTGAGCGAGTACCCAAACGTCCGATAGGTCAGACACCGTATACAAATGGGATTCAGGCTGCACGTACATGTTCGGCAGGGCGGTCTTTTCCGTGATGTAGCCTGAGACCGGGGAGTTGATGGTTAGATCGGTAATCACCTTCCCGGTCGCATCCAACTTAGTAATTTCACTGGGCGGGACCTCCCATTGCAGCAGGCGATCCTTGGCAGCGCTGAACAGCGACGCCGCGCCCGATGCGACGCCCGTAACGGAACTCCGCTGCAGGTCGGACTGATTTTTCTTCGCGATGAGATACTCCTGCTCCGTGGCCACCAAATCCGGACTGTAGATTGTGAATAGAGGCTGGCCCTTGCGCACGAAGTCGCCGGTTGCGTCGGCATGCAATTTCCGTATCCAACCCGCAAAGCGTGTCTGCACATAGGCCAGTCGGCGCTCATCGGCTTGGACATTTCCAAAGAACCGGATTTCTTCGCTGATGGGTTGGTATTGGACTTCGCCAATTTGCACGCCAATGCTCTGCATCCGCTGGGGGGAGAGCTGCATCGGAGCCAGCGCCATCTCGGCCTGCGATGCGGTCGTTGATGTGGCCTGCGATGGGTCCTGCGATGTGGCCGTCGATGGTTCGCCTGGCGCACTCTGCCTTGCAGGCCGCGCGCTCTCGCCGGGTTGATCTGACGAGGGTTCAACCTGGGCAGTTCGTGCCCTATGCAGCCGCCACCACAGCCCGGCTACACCAATGGAGAGAGCTATCGTCGCGAGCAGCATGGCAATAAAGGCACGGCGGTACGGAATGTTGTGTTGGTCCATCATGGCAAGCCCACCCCCGTGAGCCGTTCTAATCTCGCTAGCGCAGACTCATGCTCGACCAGCTCGCGCTGATATTCCAGATTCGAGTTCAGGACATCCTGGAACGAATAAAGGAGAGCTTGAAAATCTTGCCGGTTGGATTGGTAAGCGGCCAATCCCGATTGCAACGTGGCCTCGGATTGAGGAATTAAGCCCTCTCTGTAGATCTTGAGCTGGTCCTCGGTTCGCCGCACGGCAACATACTGCTGTTCGACCTCCGACTGTGCGCGCTGTATTTCTGCCTGTAGTTCCTGTTTTACTCGTTCCTGGTTTTGCAGAGCTTCAGCTAAGGCCGCCGATTGACGGTGCCGGTTTGGCAGCCGGATGCCCAAGCTCGCCATGTAGTAGTCGCGAAATTTGTCCGAGGTGTGCTCGTAGGTATAGCCGACGTTGAAGTCCGGCCGAAACTCCTTGTGGGACAGCTCAACTTGCGACTCCTCGCGGCGCACCATCGCAGATCGCGAGCGTACGTCGGAATTCTGATCTCGCACCCGATCCAGAAGTTCAATGTCGCCGTGCGTCAGGACCGTTTGGGAGAGGGGAACCGTGACAATGTCCGGAGAACTTTGTGCCCGGCTCAGAACTTGCTTGATCTGCGCTTCAAGCTGTTCCTCCTGCTGATGGTGCATGGTAATTTCTTGCAAAAGCTTGGTCCGTTGCAATTGCGCCTTAAGAACATCCTGTTGGTTGCCCTGCCCGACGCGGTAATGCGATTCGGCAACCTGCTGAATCTGAGCCAGGACTTGGTCATTGCGCTCCAGGATGGGCAGAGTCTGCTGCAGGTAGGCGAGTTGAAAGTACGCAAGTTTCAACGCCTCGATCGCCTGACGCCGCACACCGTCGGATTGTGCATTCATCGAGTCGGCTTCCCGCTCGGCAACCTGGGATCGCAGACGGCGCTTGCCTGGATAGGGAAGGTCTTGCGATGCTCCGATTCCCACATATGCGAAGTCGCTATTGGAATACCCTGCGAAGGGCCGCGGACTTCCAACACTGAACTGCTGGACGGTGATCTCGGTATCGGGCAGAGCCAGTGCCTGCTTCGGAACATTTGCGGCTGCTTGCCACGCGTGGAGAGCGGCGGCGATTTCGGGATTGCTCTGCTCCACTTCCCGAACCAGCTCCGCAAGCGGACTGGGAGAGGCAGCAGGCTGGCTGACTTGATCCTTCATGGGAGCGGGTGTTTGTGGTGCGTCCATCGGTGCCTGAGCGTTGGTCACAATCGGTGAGAGACCGCTAAGAACGGACGCTAAAACCGCCGCACCCAGAAAGCGGGGGGCGCCGGACGCGAGCCGGTGCAGGAATGCAAAGTTCATCTTTTCCTCCAAATAAAAAAACGCAAATGCGCGCAGACGCACGAAGGCGTCAGCGCCAAGAAGGAAAAGACGATCAGATCCTGAGAATTGTCGGGAAGGTCGGTGCTAGTCCTGGAGGACCATGCGTGTACAAGATCCTCGACGACCACCGCGCCAACGAAGAGTTCGAGCTGGCTTCGAACGGAACGGTTAGCGCGTGAAACACGATCAAACTAAAATGATGGTCCTGCGAGGATGCCGTTTTCAGTGCATCAAAATCAGATGAGGTGCTGGTTTGCTGACAGCAAGGATGGGACTTCGTCATGCCCATATCCCCGCACTCTCCCGCCATTTTCTTACAACACTCCCGCTCGGCCGCGGTCATGGCCGAATTGGGCATGGCACACGCCACCACCGGCAAGGCTGCGAACAGCACCGTTAGAGCCAAAACACCAATTCTGCTGATGACTGTCAACAGCACCATTCTAGCTGCAAGTGTGACCCGGGCACAATAGGGCTCCCGCAGACAAGCTATCTTCCGGGCATGTACCGGCGGATTCTAAGACTACATCGTGCCTTGCGGCGAACGCTCCTTGCAGCCAACGGTCAAAGCTGGGCGTGCAGGGAGCATCAATTTCTGGTGAGGCAGCTCAGCGATCATAAGGGCAGTATCGACCTCCGAACCCTGAGAGGCGGGGGCTTGGGTAGCCTGGCAGTGGTTGCAGGGGAGCTTCTGGCGCGGGGGCATGCGCGTTCCGGAGACGCATGCATGATCTATGGTTACGCCGGCAACGGATTGAAGTTGGCGAAAGCAATCAGAGATTTCGCTTCGCAGTATGCCGACCAAACCGAAGCCGATTACGCGAAATTCATGACTGCGATCAACGAGTAAGAAGATCAGAGTCGCGTCCGCATGGGCCACCTGAAGGCTCTCGGCGGAAAGGCTCTACTGAAGACTCTCGACGGTAGTAACGACAGCACTCCTCCCGTAGCCCGGCATAAAATAGGTGTCTTGCCGAAAGGCTCAACAATCTCAGTTTGATGGCAGATGATGGCAGGTCAATGCCAAAGCTCGGGGAACTCCAGATCGCGTCTCGGCGAATTCAATGCAATAAAGCCGCAGCATTCGTAAAGTGTCAGCCACGATTACCAACCCATTTGGCGCATCCGCTCCAGGATTATCGTGCTGTAATTATTCATCCGCTCGGGTCGTCGCCTCAGGGGAGCCGGCAGAATTGCGGCGAGCCGTGCCGCCTGCTGCCAACCGATATTCCGGGCTGCGGTTTCGTCGTAGTAACGACACGCCGACTCTGCACCATAAATACCAGGGCCCCATTCGACCACGTTGAGGTATATCTCTAGAATGCGCTGCTTCCCGAGGACGAATTCGCCGACCAGTACCAGTGTAACCTCTGCGCCCTTGCGGAGGATGGAGCGGCCGTTCCGAAGAATAGGTTTTTTAGGAGTTGCTGCGTAATACTGGAAGCTCCGCGAGTGCGATCGCCTTCCAAATCGTCTTCGGCAGGGATTTGGATCCCGTGCCAATCGAATCCATAGTGCTGGTAGAAGTGCGCGTCCTCTGCGGCGGTTACAGCGTGCTGATGCTCGGCCGAGATTTGGCTGAGCGGAATGAATTTGTAGCGTTCGCGATAGGGCGTTGGTGAATCCAGGCCTGCAAGCGGCGCAAGATGTGCACTGCGGTCGTCGGTGGGTCGATCCACCGGGCGACCACAAGGATCAGCGCGGCAAGCGACCAAAGAAGCGCCACGCCGATGACAAGTCATCGAATAAAGGATCGGAGGAAGCCTGTCCGAAGCGGGGTCCTGGTGTGTGCTTTCGGCATTGCAGTCACATCTCAGAATAATAGCCTCGGCTGGGTTGGCGCTGATGGATGATCTTGTGCGCGCGACACAGAGTGCTGCGTTCTACTCAGTCCACTCGGGACCAAGCCGCTTGGTCCTGAATCACATTGAACCCCACTACAAAGATAAAGTGGGATCAGTCCCGAGCCGTCGGCATCTTGTCAGAAAATCAAGCACGGAAGAGATGGGCGTTTCAAATTTGACGCTTTGACGGTCTTGTTGCATAAAGGAGAGCAAAGGAGAGCTCTGTGGGGCAAAAGAGAAAATGAACTCGATTGGCCAGCCAGTGCCGGAGTTGCCGGTCGCTGATGTCGAACGCGCACAACAGCATTACAGAGATGCACTCGGCTTTGAGATTGGATGGCTTTACCCAGGCAAAGAGATTGGGGCCGTGTCACGCGGTGATGTGGCGATATTCTTTCGGAAGAGGAAGCCGCCGTTCGAACCTGCCGTTCACTGGGTGTTCGCTGAAGATATCGATGCGTCGTACCAGGAACTGAAGTCGTTAGGTGCGAACATCGTGGATCCTCTGGAAAAAAAGCCTTGGGGATTACGGCAGTTCACCGTAAAGGATCTGGACGGGAACCTCTTCTATTTCCACCATGACTAACCAAACGTCGCATGACAAGCGGCTGGAGCTGGCTGCTGAAAGACTCACCGTTCATCCCGCAAAAGGCAGCGGGATGGGGCGGAGATGCAAAACCCGCAAGGATGGCCACCCAAAGGCGCTCTTCGGAATTAAGGGGCGGCCACCCGCCAGCAAATGGCATACCTGTTCTTCACAAATCCGTTGGTGCTCGGGTGTTTCCGTTCTACACTCGGTGCTAAAGCACAACGCTCCGGGAGCCAACGGAGGAGACGATTCACAGCTCAGATTTTTCACAGTGGTTTCGATTGCTCAGCGCCGTGGTGCTTGCGGCTCTGCTGGTTTCATTCCTGTATGGGCAACGACGCCTGGGAGGAGATTTAACCACACTCAAGGCCATTGAGGTAAAGGAGGCGGATGGCCAGATTCTGAGCTACCGACACCTGGCCGGCACCACTGAGGTGCAGATGCGTGGCACGCGACTGGCTCCGGGGGCCAGCATTCGCGTCAAGGTGGGCAGTCGCCTTGGATTTGTGAAGCTGGACATCCACCGTGGAGCTATCTCCGGGCTCCAGCCAGCGCACCGGTTGGGCAAGGATTTTCTCACCTACGTCCTGTGGTCAGTGTCCGTGGATGGGAGAGCTTCGAATCTGGCCGAGATCACGTTCAAAGGCGACGAGCCTGTAAGCGTGGTCGTGACCACGACCTATCAGACTTTCTGGCTGATGGTGACGGCGGAGCCATATTATGCGGTGGTCGAGCCCAGTCCGATGGTCGCGCTCTACAGCGCGGGCCAGGCCAGCAAGGAAATAAGGAGAAAGAAGGCCGTGACCGTCGGCGGGAACCTGTTCTACTTTACGCACTACACCAGTTACGACGCGGCTGAGGGCACCTCCTTGGATGCCACGCCCAATGAGCTGCTACAGGCTCGCAAGGCAGTAGACCTAGCATCGAAGTCGGGTATTCTGGCCGCCGATCGTCGCCGAGCCCCGGGTCTGGAAGAGGAGTACACTCGGCAAGCGCTCTTGCAGGCCCAGGACTTTCTCGCGCGAGCCGAGCAAACCTACAGGAAAGATCCAAAGGACCGGGATGTTATACAATTGGCGCGCACAGCGGCACAGACTGCGGAGGATGCGCGCTCGCTTTCTATGGACGAGGCCCGCGACCTAACGGTTCGACAGTTGCAAAAGCTGCAGAATGAAATGAAGCTCCAGCCCATTCCCGCTAATGCTGTTGCTCAGGAGCCGGCGAGTCCGCCCTCGGAGAAACCAGAAAAGGCGGCAAACGTGCAGTCTGAGCCACAACCGGCGCCAAGTAGACTCGTACGCATCGCCTCGCAGCCTGCTCTTTGGTTCGCCCTGCTGGGGTGGGGCGTGGCTATCGTTCTGCTCTTCCGCCGCAGGTCCATCTAGTCTGGAGACAGTTTGTTCCCGAACAGGGAAGGATGGTACGGAGATTAGCGCGATTCGGTTTCTGACCAGTCTGTTCATACCCTGGAGCCTTCTGCTGCTTGGGGCCTGGGCAGTGCAAAAAGAGGAGGTTGTGCGGGCCGCCGCCGCCCCTTATGCGATCTATTTCTGTTACGGCGTTCTGGCCGCCGCGGTGCTGCTCAGTTGGTACCAGGATCAAGCTCGCCTCTTGTCTATCTCCCTCGCCATCGGCCTTAGCGTGTGGGCCTGGGGACGCCTGCCAGCGGAAGCTGACCTCGCCCGGCTGGCAGCTGTGTTCCTCCTGCCTCTCAACTTTATCTTCTTCGAGTGGATGAGCGAGCGCGGGGTGCTGACCCTCAGCGGAGTCGTGAGGCTGGGATTCGTCGGCGCCCAGGTTCTCGGGGTGGCCTGGTTTAGCGTCAGCGAAGTCGCGCCGTTGCGGACCTTCCTCCACTGGGGCGAATCCCGCGGCGGATCGACCTCGCTTCCACGCAGCGAAGAGTTTTCCTTTGTAGTGGCGGCGCTGGTTCTCCTGGGGTTGGTTTTCCGCCGGCGAACTAGAGTTCAACAAGGAATGCTCTGGGCGCTGGTGGCAGTATTCCTGGGAGTGAACCAGGCGGCAAAGCCGGAGGCACTTTTCATTTACTCGGGGACGGCCGCCCTGATACTGGTGGTTGCGGTGCTTGAGTACGGCTACGAACTCGCCAACCGCGACGAGTTGACGGGACTCCCTAGCCGCCGGGCGTTCAACCGGTTCCTGGAGCAACTCGGCCGTGACTACGCGATCGCCATGTGTGATGTGGACCATTTTAAGCAATTCAATGACATTCATGGGCACGACGCCGGCGACCAGGTTCTCAGGGTCGT
>Ga0137418_10001786_pt1 | contig 19752 bp, 16 predicted proteins | sample CZODoug3_1_2_16f_FD_122242 | JGI IMG/M metagenome (GOLD analysis project Ga0137418, IMG submission 122242) | Vadose zone soil fungal communities from Angelo Coast Range Reserve, California, USA - CZODoug3_1_2_16fungal (Hybrid Assembly) | ecosystem: Environmental > Terrestrial > Soil > Vadose...
CGCGCGCGCGCTGGATCCGCGATGCCAACGACAGCTACTTCGCGGCGATGACCTATCCGCAAGGGCTGCCGTCTTCCCAACAGCCCGCCGATATCCATGATCCGACCTGGGGCGTTCTTTCCGCGGTGTATGGCGGCGCGGTGCATCCAAGCGCCGAAGGCCATGCCGCGATGGCGGATGCGGCTCTACCGGCCGCAGCTGCGGTGCTGCAGCTCGATGCACCCTAGAGCGGGATGAGATTAGGTTGGGGCCATGACGACGGCGCATTTTTCTTCTCGCGCCCGGACGCAGCGCAGCAGGAGTGCTGCGAGCCGGGGTTCACTCTACTTTGCATGGGGTTGTTTTCGCGATTTTTTGTCCAGGCCCTGCCGTGCACCGCCGAAGGGACGGTATGCCGGGTCCGGGACACGAGATCGTTAGTGCCTCGCGCTTACGGGACGAATCGATCCAGTTCCAACACATCATGCTCTAGCGCCGGCAGCGCGTGTGGTGATGGCGCCTGGCGCGCAAAGATGCACGCGCCTCCCTCGGTAGGTCGCAATTCACTGCCAAGCTCAAGCCAACGTCATCTGTCTTGGAAGCTGTCCTGGAAGCATGAGGCCATATGCTATCGTATCTGAACGCTGAAACTGGTTTCATAAGGGCCTTCGCCAATCGCAGCCTGCTGCTGATTTTCCTCTGCGCGCTTACCCGCGGCGGGGATCGCTTCGGCAAGGCGTCGGCGCTCGGGGTGTCGCTCGATCTCAATCCCGGTCTTATCGTGGTTTTCGGTCCCGTCCTCGCCCTGCTTTTATTGATCTCGCTCAAGATCGAGGCAGACACGCTGGTTGTTGCGCGCGAGGTCGTCCTGCCAAAGATGAGCCATCTGGATCCGGCTGCGACCAAGGCAAGCAGGTGGGTCTTCCCGCTGTTCGTCGTTCCCTGCGCAGCCGCCACCTTCATGACAGTGCAATTCATCCTCAACGTCGTGCCGTCGAAACCGGGATGCGCTGGATATGTCTGGACACGAAAGTTCACGGATTTCTCGCTCCAGGGAGGTTCGCCATCGACCTACTGCATTCATAACCTGACGGATGGGATGCCCTGGATTTATCCGCCTGTTCAAACCTACGGATATGTCGCCTGCCTCGCCGCGTGCTTTTATCTGACCTATCGGATTGCTATTAACTGGGCCAAGCTTCGTCCACGCGAAGTCGCAATGAGCGAACCCAAAGCCAGCGAACCCAAAGCCAGCCAGCCCGCCGTCGCTTAGCCGATCTGCAGCATCGCGCCAGCTTCACCGCGGCGATGCGGCCCCGCCCCGTGCCGGCGAAAGCCGGACTGCCGTTGTCAGGTCACGCCTAAATCCGCGAGGAGATCGGTACCTGCGCGAATCTCGTGACTTGAGCCTTCAAGATCAGAACCGACGGGTTCGAAGGCGCCCCCAAGATGACGGGCAAAAAATGCCTCCGCCATGACAATGTAGGAAAGCCGGTTCGGTGGTTTTTGGAAGCCGTGCCCTTCATCCGGATAAACCACGTAGGCGACAGGAATATTCCTGGCCTGCATGGCGGCGACGATGGCATCGCTTTCCGCCACCTTGCAGCGCACGTCATTGACGCCGTGAAAGATCAGCATCGGCTTCTTGATATTCTCGACCCGGTTGATGGGAGAGCGTTCGGCGAGCAGCTTGCGGCCCTCCTCGGTGCGCGGATCGCCGTAGCTGCGATACATGTATTCCGCAAACCCCGCCCAATAGGGCGGCATGGACTCCAGCAGCGTTTGCAGATTGGAGATGCCGACCACGGGAACGGCGCAACAGAAAACCTCCGGCGTGAATGTCGCGCCTATGAACGAAGCCAGCCCGCCATACGACACGCCGAAGATCGCGATCCTGTCCTTTTGCGCAATTCCCTCATCGACTGCCCAATCGACCATGTCGATCAGGTCGTCATGCATCTTGCGGGCGTGCTGTTTTTCGCTCGCCGCGACGAAGGCTTTGCCGAACCCCGTCGAGCCACGGTAATTGACCGAGAGCACGGCATAGCCCCGATCGGCCAGCCATTGATGATCGCCCCGATAGCCGAAGATATCACGCGCCCACGGACCTCCATGCACGATCAGTACCATCGGCAGCGGCTTGGCCGGGCGATCACCTTCGATGTCGGCCGGCAGCGTCAAATATGAAACGAGGGTAAGCCCGTCGCGCGATTTGCCCTCGACGGCGTGCATCGGCGCGAGCCGGTACGGTTTCAATTCCGGTCGAGCCGTGAACAGCTCGGTCAGGGTCTGTTGGTCCCGATCCAGCAGATGATAGGTGGCGGGCTGCTCTGCCGTGTAACTCATGACGATCCAGCGACGGTCATCATCGGTCTGGCTCTGCACCTGGAAATCATGGCCGGGCAGCCGCGCCTTGATCAGGGCAAGTTCCGGGGCGACCGCGGGCGTCAATGCCGTCCACTCCTGTCGCGCCGGATCGATCTGGACAGCATGCGGCTCGAACGTCCGGGCATCGAATATCCCGCCGACGACGTCGGCGCGCTGGCTTTCGAACAGGACTTTCTGTTCGCCGGTCGACCAGTCGATCTGCATCAGGGCCGATTTGTCCTGCTCGATGCACGAGATCATGTGGAGATGCTTGCACGAGGTGTCGAACGACCAGACTCGCGTGGTCCAGCTGGCATCGAAGGGAACATCACGCCAATGCGTGACCTTCTCGCCATCGAGGCGCCAAAGCCTGGCGCCGTCCGGGGCATAGCTGCGGGCATGACGCGGCTGCAACCGCCAATCGAGCCCGACGAACTCGAACTGCTGCCGATTTTCCCAGATCAGCGAGCGCTGACCGGTCGCGAGATCAAGCAGAAAAACATCATGCCAGCGCGGGTCACGGTCATTGAGGTTTATCGCGATCTTGTCAGGGGTAACGTGCGACCAATAGGCCGGTAGCGCACGGATGTTGGCGAAGGGGGTGAGATCGCGGAGTTCGCAATTGCGGGGATCGACCACGAACAGGTGCAGATTTTCATCCCCGTTCTCGTCGTTAAGAAACATGATGTAGCGGCCGTCCGGGCTCCAATCCTGCCAGTTGATCGGCCGACCCTTGGTGCGCGTGATCGGCTGCCCCGCGGCAATGCTGTCAACCGGTGAGACCCAGACGTTGAGGACGCCGTCAACCGGGGCAAGCCACGAGATTAAACGACCATCTGGCGATAATTTCGCGCCGAAGAATGTCGGGTTATCGAATAGTTTCCGTCGGGGGATAAGAGGACGAGCTGACATGTCGGCTCCGGTGGACGAAATCCCGGATGGAACAGGAATTCGTCTGCTCTCAAATTCGCGTCAGAGGTTTATCCCGGCAGTTGCTCCCGGCCGACGCCACCTGTGGGTGCCACGCTACTTCGGCAATGGCGGCGGCGTGCCCTTCTTCGCCACGACGGGAGGCTTGATCGGGGCGACCGGCGGTTTCAGCGCTGCGGCCTGCGCCGGCAGGTACTTCGCCACGATGGCGGGATCGAGCGAGGCCAATTCCGTATCCGGCAACCGGAACCAGGTCTCATCCTTGCCGAGCAGCGAAATCCCCCAATAGCCGCGCATCGTGAGCGACTGACCGTCAGGGCTGACGGTCATCTTGGCTTTATAGATTTTGCCGTCGCGCGGATCGAGGACGTTGCCGTCTTCGTACTTCAGCCCAACGCGCTTCATGCTCCTGATAAAGGAAATTCCAAGCACCGGCGCGTTCTTGCGGTCATCGGTGCATTTGTCGCAAACCTCATTGGGATCCTCGCCTGGAAGCGGGAACGTCTTGGCAACCACGCCTTCGAAGATGCCATCGTGATCGACCACGAGAACCCACACCACCGGCTTGCCGTCTTCGATCTTCTGCCACAGCCCCGCGGCTGAGGGCTCGGCGGCCTGCCCCGGAAGTATGCTGGCGAGCAACAAGACGAGCCCCATCAAGATCGGCAGCGCCTGTCGAAGCCTGGATACAGTGGTCCACATTGTCGTCACCTGACCAGCCCCTCGAGCGATGCCACAGACTAAGGCCATTTTGCCGACGGTTCTAGTGCCTGGATCAGCTTTCAAGTGGCTCGAACACCGTCACAAATGTGCCGTAACTTTTTGAATGGCATTTCCGTACCGGATCAGTTGACCCCGAGCTTCTTCTGCAGGCTCGACGACGACGTCGTGTACTGGAACACCAGTCGTTTGTCCGGATAGACATAACGGTGCGCCTTCTGTGCCATCAGCGCGCCTTCGTGGAAGCCGCACAGGATGAGCTTCAGCTTGCCGGGATAGGTGTTGATATCGCCGATCGCAAAAATTCCGGGCACGCTGGTCTCGAAGGCCGATGTCTCGACCGGCACCAGATTGTTCTCCAGCGCAATGCCCCAGTTCGCGACGGGTCCGAGCTTCATGGTCAGGCCGAAGAACGGCAGCAACGTATCGCACTCGACCTTCGAGATGGCGTTGTCATTGCCTTTGACGGTGGCGCCGGACAGCATACCGCCCTCGCCTTCGAGTCCCGTGACCTGACCGATTTTCAAATCCAGTTTTCCGGCAGCCACCAGCGCGCGCATCTGTTCGACGCTATGCGGTGCCGCGCGGAAGTCGTCACGCCGGTGCAGCAGCGTCACGCGCCTGGCGACCGGGTGCAGGTTGAGCGTCCAGTCCAGCGCGGAGTCGCCGCCGCCGACGATCAGCAAATCCTTGTCGCGGAACTGCTCCATCTTGCGCACCGAGTAAAACACCGAGCTGCCTTCATAGGCTTCGATACCCGGCACCGGCGGACGTTTCGGCTGGAATGAGCCGCCGCCGGCGGAGATGACGACCACCTTGCATTCGAATACCTGACCGGCATCGGTCGTGACGCGAAAGCCGGGATCGCCGATCTTCTCGATCGTCTCCACCATCTCGTTGAGATGGAAGTTCGCATTGAACGGCTTGATCTGCTCCATCAGCGCTTCGGTCAGGCCCTGGCCGGTGACGAACGGAATGCCCGGAATGTCGTAGATCGGCTTTTCCGGATAGAGCTCGGCACACTGGCCGCCGATCTTGTCGAGAATGTCGACAAGATGCGCCTTGATATCGAGCAGGCCCAGTTCGAAAACGGCAAACAGTCCGCATGGACCCGCGCCAATAATCAGCACATCGGTTTTGATCGCTTCGCTCATCTCAGCTTCTTTTCGGTTGAACCCGGTATCAGGCCAGGCGCCCTCGGCTGCGCCTGTCTAGCCAAGGCGGAGCAACGAGGAAAGCCATAATATGACGCCCATGACCCCGGCAACCCCTTGCCGCAATTCGACAACTGGGCTGTAACGGCGTGAAACCACGGAGATCAACCCTGTGAACGCACCAGCCCGTCTCGATTCAACTCCGCGCCTGGAGGATTTCCCCTACCGGCTGTCCGACAATGTGCGGTTTGCGGATCTCGATCCCAATCAGCACGTCAATAACGCGGTTTATGCGACCTATTTCGAAACCGGGCGCGTCACGCTGATGAAAGACCGCAGCTTCGGGCTGATGCCGCCGGGCCTCGCCTGGATCATGGTCCGGCTCGACATCCATTTTCGCGCCGAGCTGCGCTGGCCGGGCACCATTGAAATGGGGCTTGGCGTCACGAAGTTCGGTCGAACCTCCGTGACATTCGATCAGGTGGTGTTTTCGGAAGGGCGATGCGTGGCATCGGCGCAATCGGTGACGGTGCTGATCGAGGAGAGCACGCGTAAACCGACGCCGCTGACCGCCGAGATCATCGAGAAGCTCCAGCGCTGGCGTCGCCGCGGAATCGACGGGCAATGAAGCGCGCCGCGATCGCGATATTGGCTTCGCGGGCTGTTTAGGCCTGCCGCTCCGGCGTCGATACCACGAGACCGTCGAGCGCGTCGCTCACCTTGATCTGGCACGACAGCCGCGAATTCGGCCGCACATCGAAGCCGAAGTCCAGCATGTCCTCTTCCATCGGGGACGGTGCGCCGACCTTCTCGCGCCAGGCCTCATCGACGTAGACGTGGCAGGTCGCGCAGGCACAGGCGCCGCCGCATTCGGCTTCGATGCCCGGAATGGCGTTGCGGATCGCGGCTTCCATCACTGTCGCGCCGTTTTCGACGTCAATGGTACGGGTTTCGCCGCTGTGGTCGACAAAGTGAATCTTGGCCATGATTGCTCGTGCTGCCGGATGAGAGAGGTCCGGGCAGTCCTATAACGGGTCGATCCGCTCTGCGCCAGCGCTGGGGGCGAAAACCTGCGGCGCTGTTTTGCAAGGGCTTTTTGGCGGCCTGAGCTCAGGACCGGCGCAGGATCGCGTCAATGGCCGTGCGCGCCTGCTCCACGGCTTCAGTGAGTTCGGCGAGCGCATGGACCGGATCGTCACCGTTCAGCACTGCGGTTTCCAGCCATCCGGCGGCATCGGCCACTTGAAATGCGCCGATCGCGCGCGCCGAGCCTTTCAGCTTATGCGCCAGTTCGCCTGCATCGGCGGGCAAGATGGCAAGGGCGCGCATCAGGCCGACAGCCTGGGCAGAGAACATCGCCAGCACCTCATGCTCGAGGATGGCATCGCCAAGCGTCATGCGCCCGAGATGTTCGAAATCGATTGGACCGTCATCGGGAGCGAGCGGCGGCGATGGCATCCATTCAATCCGTTGCAGATGATACGCCATGGCGATAACCCGAATCTCCCGCCCCATCGATCCGGCAGCGGGATTTTCCGAGAGCCAATCATACCAGTGGTTAACGCAACGTTTTGCTTGACCGCCGCAAGTTCGCCTTGTTTTTGGCGCAGAGTCGCCCCATTGGGGAACTCGCAAAATATTTTGTGGACCAGCAAGACCTTACGCCGTCGTCCTGTTAACGATGATTAAGATTGTATTAACCGTAGCCATTTCATTCGCAACGCCCAGCCAATAGGATGTCAGCGGGGCATGAGACCGGAATCGAGCTTGCGAGGGACGTTCGCTGAGCTCTCCGGACGCATGAAGTAAAACGAGGGGTCTAGACTGAACATGGCGAACAATCCCAAGAAGGTCAAAGACCCCACGGAAGTCGCGCTTTCTGCCATTCAGGAAGCCTTGAACATCAGTGACGCGCCTATCGACAGCAGCAGGGATTCAATCCGCAGCGATGTGACGCCGGCGAACTCTTCCTCTAGTCAGGATTACAACCCGAGCGCGTTCGACACCCGGCCGAGCGCCGACCGGCAGACCTTTGAGTCGGTCGAGGATATGCGCCCGACCCGCCGCGCCGCCAACGACGACCGCGAAACCATCGGACAGATTCTGCAGGCCATTCAGAAGGGCCGGCCCGCCCGCAACGTCTATACACTCGCCTCGCTTTTCGCGGCGGTCTGGGTTCTCGGCGCCGGACTGCTGACGGTCGCCTTCCTTCCTTCGCTGCAGGCTGCCGTCGGACAGGGCAGCGGCGCGCTGGTGTTGGCCGGCCTGGCGGCGATGTTCTTTGCGCCGGTGTTGCTGTTCTATTTCCTGGCGAGCCTTTCCTGGCGCGGCCAGGAGTTGCGGATGATCGCGCAGTCGATGGCGCAGGTGGCGATCCGTTTTTCGGAGCCTGAGGGCGCGACAAGCGACTCGATGGTAACGGTTGGCCAGGCGATCCGCCGCGAAGTCGCGGCCATGGGCGACGGCGTCGAACGCGCCATCGCGCGCGCCGGCGAACTTGAAACCCTGGTCGCCAATGAAGTCTCGGCGCTCGAACGCGCCTACAGCGACAACGAGGTGCGAATCCGCGCGCTGTTGCAGGATATCGCCCATCAGCGCGACAATCTCGTCGGCCAGGCCGAACAGGTTCGCAGCGCGATCTCCGGCGTGCAAATCGACCTGCGCCACGACATCGCACTGATCTCGGACGCGATCGCATCCCGCGTCGACGAGGTTGCAAAAAGCATCACCGGAGCTCTGGAAGAGCGCGGCGCCCACATCACCAGCGCGCTGAGCAATGCCGGCGACAACATGATCCTGGCGCTGGGAGAGCGCGGCGGCGACCTGCTCGATCGTCTCGAGGAAGCCAGCGCCGAAACCACGCGCGCGGTGCTCGACGCCAGCGAGCGCCTCACCACCAGCCTCAATTTCAAGACCGGCCACGTCCATGACGAGTTCGTCGATCTGGCCGACCGCGTGCACGAGATGCTGAACGAGCGGATCGACCGCATCACCACCGAATTCGAGCAGCGTTCATCCACCATCGTCGACGGAATTTCCGACCGGACCGAACAGGTCCATGATTCGCTGAAGAACTCGAGCGACTCCCTGCTGCTGGAACTCGAACTGCGCAGCGGCGATCTCGTGAGCAAGATCGATGAAGCCGGCAATCGCCTCGCGGCGAATATCCTCACCAGCGGCGACAAGGCCAGCGAGGCGCTGGACGTCACCGTCAACTCGCTGGTGGCGAAGGTCGTGAGCCAGACCGAAACCGCGCACGACACGCTCAGCCTGCAGATGAGCACGTTCGATGAGTTGGTGAAGAACCAGGGCGGCGAACTGGCGGAAAAGTTCGCACGCGACAGCGGCACGCTGGGTGCTCTTATCACCCGCCACATCTCGGAGTTCGATCGCACCGTCAAGACCTTCGGCGGCGAAATCGTCGACCGCATGGGTCAGCGCACGCAGGATATCGCCGACAGCCTGAAGACCTATGTCGACACCTTCGACACCCGGTTGACCTCAAACAGCGGCGAGATCACGGCCTCGCTCGACCAGCGTCTGCTGCAATTCGAGACCACGCTCGAAAACCGCGTGGCCAATCTCGATACCTCGCTCGACAGCAAGATCAAATCCTTCGATGAATCCGTCGATGGCCGCCTCAAATCGCTCGAGCAGACTTTCGACACACGGGCGCAGTCGGTCACCGAAACCATCGACAACCGTCTCGGCACGCTGGCAACGTCGCTGACCGATGGCGCCGCGCAGGCGATCTACTCGATCGACTCGCGCCTCAACCAGCTCACCTCTTCCTTGACCGACGGCACCGCGCAGGCAATCGAAGCGGTCGACCGCCGTATCTCCAATGTGACCGAAACCATCGATGGTCGCAGCGCCCAGCTGACCGACACCATCACGGCGCGGTTCCAGGAAATTCATCAGGGCATCGAAACCCGGGTCGGCGCGGTTGCCGTCGATATCGATATGCGCGTCGCGCAGTTCGAGGACCTTCTGGGTACGCGCGTCGAAGCCGTGGCCGGCCGCATCGAGAGCAGCGGACGGCAAGCCAGCGAGGGCCTCATGGCACGCGCCGAGGAGTTGTCGCTTGGAATCAAGTCCCACGTGGACGACGCGGAACGCTCGCTGACGAACCTTGTGGTCAATACCAGCGAGACCATTCAGACCGGCGCGCGCGCGGCGCAACAGTCGCTGCTTTCGGTTTCTGCCGACGTCGGCGCGCAGCTGAAGCTGACCTCGGCGGAAGTCGAGCGCTCGCTCACCGCCGTCGGCACCGGCGCCGCGAACTCGATTGTGACCAGCGCCCGCGATGCACAAGCCACATTGGTGACCGCCTCCTCCGATGCCGCGACCCAGATCAAGTCGTTGTCCTCCGACATCGAACGAACCCTCTCCGCGGCCGGCACCGCGACCGCGAGTTCGGTGGTCGCCGGCGCGCGCGAGGCGCAGACCACGCTGGTCACGGCTTCGGCGGACGCGGCCAACCAGGTCAAGTCCCTGGCCGCCGATGTCGAACGCATGCTGTTGGCCGCCGGCACCGCGACCGCCAGTTCGGTGGTCGCCGGCGCGCGCGAGGCGCAGACCACGCTGGTCGCCGCGTCGTCGGATGCCGCCACCCACGTCAAGTCGCTTGCGACCGACGTGGAACGTACGCTGACGGCGATCGGGGCGGATACCGCCGCTTCGATTCTGGGCAGCGCGCGCGAGGCGCAACTTTCGCTGACGGCAACGTCAGGCGAGGCAGCGAACCAGATCAAGGCGATCTCGGCGGACATCGAGCGGTCGCTTGGTGCGGTCACGGCCAATACCACCGACAATATCCAGACCAGCGCGCTCAATGCGCAGACCGCTCTGGTGGCGGCATCCAACGAGGTCAGTTCGCGGGTCAAGGCGACATCGGCGGAAGTCGAACGCTCGGTTCTCGCCGCCAGCGGCGCGTTCGGCACGACCATGACCGGCAAGACCGACGAAATCGTCACGTATGTGCAACAGCAGACCGATCGTCTCTCGCAGATGATCGACGGCAAGCGTGGCACGCTGGTCGAGGCGATGGGCACAAAGACCAGCCAGCTATCGGCCGATATCGACCGTGTCACGTCGGATGCGCTGAAGTCGATCGAGACCAGAGGACTGGCGTTCTCGCAATCGATGGCGGCCAACGGGTCCGACGTCGCGCGCACGATTACCAACGCCGGCGAGCTGGCGACAGGGGCCGTGAGCAAGTCGCTGAAGGAGCTCGAACTCGCCTCCCGGACGGCGATCGACCAGTCGCGTCAGGTGTCGATCGCGGCAGTGACCGAGATGCAGGAAACCAGCAAGATCCTGCGGACCGATACGGTCGCCCTGTTCGAGCGGCTGCGCGAAGGCAATATCCTGTTGCAGGAAGTGCTCACCGGCGCGCATGACAATCTCAACTCGCTCGAGCGCGCCCTGGTCACGCGCGTGGCCGACTTCGTGTCCGCCATGAACGACGTCACCTCGCGCAACGGCGTCGCCACCCAGACGCTGGAAGACCAGTTGTCCATCTTCAACACCAAGACCACGAGGGCGCTGGAAGATCTCGGCTCGCTGTCCAGCCAGTTCGAGTCCCACGGCAAGGCGCTGGTCGATGCCGCCGATCTGGTCGAGCAAAGCAACCGCAACACCTCCACCTCCGTCGCCGATCGCAAAGCCGAGCTGGAATCGCTGGTGACGACGATCGATTTGCGAACCACCGATCTCGATCACCGGTTGTCGCGGTTTACCGGCTTGCTGGATGAATCGCTGTCCGCCGCCGAAGCGCGCGCGCGCGATATCGCGCGGGTGGTCGCGGAAACGGCCGGCGCGGGTTCTTCCGCGATCAGCCGGCAGTTTGAATCGGTTCGCGCGTCGGCGGAGGAGGAACGCCGGCTGACAGCCGACGCCATGAGCGAAATGTATCAGCGCAGCACCCAGGAAGCCGACGCCATGTTCAAGCAGTCGGCGGACAAGTTCGCCGCGATGGTGCAGGGCATGAAGCAGATGGCTCTGGAGATGCATAACGAGCTGGAAGCCACGCGCAACGAACTTCGCCGCGGCGTGCTGGAGATGCCGCAGGAAGCCGCCGAGAGCACCTCGCAGATGCGCAAGGTCATTGTCGACCAGATCGAGGCGCTGGCCGAACTGAACCGGATCGTCGCGCGTCATGGCCGCGGACTGGACGTTGTGACCGCAGCCCGCCCGAGCGCGCAGCGCGATGAGGAGCAGATGCTGGCGACCGGCACTGGGCGCGCCGAGGCGCCGCCGCAGCCTCTGCCGCAGCCCCGGCCTGCGCCGCGTCCGCGCGACGCCAGCAGCGCATCGAATTTACCGCCGCCGGACCTCGGCACGTCAAATTCTCGCCGCACCGAAGCGCCGCCGGTCAGCCCGACCAATCCCGAGCCAGGACGCGATGGATGGCTCTCCGACCTGTTGAGCCGCGCCGACACCGGCCCCAGCAACCGCGATGCCCCGCGCGGCCGCGCGCCGCAGCCCGGAATTGGCGGCAACCCGCTGGAGTCGCTGTCGCTCGACATCGGCCGCCTGTTGGATCGCAATCTCGCAGGCGAGATGTGGGATCGCTATCAGCGCGGCGAGACCAAGGCATTCACCAAGCGGCTCTACACGCCGGCCGGCCAGAAGGCCTTCGATGAAGTCGCCCGCAAATATCGCGCCGACCGGAGCTTCAAGCAGACGGTCGACCGCTACATCGCCGAATTCGAGCGATTGCTCGACGAGGTCGCGCGCGAGGACCGCGGACCCGCGGCGCTGCGTAACCACCTCACCTCCGAGACCGGGCTGGTCTATACCCTGCTCGCCCACGCGGCGGGACGGCTCGGATAAGCTTCAGACGGATCACCGATTAAAAAAACGGAGGCAGCGATGCCTCCGTTTTTGTTTTGGCTCAAGTCTAATCAAGTGAACCTAAGGACGCGGAGGGTCGTCCAGATCGCTGAGCATGAACAAGGCAACACACTTTTTGAGATCAGACAACTTGCCGCGGATGGAAATTCTGGATATATTTCTGGATATAACTCACTAGCTTGGGAGTCGGCCATGGGGGATGCGGCACAGAAGAGAGCGCTCCGGAATTATCGGAACCGGTTGGTCAAGCGCGGCATGGCGCGGTTCGAGGTTCTCGGCCTGGATGCAGATCGCGAACTGATCCGATCCCTGGCGAAGCGGCTTGCTGAAGACGACCCCGATGCCGCGCGGCTTCGAGCGGCTGTTAACCGGACCATGGCTGGCGAACCACCAAAGAAGGGCGGCATCCTCGCCGCATTGCGCCGCTCGCCGCTGGTCGGGGCCGATCTCAAACTTGCCCGTTCGCATCAAGCCGGCCGCAAGGTCGACTTGTGACACGCTATCTCCTTGACACGAACATCATCAGCAATGTCACAAAGCCTAATCCATCCACAGCCCTTCTCGCATGGATGGCGGAACAGACCGACGATGACCTGTTCATCTCCGCGCTGACCGTTGGAGAAATCAGGCGCGGGTTGCTGGAAAAGTCTGCTGGAAAAAAACGTGCTTTGTTGGAAGCCTGGTTCATCGGTCCGGAAGGACCGCAAGCACTTTTCGCAGGCCGCGTACTCCCTTTCGACGAGAAGGCGAGCCTCATTTGGGCGCGGCTGATGGCTGACGGTACGGCCAAGGGGCGACCACGGAGTGCGCTCGACATGATCATCGCCGCAATCGCTGACGCCAACGGTTGCGTTGTCGTGACCGATAACGAGAAGGATTTCACCGGACTAAAATTCGTCAATCCGCTTCGAGCCCGCAGGACGGATTAGCCAATTCGGTCGGACGCCGCGCGCTCCACGACCCCCGTCGCTATTGCCGTTTCCGCTCGGTCGCCGCGGCTGCTGGCGCTTGTGCCGCCGGCGCTGGTGCGGCGTTGCTGTTGCCCGCGCCGAACAGCAGACGGGTCGGGTTGCGGTCGAGATTGTTCACCGCGCGGCTGATATCGCCGAGGGTGCGGCGACCGTCGGTCATCAGGAGACCCGATCGCTTGTCGAAATCCTCCGCCAGTTCGCGGATCGATTTCACCGCCTGAAACAGTTCGCCGCCGGCGCTGCCGCCCGCCAGCGTATTGAGACCGAGCATGAGGTTGTCGGCCTTCCCCATCACGCCGTCGACCTTCAGCATGACGTTGTCGATCCTCTCGGAATTGCGCGCCAGCGCCAATGTGAACGTCTCGAGGTTTCGCAACGAGTTTTTGACCGCCTCCTGATTGTCGGCGACCACCCGGTTGATGTTCTGCAGCGTGCCGCGGATCGCCTCGGTGACATCCTGCAGCGAATTCGGATCGGCGGTCAGCACCGGCACGCCATCCTCGTCGAGGGGAACACCGGGTGCTGCCTCCGCGCCGCCCTTCAGCGATATCGCCGCGACCCCGGTCAGCCCCTGAAATTCGAGCCCTACCAGCGTGTCCTTGCGGATCGGCGCGTTGTTCTCGACCATCGCGAGTGCGACAACTCGACGCGGGTTGTCCAGCTTCACGGAGGTCACCTCTCCGATCCGGATGCCGTTGAAATTCACGCTGCCGCCGTTGCGCAAGCCGGTCGCCGGACCTTCGAACACGATGCGGATCGGGCTGCGCGCCTTGGTGGCATGCAGCGACTGAAACCACAGCACAAAGCCGAACGCCGCGGCAATTACCGCCAGCGTGAACGATCCGATCAGGACGAAATTCGCCCGCGTTTCCATCAACCAACTCCGATCGTATTAGCCCATGACCGCGCGGGCGCGCTTGCCGTGGAAATAGGCCCTCAACCAGGGGTGCTGCGAGGCCTGCATGTCGGCCATCGATCCTGCGGCAATGATCTTACCGTTCCCTAAAACGGCAATCCGGTCACAAGCTGTGTACAGGCTGTCGAGATCGTGGGTTACCATGAAAACCGTCAGGCCCAAAGTACGCTGCAAGGTCCGGACCAGTTCGTCAAAGTCGCCGGCGCCGATCGGATCGAGGCCCGAGGTCGGCTCATCGAGGAAGACCAGTTCCGGATCGAGCGCCAGCGCGCGCGCCAGCGCCACGCGCTTGATCATGCCGCCGGAGAGTTCCGAAGGAAATCGGTCGGCAACCTCGGGCCGCAGCCCCACCATACCGAGTTTGGCCACCGTAATCTCGTCAAGCAGCCGCTGTGAGACGTTGAGATATTCGCGCACCGGGAACTGGATGTTCTGTCGCACGGTCAGCGAGGAAAACAGCGCGCCCTGCTGGAACAGGATGCCCCAGCGCCGCTCGACACCCCGTCGCGCGTGAGCGTCGGCCGCATCGAGATCGATCCCGAATACCTCGATGCTTCCGCTGATCTTGGGCACGAGGCCGATGATGGTGCGCGTCAGCACCGACTTGCCCGCGCCGGAAGGGCCGACAAAGCCCAGAATCTCGCCGCGCTTCACATCGAGATCGAGGCGGTCCAGAACCTTGGTTGCGCCGAACTGCACCGAGATATCGCGCACCCGGATGATCGCGTCGGATATTTCAGGCGCCATCGTCACATTCCAATCGACGCGAAAAAGATCGCGAATACGCCGTCCATGACGATCACGAAGAAGATCCCCTTCACCACCGAGGACGTGGTGTGCTGCCCGAGCGATTCGGCGCTGCCTTCGACCGCAAGTCCCTCGACGCAGGCGACGATCCCGATCACCGCCGCCATCACCGGCGCCTTGATGATACCGACGGTGAAATGATCGATCGAGATCGCGTCGCGCAGCCGAAGCAGGAACGCTTCTGGGTCGACCCCGCCATACAGCCAGGCCACCAGCCCGCCGCCATACAGCGCGGCGATGGCGCCGAGAAAGGCCAGGATCGGCAGCGCGATGATCAGCGCCAGCATCCTCGGCAAAACCAGAACCTCGATCGGATCGAAACCCATGGTGCGCAAGGCGTCGATCTCCTCGCGCATCTTCATGGAACCGAGTTCGGCGGTGTAGGCGCTGCCCGATCGGCCCGCCACCATGATCGCCACCAGCAGCACGCCGATTTCGCGCAGCACCAGCACGCCGAGCATGTCGACAACGAAGATATCCGCACCGAATTTGCGGAAATGAAAAATGCCCTGCTGGGAGATAATGCAGCCGATCAGGAAGGTGATGAGCACCACGATCGGCACCGCGCGCCAGCATACCTGCTCGAGATGATGCACGGTCGAAGTCAGGCGGAATCCCCTGGGGTGAATCATGACCCTGCCGCCCGCGGCGAGGACGGCGCCGAGCATGTCGATCAGGCTGATGATGGTGGTGCCGACGCCGACCATGGTGCGGCCGACCTGATCCAGCATCCCGGTAACCGTCACCGACGTGGTGTCGAGGGCGGGCGCTGCTTTCACCCTGCGGACTTCGTCGACCAGACTCGAATAGTTGGCCGAAAGCCCGGCGATGGTGGCCTCGACACCGCCCTGGGTCAGGCTGCGGCGAAGCCGCTCGATCAGCCAGGCCCCGAAGGTGTCGAGTTTGGAGACCTGCGACACATCGATGAAGATGTCGGGCCGGCTTCCGGTCAGCTTTTCAGCATCGGCAACCATCCGCTCGAGCACCGGCGCAAAGCGGGCGGTCCAAGAACCCGTGGCGCACAGCGCAAGTCCATTGCCCTGTGCAATCCGCTCCAATGTCGGGTCGCCCTTCACGATGCCAACTCCTGTGCCGATGCTCCGCTAATCATGGAGGGAAAGATCCAACGCGCGCCATACCCATACATTGTAGGATGCGTCCCTAACCAGCCATAATTGGGTGCGCCGGGCAACCCTCCGATTCAGAAATTGCCAGATTTTAAAATGACTTCCAGCGAATCGCTAAAGCTTGCCGCAAGAATCGAACGCTGGCCGATCGCCGGCAGCTTCACCATCAGCCGCGGCGCCAAAACCGAGGCGGTGACGGTGGTGGCCGAAGTCAGCCGTGGCAGCCATACCGGGCGGGGCGAATGCGTCCCCTATCCGCGCTATGGCGAGACGCCGGAAGCCACCTTGGCCGCCCTGCTGTCCATGCAGGAGCCCTTACGGCAGGGCCTCGACAGACCGGCGCTGCAGGCCGCGATGCCTCCAGGCGCCGCCCGCAATGCGCTGGACTGCGCCTTGCTCGACCTGGAGGCCAAGACCACCGGCCAGCGAATATGGAACCTGCTCGGGCGTCCCGCCCCGCGGGCTTGTATCACGGCCTACACCATCTCGCTGGGGTCGCCGGTGGCGATGGCGGCGGCGACGGCCAAGGCCGCGCACCGGCCGTTGCTCAAGATCAAGCTCGGCGGCGATGGCGACGGCGACCGGATTACGGCGGTGCGCAAGGCCGCCCCCGAATCGGAACTCATCGTTGATGCCAACGAGGCATGGACGCCCGGCAACCTCGAACAAAATCTCGCGGTTTGCGCCGAAGTCGGCGTCACGCTAGTCGAGCAGCCGCTGCCTGCCGGCCAGGACGAGGCGCTGGCGCGGATTCGCAGACCGCTTAAGGTCTGCGCCGATGAAAGCGTGCATGATCGCGCGTCGCTGCAGGGACTGCGGGAACGCTACGATGCCGTCAATATCAAGCTCGACAAAACCGGCGGACTGACGGAGGCGCTGGCGATGGCCGACGCGGCACATGCGCTCGGGTTCGAAATCATGATCGGCTGCATGGTGGCAACCTCGCTGGCGATGGCGCCGGCGATGCTGCTCGCGCCAGAGGCCCGCTTCGTCGATCTCGACGGCCCCTTGCTGCTGGCGCGCGACCGCGATGGCGGGTTGCGTTACGACGGCAGCCTGGTCTATCCGCCGGACGCCGCACTTTGGGGATGATGCGCCAGCCGGTGCCGCGCCAGCCACATCACGACAGCGCCCGACAGCGCCATTGCCGCCATCACGTAATAGACGCCCTGCCCGTATTGGGCATAGATCGCGCCCGATATGATCGACACGCTGCTCGAAACAATGCCGCTGCAGGCCGCGAGATAACCTTGCCCGCGCGCCATCACATGACCGGGTACATAGCCAACCAGCAACATCATGGTGCCGACCTGCGTCAGTCCGAAGGTCAGGCCATGCGCCAATTGAACGGCAGCGAGGATCGCGAGCGGCGGTTCCTGCGCCGTGATCACCCAGCGTGCGACCGCGCTCAATGCGGCGATCACCACCAGCATGACCGGCGGCAGCGTAAAGCGCGGCGACAGCGCAAACACCACGATCTCGGCTATGACTCCCAATGACCAGAGCCCGGCAATGGTCAACCCGCCGAGACCTGCTTGCTGCCAGGCGATGGAAGCAAAGATGTAGTAGGCGGCGTGGCTGCCTTGAATGAGGGCCGACGTCACGATGATGGCGAGAAAACCGGGGTCGCGCAGCAAGGCGCCGGCCCCATGGTGGATATTCGCAACGGATTTTGGCGTGCCCAGCGGCTGAAGGCCGAGGCCGACGAAGGCGCCAAGCGCTGCCACCGATACGATGACCCAGATCAGGTTTTGGGCGGCGATGACATCGACCAGCAGCCCGCATCCCAGCGCGCCTGCCACGAACGCTGCCGAGCCCCACAGCCGCAACGGTCCGTAATTGAGGCCATGGCGCGCCACGCCTCGCAAGGCATAGGCATCGGTCAGCGGCACCATCGGCGTCCACAGGCAGCAGGTGACGGCGTAGGCGAGAAATACCAGCACCGGCTGATGCTGGGTGCCGAGAATGGAAAACCCGAGCGCCGTCGCAAAGGCCGTCACCACGATAGCGCCGCGGAGCGCGTGGCGTCTTTCGGCGAGAGCGGTCACAAAGGGCAGAACGGTGAAGCGCGTCACCGGCGGGATTGCCGTGATGATTCCGATCCAGAAAGCGTCGATCCCAACCGCCTTCAGCCAAACCGTGAAAAACGGCAGATGGGTACCCACCATGCCGAACATCGTGCCATAAAATAGTGCCAGCCGCGTCGCGAATCGCCTGGGCGTGTCGTGCGATGCGATGGGGATTGTTGATTCGGGCGGCATCAATTCAATTGCGATTCGCTTGATATCATGATGATCGTTATCGTAACGCGCGATGATTTGCGCGATGAGTTTCTGATGGCTGACGACGCATTTGCCCTATCGCCGATTTCCGCTCGCGCCACGCAGCCGAGCGAGCAGGACTATGACGCGATTCGCGAAGCGTTCATGGAGACCGCGCGCGGCCGCTGGTTTCTCGGCGAGTATGCCAAGCGCAACCGCAATGCGGACACCCGCATGGTGCTGGATGCGGTGGCGCGGGTCGAAGAAAACCTTGCCGCCCAGCGGCAGGCCGCCCCCGACAACGGGCTCGCGGAGGCCTTGGTCGCCATCAGCAGCGCGGTCGACGAGGCCAGGGCCGCCGCGGCAGGCGCTATCGATGGCCTCGCGCTGGAGGAAACCCTTGCGCCGGTCCGCAAGGGCGCCCGGGTTATCCGGGAAATCGCGTGGCGGTGGCGGGAAATCGGCACCGACGGCCGGATCTGCGACCTGATCGATTCCCAGGCCGACGCCATTGAGGCGGGCTGCGGGCAAATCGCATCGATCAATCCCTTGGCCGCATTGACCGCTGCGTTCGATCTGATCGAGAGAGAGATCGCGGCGTTTGGCGACGGCACGGCAGCGTTCCCGCCGGCCGCGGAGGAAGCTGTCTCCTCGTCCTCGTCCCCGCCCTCCCCATCGGATGAAATGCCGGCCTCGGAATTGGAAACGGCGCCGACGGCGACGAGCAACGCCGATAGCCCGATCAGCACCCAGGCCATGCCAGAAACGGTCGGTGCAGCCCATGAGACCGCGGAGGTGGGCGCCGAAGACGCTGATGCCCAAGCTGCCGATGCCCAAGCTGCGGATGCCCATGACGGTTCACTCTAGCCAAGCGCTGATTCTCCTTTCAATCGGTCTGAGTTTAATTCATGTGGATTGCGGCAGTTTTGACCAGGCCAACACTCCTTGTACTCCTGCCGTTTCTTCATCTCCTTCGCCGGCACTGGGCCTGCCGGTAAAGCATGTTTTCATCGTGGTGGAGGAAAATCACGGCTTTTCGGAGGTCATCGGTAACTCCAATATGCCGTACTTGAATAGCCTGGCGACGACTTACGCCCTGGCAAAGGGCTACCATGCCAACACGCATCCTTCTATTGGGAATTACTTTATGCTGACCACTGGGCAGATCATTACAAATGACGATGGTTTTTCCGGCACGGTCACAGAGGACAATGCCGCCCGCCACCTCATACAGGCAGGGAAAACCTGGAAGGAATATTCAGAAAGCCTTCCGTCTGCCGGGTATACCGGCGGGGACAGCGGTGGTTACGTTCAGCACCATAACCCCTTTTCCTATTTTTCCGACGTGCGCGATAGCCCCGCGCAAGCAAACAACCTAGTGCCCTTTTCACAATTCTCGGCCGACCTGGCCAGCCATACTCTCCCCGACTTCTCTTTTATTGTGCCCGACGACAGCCATAATGGCCATAATGGTGATCTGGCGGCGGCGGATAATTGGCTCAAGACTAAGATCGACCCACTTATTGGAGGTTCCGATTTCAATGCGCCCAACGGCGGGCTCCTGATCATCACGTTCGACGAATCAGCGACGGGCGACAAGTTTCAAGGAGGCGGAAGCGTGGCCTGGGTGGCGGTTGGCCCAAATGTAAAAAGGGGTTTTAC
>Ga0137418_10001787_pt1 | contig 19747 bp, 17 predicted proteins | sample CZODoug3_1_2_16f_FD_122242 | JGI IMG/M metagenome (GOLD analysis project Ga0137418, IMG submission 122242) | Vadose zone soil fungal communities from Angelo Coast Range Reserve, California, USA - CZODoug3_1_2_16fungal (Hybrid Assembly) | ecosystem: Environmental > Terrestrial > Soil > Vadose...
GGCACAAGAACAGTTAATCGTCGAGCTCTATTCCAAGTGATTACGACTCTTGATTTGACGGGGTTGGTCCGGCCGCACCTGGTCGAGATGACCAAGCGCGAGGACAACCCGAATTCCGCCGAGTTCCGGCTCCAGCCGCTGGAGCGGGGCTACGGCTATACGCTGGGCAATTCGCTGCGCCGCCTGCTGCTGTCGTCGCTGCGCGGGGCCGCGGTGTGGGCGTTCCGCATCGACGGCGTCGTGCACGAGCATCAGACGATTCCAGGCGTCGTCGAAGACGTGCATCAGATCATCCAGCGCCTCAAGCAGCTGACGCTGGTGCTCGCGCCCGAAGTCGACGAGGCCGTGCTGCGTTTCAAGGTCGAAAAGGCGGGTCCGGTGTACGCCCGCGACCTCGAGGCGCATGGCGCCGTCACGATTCAGAACCCCGAGCAGCTGCTGTTCACCGTGCAGGACGACCGCGACATCGCGGGCGAGCTGTACGTGAACAAGGGCCGCGGCTACGTGGAAGCCGAGCAGCATCCCGTGGATCGCACGCTCGCCGTTGACGTGGTGCGCATCGACTCGATCTACAATCCCGTGCGTCGGGCGAACTTCACCGTGGCGGAAACGCGCGTTGGCCAGCGCACCGACTACGACCGGCTCACGCTGACCGTCGAAACGAACGGCACGATTTCCCCCGAAGACGCCGTCGCATATGCCGCGGCGCTGGCGCAGGAGCACTTCCGCTTCTTCGTGGACTTCGGCAAGGTGCCGATCGTCGCCGGCGAAGCGGGCGGCGCCGGCAATGGCGGTTCCGAGGGCGGGCGGCTGCGCGACGTGCTGAATCGCGCCATCGATGACGCCGGACTGTCGGTGCGGTCGGTGAACTCGCTCAAGAACTCGAATATCCGCACCCTGGGCGATCTGGTCCGCTACAAGGAAGACGATCTGCTCAAGGTCAAGAATGTCGGCGAGAAGGCGCTGGGAGAGATTGCCGAGCTGCTGCGTCGCGAAGGCCTCAACTTCGGGATGCAGCTGGAGGAGACGGCGGGCGGCGACATTCGTGTCGTGGATCCCGGCAGCGCGCCGCTGGCTCAGCTGACGGGGACCGAGGAAGAGTAATGCGCCACCGCGCCAAGGGCCGCCAGCTTTCGCGCACGTCGAGCCACAAGAAGGCGACGCTGAACAACATGGCGACGAGCCTGTTCCAGCACGGCGGCATCAACACGACCGTGGCGAAGGCGAAGGAGCTGCGTCCGTTCGCGGAGCGGCTCATCACCCTCGCGCGGCGCGGCGATTTGCACGCGCGCCGGCAGGTCGAGCGGCGGCTCAAGGACAAGGCCGTCACGACCAAGCTGTTCGGCGAGATCGGTAAACGGTTCGCCGCGCGGCCAGGCGGCTACACGCGGATCGTGAAGCTGGGCCACCGCGTGGGGGATGGCGCCGACGTGGCCCGCATCGAGCTGTTGGCTGAGTGACCGGGCGGCGAGTCGAAATGAGAAAGGGACCCGGAAGGGTCCCTTTTTTCTTGAGCAGCGCGTCCCTAGGACGCCTTGGTGATTCTATTCGATTTGATGCACTGCGTGCAAACGCGGATCCGGCGCACGACGCCGTTCACGACGACGCGGGCGTGCTGGAGGTTGGGATACCAGCGCCGGGGCGTCTTGTTGTTCGCGTGGCTGATGTTGTGTCCCGTGATGGGACGCTTGCCACAAACCTCACACACTCGAGCCATAGTTCGATCCAACGACAATGAGTTCTAAGGACGCCGCAAAGAGGGCTAAACCTAAACACGGTGCCGAGGCTCGACAACCCCGGAAAACCGCCGTTATCACCGGGGTAACCGGTCAGGACGGCTCCTACCTCGCCGAGCTGCTGCTCGACAAGGGCTACGAGGTCATCGGGGTCGTGCGCCGGACGTCGCACGACTCCTATGAGCGGATCGGGCACCTGCTCGACCGGGTCCACGTCGTGGCCGCCGACCTGCTCGACCAGCATTCGCTCACCACGGTCATCCGCGACGCCAAGCCGGACGAGGTCTACAACCTCGCGGCACAGAGCTTCGTCCCGACCTCCTGGAACCAGCCGGTGCTCACCGGCGAGTTCACCGCGCTCGGCGTGACGCGGCTGCTCGAAGCGATCCGGCTGGCGCATCCGCAGGCGAGGGTTTACCAGGCCAGCTCCTCGGAGATGTTCGGCAAGGCGGTGGAAACGCCGCAGCGCGAATCGACGCCGTTCTATCCGCGCTCGCCCTACGGTGTCGCCAAGGCGTACGGCCACTGGATCACGGTGAACTATCGCGAGTCCTACGGGATGTACGCCGTCAGCGGCATCCTGTTCAACCATGAGTCGCCGCGGCGCGGGCTCGAGTTCGTCACGCGCAAAGTCAGCGACGCCGTCGCCCGCATCAAGCTGGGAAAAGCGAGCGAGCTGCGCCTGGGGAACCTCGATTCGGGGCGCGATTGGGGGTTCGCTGGGGACTATGTCGAGGCGATGTGGCGCATGCTGCAGCAGCCACAACCCCAAGACTATGTCGTCGGCACGGGGAAGATGCATACCGTGCGCGACCTGTGTGCCGCCGCCTTCAGCCATGTCGGCCTCGACTGGCAGAAGTTCGTGAAGATCGATTCGCGCTTCGTGCGTCCGGCCGAGGTGGACACGTTGCTCGCGGATGCGAGCCGCGCCCGCAAGGATCTCGGCTGGGCCCCGAAGGTCGGCTTCGAGCAGCTGGTACAGATGATGGTCGACGCCGATCTGGAGCGGCTGGAGTGAGGGTGCTGGTTACCGGCGCCAACGGCTTCGTGGGTCGCAGCGTCGTGCGGCGGCTGCTGGCCGAAGGCGACAGTGTCATCGCCGCCGTGGGTCCGGGCGCCTCAGGCAACCCGGCGGCCGCGCAGCTCACGACGGTCCCGTTGGACCTCGCGAACGACGTCTCCGTGCGCGCCTGCTTTGCGGAGCCCGTCGATGCCGTGATTCACCTCGCCGCGATCGCGCTCAGCCGGGCGGCGGACCGCGATCCGGCGATGGCGTGGTCGATCAACGCCGAGGGAACGGGGAGGCTGACGGCAGCGCTCGCCGCTGCCGCGGCGCGGTGGAAGACGAAACCGCTCTTCCTGCTGGCGTCCACCGCCGATATCTATGCATGGCAGAAACGTCCTATTAAGGAAGAGGACTGTGTTCAGCCATCCACTCCCTATAGCGCGAGCAAGCTCGGCGCGGAGCTCGCGGCCGAGCAGGTCGCGCGCTGTTGTGGGCTGAAGGTCATCATCGCGCGGCCGTTTCCCCACTCCGGCGCGGGGCAGGACGAGAGCTTCTGGATTCCGGCGCGCTGTAGGATCCTGCGCGAGGCGAAGCGCAATGGTTGGGCGGCCGTTCCGGTGGGTGATTTGACCGCCGTACGCGATTACCTGCACGTGGACGACGTCGCCGACGCCTATGCATTGTTGCTTCAGCGCGGGACGCCCGGCGAGGTGTACAACCTCGCCACTGGCCGCGCGGTGACGTTGGATGAAATCCACACCCGGCTCGAACAGCTGCTCGGCGTCACGCCCAAACGCGAAGTGGATTCGAGCCAGGTGCGTAAGGAAGCCCGACCCTACCTGGTCGGCGATGCGGCCAAGCTGCGCGCGGCGACGGGATGGACTCCCCGCCGCTCGCTGGATGATATCCTGAAAGACGTGCTCGATGCCCAAAAGAACTGACCTAAGGCGCATCTTGCTGCTCGGCTCCGGGCCGATCGTGATCGGTCAGGGGGCGGAGTTCGACTATTCAGGCACGCAGGCAATCAAGGCGCTCAAGGAAGAGGGCTATTTCGTCATTCTCGTGAATTCGAATCCCGCGACGATCATGACCGACCCCGAGCTCGCCGACCGCACCTACATCGAGCCGGTCACGCCGGACTGGGTGCGCAAGGTCATCGAGCGCGAGAAACCTGACGCGTTGCTGCCGACGATGGGGGGACAAACGGCGCTCAACGTCGCGATGGCGCTCGCCAACGACGGCACGCTCAAGAAGCACGGCGTCGAGCTGATCGGCGCGAACGCCCGGGCGATCACCATGGCCGAGGACCGCGCCGAGTTCAGCGCCGCAATGCAGCGCATCGGGCTGGCGACGCCGGTGGGCCATACAGTCACGTCCGTCGCCGGAGCGCTCGAGGCCGTCGCCGATGTCGGCTATCCCGCGATCATCCGTCCCTCGTACACGCTCGGAGGGACCGGCGGCGGCGTCGCGTATAACCGCGCCGAGTTCGAGGAGATGGTAGAGCGCGCGCTCGAGTTGTCGCCCGTGCATTCGACGCTGATCGAGCGCAGCGTGCTCGGCTGGAAGGAATTCGAGCTCGAGGTGATGCGCGACCGCCGCGACAACGTCGTCATCGTCTGCTCGATCGAAAACCTCGATCCCATGGGCGTGCACACGGGCGACTCGATCACGGTGGCGCCGGCGATGACGCTGACCGACCGCGAGTACCAGCGCATGCGCGACGCCGCGATCGCCGTCATCCGCGAGATCGGCGTCGAGGCCGGCGGCTGCAACATTCAGTTCGCCGTCAATCCCGCCGACGGCGAGATGCTGGTGATCGAGATGAATCCGCGCGTGTCGCGTTCCTCGGCCCTCGCCTCCAAGGCCACGGGCTTTCCGATCGCGCGCATCGGGACGAAGCTCGCCGTCGGCTACACGCTCGACGAGCTGCCCAACGACATCACCAAGACGACCCCGGCGTCGTTCGAGCCCGTGCTCGATTACGTCGTCGTGAAGGTGCCGCGCTTCGCGTTCGAGAAGTTTCCGCGGGCCGACTTCCGACTGACGACGCAGATGAAGTCGGTGGGCGAAGCGATGGCCATCGGGCGCACGTTCAAGGAAGCCTTCCAGAAAGGCCTGCGCGCGCTCGAGATCGGCCGGCCGGGGTGGGTGACCGGCGCCACGCTGGCGGATGACCGGCTCACGAGCGCGACGCCCGAAGACTTGCGCGTCGCGCTGCGGACCGCGACACCCGAGCGGATTTTCCAGATCAAGCACGCACTGATCGCCGGACTCGGCATCGACGAGATCGCAACGGCTTCAGGCATCGATCCCTGGTTCCTCTATCAGCTGCGTGAGCTGGTCGATGCCGAGCGTGCCTTCGCCGCGCTGGGGAAGGTCACCGCCCCGGAGCTCAAGCGGATGAAGCGGCTGGGATTCTCGGATCGCCAGCTGGCGGCGTTGCGCGAGACGACAGAGACGGCGATGCGTGAACAACGCTGGAAGTTCGGGATTCACCCCGCTTACAAGACGGTGGACACCTGCGCCGGCGAGTTCCCGTCATCGACGCCGTATCTGTATTCGTCCTACGACGACGAGAACGAGTCCGAGCCGTTCGGCGAGCAGGGCATCGTGATCCTCGGCAGCGGGCCGAATCGGATCGGCCAGGGCGTCGAGTTCGATTACTGCTGCGTGCGGGCCGGGCTGGCATTCCGCGAGCTCGGGTTCAAGACGATCATGATCAACTCGAACCCCGAGACTGTCTCGACCGACTTCGACATCTCGGACAAGCTGTATTTCGAGCCGCTGACCTTCGAAGATGTGATCGAGATCGTTCGCTGGGAGCGTCCCAAGGGCGTCGTCGTGCAGTTCGGCGGCCAGACGCCGTTGCAGCTCACCAAGCCGCTCGAAGCGGCCGGAATCCCGATCCTCGGCACCTCGCCCGACGCGATCGACATCGCGGAGGACCGCGAGCGCTTCGAGGCGCTGGCGCGCCGGCTCGGTGTCGCGCAGCCGCCTAACGGGATCGCGCGCTCAGTGGAAGAAGCGGTCGGCGTGGCGCAACGGATCGGCTATCCGGTGCTGGTGCGCCCCTCCTACGTGCTGGGTGGCCGCGCCATGGAGATCGTCTACGACGACGGCTCGCTGCGCGACTACTTCGTCAAGGCGGCGCGCGTCGCGCCGGAACATCCGGTACTGATCGACCGCTTCCTCGAAGACGCGTTCGAAGCGGACGTCGACGCGATTGCGGATGGCACGCGCTGTGTGATCGGCGGGGTGATGCAGCATATCGAGGACGCCGGCGTGCATTCGGGCGATTCGGCCTGCGTGCTCCCCCCGTACCTCATCGGCGACCGCCAGATCGAGGAGATGCGCCGGCACACCCAGGAGTTCGCCCGGGCGCTGGGGGTCATCGGCCTGATCAACGTGCAATACGCGATCAAGAATGGGGTTGTGTACGTGCTCGAGGTGAACCCCCGGGCGTCGCGGACCGTCCCGTTTGTCAGCAAAGCGACCGGGGTCCCCCTCGCAAAGCTCGCCGCAGCGGTAATTGCCGGGGGACCAGGCCGGACACTGGACGATTTGGGCCTTCCCGATGAGCTTCCCGTCGCCGGGGTGGCGGTAAAAGAGGCGGTCTTCCCCTTCACGAAACTGCCCGGTGTGGATACAGTGTTGGGTCCGGAAATGCGCTCGACCGGCGAAGCGATGGGGCTGGCCGATAGTTTCGGGATGGCGTTTGCCAAGGCGCAGATCGCGGCGGAAGGGAGCCTGCCCCTCGAGGGGACGATCTTCGTCACGGTGAACGACCACGACAAGCCGACGGTGCTGCCGATTGCCCGCCGCTTCCACGAGCTGGGGTTCCGCATCCTGGCGACGGAGGGGACCGAGCGCTATCTCCGCGGCCGGGGCGTGCCGGCGGAGCGGGTGCTGAAGGTGCACGAGGGGCGGCCCAACGCGATCGACCTGATCGTCTCGGGCGAAGTCCAGCTCCTGATCAACACGCCGCTGGGGAAGTTCACGCAGGTGGATGACTACGCCATCCGGCGCGCCGCGCTGGTGCATCGGGTGCCGTACACGACGACAATGTCCGCGGCGAGTGCCGCGTGTGATGCGATCATTGCGCTCCGCAGCCGGACCGGGAGCGTCAGGAGCTTACAGGAATGGCACGAAAAAGCGAACGGCGAAAAGGCAGCGACCGCCGGGCAACAGACGGCGGCGGCAAGCGCGTAGCCAAGGCAGCCCCGGCGAAGGCCGCGGCCAAGACCCCGGCCGCTCCACCGCCCGCGCCCAAAATCAAGTTTCGCGGCAAGCTGCTCGAAAATGAGCCGCTGGCGCGCTATACCACCTGGCGCATCGGGGGACCGGCGCGATACCTCGCCCTGCCCGCCGACAGCGAGGACGTGGTGCGCGCGCTGGAGCTGGCGCAGGATCGCGGCCTGCCCTGGGTGGTGCTCGGGCTGGGCTCGAACGTGCTCGTCAAGGACGGCGGGTTCCCCGGCGTCGTGATCCGAATGGGGAAGGGCCTGGACCGCTTCGAAATGAAGGGCGCGACCGCGATCGTCGGCGCGGGCATGCCGACGCCCATTCTCGCGCGCCGCACCGCCGAAGCCGGCTTTGCGGGCGTGGAGCGCTTCGTCGGCATTCCGGGGACGGTGGGCGGCGGGATCTACATGAACGCCGGGTGCCACGGCGCCGAGTTTGCGGAAGTCGTCACGGAAGTCACCATGATGGACGCCCGTGGTAAAGTGAAGCAGCTCTCGCGCAAGCAGATCTCGTTCAAGTATCGCTCGTCGAACCTCGAGGGCATTGTCCTGGAGGCAAAGCTGGTGCTGGGCGAGGAATCACCCGCCAAGCTGAAGGAGCTGCAGGGGAAGCTGTTCCGTTGGCGCAAAGTGGGCACGCCGTTCGACCAGCCCTGCTGCGGCTCGACGTTCATCAACCCGAGCGGAACCAAGACCGCCGGCATGCTGATCGATGAGGTTGGTCTCAAGGGCTATACGGTCGGTGGCGCTCAGGTCTCCACGCTCCACGCCAACTACATCATCAACAAGGGGACCGCGACGGCCGCCGACGTGCTCAAGGTGATCGAACACATCCGCAAGACCGTCGCGAAGAAGACGGGCGTTACTCTGGAGCTCGAGTGCAAGATCATCGGGGTGTAAACTTTTTCGCGCACGAGTCCAGTTACATCGATGACGGGGCGGTGATCGGGAACGGCACCAAGATCTGGCACTTCTCCCACGTGATGCCGGGTGCCGTGATCGGCGAGCGGTGCAACCTCGGCCAGAACGTCGTCGTGATGCCGGGCACCAAGATCGGCAACAACGTCAAGATCCAGAATAACGTGTCGATCTATGAGGGCGTCGTTCTGGAAGACGACGTCTTCTGTGGTCCCTCCTGCGTCTTCACCAACGTCATGAATCCGCGCAGCCATGTACCGCGCAAGAACGAGTACCGGCGCACGCTCGTGAAGCGCGGCAGCTCCATTGGCGCGAACGCCACCATCGTGTGCGGCGTCACGCTGGGCGAATATGCCTTCATCGGCGCGGGCGCCGTCGTGACGTCCGACGTGCCGGCCTATGGCCTCATGGTCGGCGTGCCGGCGCGACGCGTCGGCTGGATGTGCCAGTGCGGTGAGCGGCTGCATCCGAGCGCGGGGCGTGCGGCGTGCGGTGTGTGCGGGGCCACCTACGAGGAGTCAGGCGGCATACTCCGTCAAACCATGGCCTCTCGTGCGCCGGCGGGTGCGTCATGAGCGTTCCGATGCTCGATCTGGTCGCCCAATACGCGACGATCAAGCACGAAGTGCTGCCGGCGATGATGAAGGTCATCGAGACGCAGCAGTTCATCATGGGATCGTCAGTGCCGCAGCTTGAGGTCGAGATCGCGCGCCTGTCGCACGCCAAGCACGGCATCGGCTGCGCGAGCGGCACCGACGCGCTGCTGCTGCCGCTCAAGGTCCTGAATCTGAAGCCCGGCGACGAAGTCATCACGACGCCGTTCACGTTTTTCGCGACGGCGGGGACGATTCACAACGCCGGCGGCACGCCGGTCTTCGTGGACATTCAGCCCGGCACCTTCAATATCGATCCCGCGGCCGTAAAGCGGGCGATCACGCCGCGGACCCGCGCGATCATGCCCGTGCATCTCTACGGCCAGATGGCCGACATGCTCGAGCTGATGGCAATCGGGCGGCCCGTGGGGGCGAAGGTTATCGAGGATGCGGCTCAGGCCATAGGTGCCCGTCGCAAGATCGACGGCGAATGGCGCATGGCGGGGGAGTTGGGCTGGGTCACCGGCTACTCATTCTTCCCGAGCAAGAACCTCGGCGCCTGGGGCGACGCCGGCATGATGGTGACCTCCGACGACGCGGCCGCCGACCGCCTCAAGAAGCTGCGGCTGCACGGCGGCGCCAAGCAGTATCATCATGACGAAGTCGGCACCAACTCGCGTCTGGATACGCTACAGGCCGCGGTGCTGCTGGCCAAGCTGCCGCATCTGGCGCAGTGGTCCGCCAAACGGCGCGAGCACGCCGCCTACTACACGCGGGCGTTGGCGGACATTCCACAGGTCAAGCCGCCCGTCGTCGATCCGGCGAACGAGCACATATTCCATCAGTACACGCTCCGCGCCGAGCGCCGCGACGGCCTGCAGGCGCATCTAAAGAAGGAAGGGATCGGCCACGCGGTCTATTATCCGATCCCGCTGCACCGGCAGCCGTGCTTCGCGCACCTCGGCTACAAGGAGGGAAGCCTGCCGCAGGCGGAGCAGGCGTCCCGCGAAGCGGTCTCGCTGCCGATCTACCCGGAGCTCACCCGCACTCAGCTCGACCGGGTGATCGATGCGATCCGCGGATTCTATCAGTGAAGCGGCTCAAAGTCGGCGTAGTCGGCGCCGGCGCCTGGGGGCGGAATCACGTCCGGACGGTCGCGGGGCTGGCGGACGCCGAGTTGGCGGCCGTCTGCGACACCGACGCCAAGGTCCGCGAGAAGGTGTCGCGGCAATACCCGGCCGCGCTGGTGACGGCCGATATCGCGGCGCTGCTCGGGGCGGTGGACGCTGTGATCGTGGCGTCCCCAGCCGCCACCCATGCCGCGGTGGCCCGACAGGCGGTCGAAGCCGGCAAGCCGGTGCTGGTGGAGAAGCCGTTCGCTCTCAGCGTGCGGGATGCCGAGGCGGTGGCGAAGCGGGGGGCCGAGCAGGGCGTGCCCGTGCTCGCGGGGCACCTCCTCGTCTATCACCCCGCGGTCGAGCGGCTGCGTGACATGGTGCAGAAGGGCGAGCTCGGCAAGGTATTCTATCTGTATGGGCTGCGCGTCAACCTCGGGCAGGTTCGGAAGGATGAAAACGCGCTGTGGAGCTTCGGTCCGCATGACGTGTCAGTGGCACTTTACTTGCTTGGTGAGCAGCCCGTACGGGTCGCTGCGCACGGCAAGAGCTATCTGCAGCCCGCGATCGAAGACGTCGTGTTTCTCACGATGGAGTTCGCGAGCGGCGTGCTGGCGCATGTCCAGATGTCATGGCTCGATCCCCACAAGGAACGGAAGCTCACCGTGGTAGGCGCCAAGAAGATGGTGGTCTTTGACGACATGGAGCCGCGCGAAAAGCTGCGGATCTACGACAAGGGCGTCGATCGTCCTCCTGAGTACGGCTCATTCGGCGAAAGCCTGGCGATTCGCGAAGGCGATATCTTCATTCCTCGTATCCCGGCCGTGGAACCGCTCGCGGCCGAGCTGGCGCATTTCGTCCGCGTCGCCCAGGGTAAGGAAGCGCCCCGCGCGAGCGCGGAGGACGGCGTACGCGTCGTCCGCGTGCTGGAAGCGGCGTCGCGCTCGCTGGCGCGGGGCGGCGCCCCGGAGGCTCCATGACTGCGACTGCCGCTGTTCCGACCGTGGGCGACACGCTCCTCGCGAAGGCGAAGGACCGCACGGCCATTTTTGGCGTCGTCGGTCTCGGCTACGTGGGACTGCCGCTCGCCATGGAGATCGTCCGGGCCGGCTACCGCGTGATTGGGTTCGACGTGAACCCGCGCGTCGTCGACACGTTGAATGCGGGGCGCTCGCACATTCAGGACGTTGCGGCGACGACGGTGGCCGACGCGATCCGTGCCGGGAAATTCTCGGCCACCGCCGACCTGTCCCGCCTGCGCGAGCCCGACGTCATCTCCATCAGCGTGCCGACGCCGCTGTCCAAGACCAAAGACCCCGACGTGAGCTACGTGCTCGCGGCGACGGAGTCGGTGAAGCGCGCGCTGCGGAAGGGCCAGCTGGTCGTGCTCGAGTCGACGACCTATCCCGGCACCACGCGCGAGCTCATGCTGCCCGCGCTCGAATCGACCGGGCTCAAGGTCGGTGAGGAATTCTTCCTGGCGTTTTCTCCGGAGCGCGTCGATCCCGGCAACGAGCGGTTCAACACGCGCAACACCCCGAAGGTGATCGGCGGGATTACGCCGGCCTGTCTGAAGGTGGCGATGGCGCTGTACCAGCCCGCGATCGACACGCTGGTGCCGGTCTCGTCGCCGGAGGCGGCCGAGCTGGTGAAGATCCTCGAGAATACGTTCCGCAGCGTGAACATCGGGCTCGTGAACGAGATGGCCATCGTCTGCGACAAGCTGGGTGTCGACGTGTGGGAGGTCATCGAGGCCGCATCGACGAAGCCGTTCGGCTTCATGAAATTCACGCCGGGCCCGGGCGTCGGCGGGCACTGCATTCCGCTGGATCCGCACTACCTCGCCTGGAAGATGCGGACGCTCAACTATAAGACCCGCTTCATCGAGCTGGCCGGCGAGCTCAACGCCGAGATGCCGGTGTTCTGGGTCGCCAAAGTCGTGGACGCGCTCAACGAGCAGGGCAAGGCGGTCCGCGGCAGCCGCGTCCTGCTGCTGGGCGTCGCCTACAAGAAAAACGTCGACGACATTCGTGAGAGCCCGGCGCTGGACGTGATCAAGCTGTTGCACCAGCGCGGCGCCGACGTTTCCTATCACGATCCGCACGTCCCGGTGCTGAAGGACGACGGCATTACGCTCAGCTCCGTGCCGCTCACCGCCGAGACGCTCAAGCAAGCCGACTGCGTCGTCATCGTGACCGATCACACGGCGGTGGATTACAAGCTGGTCGCGCGGCATGCGCGCACGACCGTCGACACGCGGCACGTGCTGCCCAAGGCGGGCTCCCGCGCGTGAAGGTCGCCGTCGTCGGCACGGGATACGTTGGTCTGGTGGTCGGCGCCTGTCTCGCGGAGACGGGGAACGACGTCGTCTGCGCCGACGTCGATGCCGCGAAAATCAAAAGTCTCAAGGGCAACAAGCTCCCGATCTACGAGCCCGGGCTCGAGCCGATCGTCGTGCGGAATCAGCGCGAGGGCCGGCTGACGTTCACGACCGACGTCGGGAGCGCCGTGGAGCGCGCCGAGGTCGTGTTCATCGCCGTGGGCACGCCACCCGACGAGGACGGCTCCGCCGATCTGCAGCACGTCCTCGCGGTCGCCACGACGATCGGCAAGCACATGAATGAGCCGAAAGTCGTCGTCACGAAGAGCACGGTGCCGGTGGGAACGGCGGAGAAGGTGCGCGCGCAGATCGCCCGGGAGACCACGACGCCGTTTCACGTCTGCTCGAACCCCGAGTTTCTGAAGGAAGGCGCGGCGGTCGAGGACTTCATGAAGCCCGACCGCGTGATCGTGGGCGTCGACTCCCCCGATGCGGCCAAAGTGATCGAAGAGCTCTACACCCCCTTCGTCCGTACCGGCAATCCGCTGATCGTGATGGACATCCCGTCGGCCGAGCTGACCAAATACGCCGCCAACGCGATGCTCGCGACGCGGATCTCGTTCATGAATCAGATCGCGGGGTTGTGTGAAGCGGTCGGCGCCGACGTCACGCAGGTACGGCGCGGCATCGGCTCCGACCGCCGCATCGGCCAGGCGTTCCTCTTTCCCGGTCCGGGATACGGCGGCTCGTGCTTTCCGAAGGATGTGAAAGCGCTGATTCGCACCGGCTCGGAGCAGACGCTGCCGCTCGGCATCCTGTCCGCCGTCGAGGTGGCCAATCACCGGCAGAAGCGCGTGCTGTTCGAAAAACTGCACAAGCACCTGGGATCGCTGCGCGGCCGGGTCGTCGCGGTCTGGGGCCTGGCGTTCAAGGCCGAAACCGATGACGTGCGCGAGAGCCCGGCGCTCGTGCTCATCGAGGAGCTGCTCGCGGCCGGCGCGCGGGTACAGACGCATGACCCGGCTGCGATGGAGACGGCGAAGCATCATCTGGGAGATCGCGTCAGCTATGCGAGCCACGGGTTTGACGCGCTCGCCGGCGCCGACGCACTCGCGATCGTCACCGAATGGCTGGAGTACCGCAACCCGGACTTCGCCAGGATGAAGCAGCTTCTCAAGCGGCCCCTGATCGTCGATGGACGCAACTTGTACGACCCGCAAAAACTGGGTCGTTTGGGATTCACCTACGACAGCATCGGCCGCCCGCTCGGATGCGCGTCCTCGTAACGGGGGCGGCGGGTTTCTTAGGATCGCATCTGGTGGACCGGTTCCTCGGTATGGGGCACCGCGTGCTGGCGATGGACAATCAGCTCACCGGCAATCCCGCCAACCTCGCCCACGTCGCCGACGACCCCAATTTTGAGTTCCACCGTCAGGACGTCACGACATTCATCGAAGTCGAGGGCACGCTCGACGGCGTGCTCCATTTCGCCAGCCCGGCGAGCCCGGTCGATTACCTCGAGCTGCCGATTCAGACACTCAAGGTCGGCTCGCTCGGCACGCACCGGGCGCTGGGGCTCGCCATGGCCAAGCAGGCGCGCTTCCTCCTCGCCTCCACTTCAGAGGTTTACGGCGATCCCCTGGTGCATCCGCAGCCCGAGTCGTACTGGGGCAACGTGAATCCGGTAGGGCCGCGAGGCGTGTACGACGAGGCGAAACGGTTCGCCGAGGCCCTGACGATGGCCTACCAGCGCTATCACCGGCTCGATACCCGGATCGCGCGGATCTTCAACACCTACGGACCGCGGATGCGACCGCACGATGGTCGCGTCGTGTCGAACTTCATCGTGCAGGCGCTGCGCGGCGAGCCGCTCACGGTCTACGGCGACGGGTCGCAAACGCGCTCGTTCTGCTATGTGGACGATCTCATCGAGGGGATCCTGCGGCTGTTCGAGCACGGCGATCCCGAGCCCACGAATCTCGGTAACCCGCACGAGTTCACGGTGCGGCAGCTGGCGGAGCGAGTGCTCGCCCTGACGGGTAGCAAGAGCAGGATCGTCGAGCGCCCGCTGCCGGTGGACGACCCACAGGTGCGCCAGCCGGACATTACACGGGCGCGCACGATGCTCGGCTGGGAGCCGGCGGTGGCGCTGGACGAAGGGTTGCGTCGCACGATCGAGTATTTCCAGGATGTGGTGAAGCGCGAAGGAGCAGGGCGGTGAAACAGAAGATTCTCCTGACCGGCGCCGCCGGATTCATCGGATCGCACTTGAGCGAGGCGCTCATCGCGCGCGGTGCCGAGGTGACCGGGGTGGACAACTTCGATGCCTTTTACGCGCGCGAGGTCAAGGAGCGCAACCTGGCCGGGCTGCGCCAACTGCCCGGCTTCCGCTTCGTCGAGGCGGACGTCGCCCGCGATCCGATGCCGCTCGATGGCGTGGCGGCGGTCATCCATCTCGCCGCCAAACCGGGCGTGCGGCCATCGCTGGAAGATCCCGGTGCCTACATGGAGGCGAACGTCACCGCCACCGCCCGGCTGATCGACGCGGCGCGCCGGGTGGGGATTACGCGCATCGTGTTCGGATCGTCGTCGTCCGTGTATGGCAACGCGACGCCGGCGCCGTTTGCCGAGACCGAGCCCGCCGTCTCGCCGATCTCGCCGTACGCCGCTAGCAAGCGCGCGGGAGAGTTGCTGGCCCATGCGTTCGCGCATCTCTACCCGCTCAAGATCATCTGCCTGCGGTTCTTTACCGTGTACGGCCCCCGGCAACGCCCCGATCTGGCGATCCACAAGTTCACCGATTTGATCGCCCGGGGGCGGCCGGTGCGGATGCATGGCGATGGGTCGAGTGAGCGCGACTACACCTATATTACCGACGCCCTGGATGGCATTCTGGCCGGCCTGGAATGGACGGCGCAGGCGGCGCCCGGCGCCGTCGAGACGGTGAATCTGGGTGGCGGGGCGCGGGTGCGGCTGGACCGCTTGATTGCGCTCATCGCCAAGGCCCTGGGGCAGCAACCCACGATCGAGCGCCACCCCGATCAACCGGGGGATGTGCGGCTGACGGACGCCGACCTCGCACACGCCGGTGCGGTGCTGGGCTTCCGGCCGCGCGTCGGTATTGAGGAAGGCATCCGGAAATTCGTCGACTGGTACGAGGAGGTTCATGGACGTCAGTCCCGAGCGTCTAGTCGAGCAGGCTAACGAGCGGTTCCAGCTGCAGGACTATTACGGTGCGATTCACCTCCTCGAGGAGGTCGTCGCGACGGGCCGCGCGTTTGCGGACGCCCATCACCTGCTGGGACTGTCGTACTCCCTCGCCGGGCAGCCGGACAAGGCGCTGGAGCAGCTCGATCGGGCGCTCGCCCTCAATCCCAACTACGTCGAGGCGTTGATTCATCGCGCGCTCGTGCTGAACGAGCTGGGGCGCGAAGCAGAAGCGGACGCCGTGTTGCGTCGCGCCCGCCAGGTCGGCTCGGAGCGCCGCGCCGGATTCCATGGCCACATCGCGGCGAAGCTCGCGAACCAGCACGCGGCGCTCGGCGAGGCGTACCTCGAGGCCGGCGGACTGAACGAGGCGATCGCTCAGTACGAGGCCGCACTGGCACTCGGACCGGCATTCCACGACTTGCGCTACAAGTTGGGCCGGTTGTTGCTCGAGGCGGGGCGGGCGCTCGATGCCCACGAACAGTTCCAGACGATCGTGCGCGAGCGGCCCTCGTTCCTCGACGCCGCGGCGATGCTGGGAATGGCCTGCTATCTCGCCGGCGACGGACTGGCGGCGCGCGCGGTGTGGGAGGAGCTGCGCGCGCGGCGACCGGAAGATCCGCGGGTGGAAGCGTACCTCGCGCTGCTGTCCCGGTCCGACGTTCCCGCGCCCGCGACTGCGGTGGCTGCGGGCGACGGGCACGAGCCGACGCCGCGAAAGAAGAAAAAGAAGTGAGACGGCTGACCCTCCTGCTGCTGTTCCTCCCGCTCGCCTGTACCCGTTCCGCTGCCAACCATGAAGAGCTTGGCGATCGCGCGTACGCGGCGGGTTCGTACGCCGACGCATTGGCGGAATACCAGCTCGGGCGCAGAGCGAACGCCAGCAGCGCCCCGCTGCTGGCCAAAGTCGGCGCCGCCGCCATGCATGCCGAGGATTACGAGCTCGCGGCCGAATCGTATCGCGCGCTGGCGCGCCGCGACCGCTCGCGGGCGGACGAAGCCGCAGACGGCCTCGATCGGGTCGCCCGGGCGGCGCTCGCGGCGAACGACCGCACCGCTCTGGCGAGCGCGCTCACGGGACTGCGCGAGGTTGCGCCGCGGCGGCCCCTGGGCCGCTACGTCGTGCTGGCGGCCCTGGACGCGGTCGACCGCGGCGACACGACTGAGGCGCGAGCGCTGTTGCCGGTTGCGGCGGCGACCGCGGTCGACGCCGCCCGTGCGGACTCGCTACTCTTCGTCTACGGGATGACGCTGGTGCGCGTCAGAGAGTGTAGCACGGCGGTGCGCGTCTTCGAGGGCGTCATCCGGCGGCAACGAGCGGCCGTGGTGGCGGAATCGGCGCGCGAGGGACTTGGCCTCTGCGCGCTGGCCGAGGGGCAAACCGCGCTGGAGCAGGGCCGCCCGGCGGACGCGGAGGGCTGGTTCCGCCGCGCCACGGCGCCGGGCGCATCACCCGACGTGGTGCGGGGAGCGTTCCTCGGTCTGGGGGATGTCCGCTTGGCGCAGGGCGACATCGCCGGAGCCATGGAGAGCTATCAACAGGCACTCGCCGGCGGAACGCCGGGCGACACGATTTCACAACGGGCACAGGAAAAGCTGAACCGATTAGGAAAGGCCGAACCTGAATGAGGATGGGAAGAACGATCGCCACGCTGGTTCTCTGCCTGGCGCTGGGTGGCTTGGCCGCCTGTCATCACGGCCGGCGCTCGGCGGCGGCGCCCGCGGCGCAGCCGGCAGTCGACCTCGAGCGCGCCCTGGGCCTGTTCCGGCGCGGCGATTTCCGCCATGCGCAGGTGCTCCTCCAGCGAACCACGTTTGAATTCGCCCCCGGCGCACCCGAGATGGCGCAGGTACGCTATTACCTCGCCGAGTGCTACTTCCAGGTGGGAGATTACGTCCAGGCGGCGGCGGATTTCCGGAAAGTCGCCGACGAGTTTTCCACGTCGGAATACGCACCGCTCGCATTGCTCCGAGCCGGAGACGCCAACCTGCGGCTGTGGCATCGGCCGGAGCTCGATCCCATGTATGGTGAGACAGCGCTGGCGGTTTACCAGGAGCTCGCCGGCCGCTATCCCGACACCGAAGCCGCGGCGCGCGCCCGGCCCCACGTGAAGCGCCTGGAGAATCAGTTTGCGGAAAAGACGTACAAGACGGGCATGTTCTATCTGCGTCGCAAGGCATTCGACTCCGCGATCATCTACTTTAAGGACGTGATCGCGAACTATCCCAATGCCCAACGCGCGCCCGACGCGTTGCTGCGACTGGTGGACAGTTATCGTGCGATCGGCTACAAGCAGGAAGTGCAGGAGACCTGCGACCACTTGCGTCGGTTCTATCCGAACGCGACGCACCTGGACCGCAGCTGCCCCGCGGCGGCCGACTCGACCGCCACCACGACGCCCTCCACCCCGTCCTGAGCGGCGTGGCCGGGGGAGCGCTGTTCGGGGGCTCGTTCGACCCCGTGCACGTCGCACATTTGATCGTGGCGGAAGCGGCAGCCGATGCGTTGAGCTGCCCCGTGCTCTTCCTGCCGGCGCGCGAGCAGCCCCTGAAGCGCGGGACGCACGCCGCCCATCTGGCGACGCCGGAGCAGCGGGCGGAAATGCTGGATCTGGCGGTCGGCGGGAACGACCGATTCGGGGTGGAGCGGGTCGAGCTGGGGCTGCCGACGCCCTCGTATACCGTCCGGACGTTGCGGGCGTTACGTGAGCGGGAGCCGGGGAACCGGTTCACGTTATTGCTAGGGGCGGATGCCGCCCGCGATCTTGCGGAGTGGTGGGAAGTTGAAGCGCTTCCGGAACTTGCCGACATCGTCGTCTTCGCCCGGCCCGGCGCCAGCGTGGTGCGTCATCCGCTGATCAAGCGGGTTATCCCTGTGCCCTCGATCGATCTCTCGGCCACGCAGGTGCGTGAGCGCGTCAAACAGGGGCGCTCCATTCGATATTTAGTGCCCGACGCGGTGCGCGAATACATCGCCGCCCGCGGGCTTTATCAGTAAGGGTGTAAATGGCCAATCGCTGGTTCACTAGAATCTTTGGAACGCGGTTCGACCGCGAGTTGAAGCGCATCCAGCCGATCGTCGATGCGGTTCACCAGCACGAAGTGCGCCTCAAGGAAATCGGGACCGGCGAGCTGCAGGCGCAGACCGCCAAGTTCCGTGAGGTGATCGCCCAGCGTACGGGCGAGCTGCACGCCGCAGTCGAGCGCCTCAAGCAGGCGAAACACGACTGTCCCGATCCCGTCGAGCGCGCTAATCTGAGCGAACAGCTGCGCAAGGCGGATGAGAGCTTCGTCGCGGAGCTGCAGCGCACGCTCGACGACCTGCTTCCCGAGGCGTTCGCGACGGTGCGTGAGGCGTCGCGCCGCCTGATCGGCAGCGAGGTCATGGTCACCGGCCACGCGATGAAGTGGGATATGGTGCCGTACGACGTGCAGCTCATCGGTGGGATCGTGCTGCATCAGGGGAGGATCGCCGAGATGGCGACCGGCGAAGGCAAGACGCTGGTCGCGACGTTGCCGCTCTACCTCAACGCGCTCGCGGGCCGCGGCGCGCACCTCGTCACCGTCAACAACTACCTCGCCCGCCGCGACTCGCAGTGGATGGGCCATCTGTTCACCTGGCTCGGGCTGACGGTGGGGTGCATCGACGATACGCAGCCCGGCAGCCCGGAGCGTCGCGCGGCCTACTTCTGCGACATCACGTACGGCACGAACAACGAGTTCGGATTCGACTACCTGCGCGACAACATGGTGGGCGCGCTGGAGCAGCGCGTGCAGCGTGGGCACGTCTACGCCATCATCGACGAAGTCGATTCGATTCTGATCGACGAGGCCCGCACGCCACTCATCATCTCCGGCGCGGTGGGCACGGAGTCGGACGAGAAATACGCTCTCTACAACGCCCAGGTCGTGCAGCTGGTCCGCAAGCAGACCGCGATCGCGAACGATCTCGTCGCGCGCGGCGAGCCGCTGCTGGCGAGTGGGGACACCAATTACGAAGGTGCCAAGCTGCTCTACAAGGCGCAGCTCGGCATGCCGAAGAACAAGAAGCTGCTCAAGCTGCTCAACGAGCAGGGCGTGAAGCAGCTCGTACAGCGGGTCGAGCTGGACCGCCTGGCCGACCGCAAGCTGCCCGCGCGCGACCAGAAGATGCGGGACATCGAGGACGACCTGTACTTCGTGATGGACGAGCGCGGCCGCTCGGTGCACCTGACCGACAAGGGCGTCGAGACGATGTCGCCGCAGGATCCGACGCTGTTCATCGTCCCGGACATCTCGCACGCGGTCCATGAGCTGGAGCACGATACGGAGCTCTCACCCGCCGAGAAAATCGAGCGGCGTCGCGTCGTCGAGGCCGAGTACGCCGGGAAGAGCGAGACGCTGCACATCATCCACAAGCTGCTCCAGGCCCACGCACTCTACGAGAAAGACGTGGAGTACGTGGTGCAGGACGGCCAGGTCTTCATCGTGGACGAGTTCACCGGCCGGCTCATGCCCGGGCGACGCTGGTCGGACGGCCTGCACCAGGCGGTGGAAGCGAAGGAAGGCGTGGCGGTGCGCGAGGAGTCGCAGACGCTCGCGACGATCACGATCCAGAACTACTTCCGCATG
>Ga0137418_10001788_pt1 | contig 19729 bp, 17 predicted proteins | sample CZODoug3_1_2_16f_FD_122242 | JGI IMG/M metagenome (GOLD analysis project Ga0137418, IMG submission 122242) | Vadose zone soil fungal communities from Angelo Coast Range Reserve, California, USA - CZODoug3_1_2_16fungal (Hybrid Assembly) | ecosystem: Environmental > Terrestrial > Soil > Vadose...
GAGGGCGGCGACACGCCGCCAAGGAGTAGAAGTCACGGATGCCGGCGTGATTTTGGCGCCATTCACCAACGTCGCGGATCTGGCTGCCACAATCATCCTCGTTGCCAATGCGTCAAAAGACGCGGCCAATCGGTTGATCGACAGCATGAAGCCACGGCCACGTCGAAACTTCCGCTTTGAACTGGAAAAGCTGCTCGAATCCGAATTCGGGCATATGCCGCTTCGGCGGGCATCCGCCGTCATCGGTCTGCGCAAGCCACACAAGTTCGATTATGTGGTTCACGTCAGCAAGCAACGGCAACTCCTTCTTGATGCCGTTATGCCAGAGGCAAGTTCAATCAATGCGGCCCGTCGTGGCCCATCTTGACGTACGGCAGGCGAAATTGCCGAACGTGGTGCAGCGCATCGTCTACGACGACGCGCGCGGGATGCGCGCCTACTCGGAGCCCTTCCTCCTGAGCCTCGCGGAGCTCCAGGAGGCGGGGAAGAAGTTCGAGGTCGGCCATCCGGGGTACTTCGACGCGGAGCTGGCGAAGGGCCGGGCCGACGACGTCGCGATCATCTGCTACACCTCGGGCACCACCGGCACGCCGAAGGGCGCGTTGCTCACGCACCGGAATCTGCTGGTGACCGCGCGCAACGCGGCCGCGGACGACGGGGTCGGCGAGGACGAGGACGTCCTGTCGTATCTGCCCATGGCGTGGGTGGGCGACCACATCTTCTCCTACGCGCAGGCGATCGCGGTCGGGTTCACGACCAATTGCCCGGAGAGCGCGTCGACGGTCCTCCACGATCTCAAGGAGATCGGCCCGACCTACTTCTTCGCGCCGCCGCGCATCTGGGAGAACATCCTCACGAGCGTGATGGTCCGCATCGAGGACTGCGCGTGGCCGAAGCGGCGGCTGGTCCAGCTCTTCCTCGGGCTCGCACAGGAGATCGAGCGTGCGCGGCTCGCCCGCCGGCCCGTCTCCGCCTGGCGCCGGCTCCTCTATCCGCTCGGGCGCCTCCTCGTGTACGGGCCGCTCCGCGACAACCTCGGCATGCGGCGCGTCCGCCGCGCCTACACGGCCGGCGAGGCGATCGGCCCCGAGATCTTCGTCTTCTTCCGCGCCCTCGGCGTCAACGTCAAGCAGATCTACGGCCTGACCGAGGCGAGCGTGTTCCTCACGATCCAGCGGGACGGCGACGTCCGCCTCGGCACCGTGGGCGCGCCGATCCGGGACGTCGAGCTGCGCATCTCGAAGGACGGCGAGGTCCTCTACCGGAGTCCCGGGGTCTTCGGGGGCTACTACAGGAACGACCAGGCGACCCGCGAGACCATCGTCGAGGACGGCTGGGTGCGCTCGGGCGATGCCGGGTTCATGGACGGAGACGGCCACCTCGTGATCATCGACCGCGCCAAGGACGTGACACGCTTGGCCGACGGGACGCTCTTCGCACCGAAGTACCTCGAGAACAAGCTGAAGTTCTCACCGTTCATCAAGGAGGCCGTCTGCATCGGGCAGGCCCGACCGTACGTCACGGCGCTCATCAACATCGACCTCACCGCCGTCGGGAACTGGGCGGAGCGCCGGAACATTGCATACACGAGCTACACCGACCTCGCCCAGAAGCCCGAGGTCTACGAGCTCATCACCCAGGAGGTGACCCGGGTGAACCTGAGCCTCACGGAGGACACGGTGCTGCGTGGCGCCCAGATACGGCGGTTCCTGATCCTCCATAAGGAGCTGGACCCGGACGACGAGGAGATCACCCGGACGCGGAAGGTGCGGCGCGGCTACATCGCCGAGAAGTACGTCGCCCTCATCGAGGCGCTCTACGGCGACCGCGACCACGTCGAGGTCGAGGCGAAGGTGACCTACGAAGACGGACGGACGGGCACGCTCCGCGCCGACGTCCGGATCCGCGAGGTCGCCGTGTGAGCGCGCTGAGCCAGGCCGGCCCACGGCCGCTCCTCGAGGTGCAGGGCGTCAGCGTCCGCTTCGGGGCGCTGCTGGCACTGAACCGCGTGAGCCTTCAGATCGGGCGCGGCGAGATCGTCGCGATCATCGGTCCCAACGGCGCGGGGAAGACGACGCTCCTCAACGTGATCAGCGGCTTCTACCACCCGTACGAGGGACGGATCGCCTTCGAGGGCCGGGAGCGGACGCGGCTCGCCCCGCCCGACGTGGCGGCGCTCGGCATCGCCCGGACCTTCCAGAACGTCGCCCTCTTCAAGGGCATGACCGTGCTCGACAACATCATGACGGGACGCCTCCTCAAGATGAGGGGGAGCTTCCTGCTCGAGGCGGTCTATTGGGGCCCCGCACGGCGTCAGGAGCTGGAGCACCGCGCGTTCGTCGAGCGCATCATCGACTTCCTCGAGATCCAGGCGATCCGCAAGACCCCGGCGGGGCGGCTGCCGTACGGGCTCCAGAAGCGCGTCGAGCTCGCCCGCGCGCTCGCCGCCGAGCCCACGCTCCTCCTCCTCGACGAGCCGATGGCCGGCATGAACGTCGAGGAGAAGGAGGACATGTGCCGCTTCGTCCTGGACGTCAACAGCGAGTTCGACACGACCATCGCGCTCATCGAGCACGACATGGGCGTGGTGATGGACATCTCCGATCGCGTGGCGGTGCTCGACTACGGCCAGAAGATCGCCGACGGACCGCCGGAGCAGGTCCGCAAGGATCAGGGGGTGCTCGACGCCTACCTCGGGGTGAGCCATGAGTGAGATCGTCTACGGCGTCCTCGTGGCGCCGTTCCGGGACATGGCGGGCTCGCCCGGCTTCCTCGCCGAGGTCGTGATCGGCGGCGTCTTCGCCGGCCTCCTCTACTCGCTCGTGGCGCTCGGCTTCGTGCTGATCTTCAAGGCCTCGGGCGTCTTCAACTTCGCCCAGGGTGTGATGGTTCTCTTCGCGGCCCTCACCCTCGTCGGTCTGCTGGAGCGGGGCCTGCCCGTGGTCGTGGCGCTCGCGCTGACGGCGGCCGTCATGGTGGCGCTCGCCTTCGCCATCGAGCGCATCGTCCTGCGCCCGCTCGTCAACCAGGAGCACATCATCCTGTTCATGGCGACGATCGGGCTGAATTTCTTCCTCGAGGGCTTCGGCGAGATGCTCTGGGGGGCGAACGTGAAGAAGCTCGACGTCGGCATCCCCGACCGCTCGTTCATGATGGGCTCGATCCAGGTCAACCAGCTCGAGCTCTTCGCCGCGCTGACGGCGGCCGTCCTGGTCGCGGTGCTCGCCGTCTTCTTCCACGGCACGCGCATCGGACGGGCGCTCCGCGCCGTGGCCGACGACCACGAGGCCGCGCTCTCGATCGGCATCCCGCTGAAGACGATCTGGGTCATCGTCTGGTCGGTCGCGGGCATCGTGGCGATGGTCGCGGGCATCATGTGGGGCGCCAAGAGCGGCGTGCAGTTCAGCCTATCGCTCATCGCGCTCAAGTCGCTGCCCGTCCTGATCCTCGGCGGCTTCACCTCCGTGCCCGGCGCGATCGTCGGCGGGCTCATCGTGGGCGTCGGGGAGAAGCTCGGCGAGGTCTACTGGGGCCCGCTCGTCGGCGGCGCGATCGAGAACTGGTTCGCCTACGTCGTGGCCCTCGCGTTCTTGCTGTTCCGGCCGCAGGGGCTCTTCGGGGAGAAAATCATTGAACGGGTCTGATCGCCGAAGCGCATGATCTACCGCGAAGCCGGCCAGTTCAAGACGACCTACGCGAGCGACCAGGCGGTCTTTCCGATCGCTCAGGACCGGGTCGTGGTCGGCCTGGCGGTCGTCGCCGCGTTCGTGGCGCCGCCGCTGCTCGCCGACGAGTACTGGCTCCAGGCGGTGCTGATCCCGCTCCTCGTCTACGCGCTCGCGGCGCTCGGCCTGAACCTCCTGACCGGCTACGCCGGGCAGCTCTCGCTGGGCACCGGCGGCTTCATGGCGGTCGGCGCGTACGCCGCGTTCAAGCTGACCACGGCGTTCCCGCAGCTGAACATCATCCTCGTCTTCCTGCTCTCGGGCGTCGTCGCCGCGGCGGTCGGCCTCGTGTTCGGCGTCCCGAGCCTCCGGATCAAGGGTTTCTACCTCGCCGTGGCGACGCTGGCCGCCCAGTTCTTCCTCATCTGGCTCTTCAACAAGGTGCCGTGGTTCGTGAATTATGCGGCGTCGGGCACCATCACCGCGCCGCCGCGCAGCGTCTTCGGGGTGATGGTCGCCGGGCCCACGGCGACCTCGCAGGCACGCTACGTGACGGCGCTGGCCCTCGTCGCCGTCGGGGCCATCGTCGCGAAGAACCTCGTGCGCGGCCGCGTGGGCCGCTCGTGGATGGCGATCCGCGACCGCGACATCGCGGCCGAGATCATCGGTGTGCGCCCGCTCCGGACGAAGCTGCTCGCGTTCGGCATCAGCTCGTTCTACTGCGGCGTCGCCGGCGCCGAGCTGGTGTTTCTCTACCTCGGCAGCGCCGAGACGCTGGCCTTCGACATCTCGCTGTCGTTCCTGGTCCTGTTCATGGTGATCATCGGCGGCCTCGGTAGCATCCTCGGCTCGTTCCTCGGTGCGGCGTTCATCGTGCTCGTGCCGATTTTCCTGACCAACGCGCCGCACCTCGTCGGGCTGGTGCTCCCGGTCGCGCTGCAGAAAGAGATGGAGCTGATGGTCTTCGGCGGCCTTATCATCTTCTTCTTGATCGTCGAACCGAACGGGCTGGCGCGGCTCTGGCAGATCACCAAGGAAAAGTTGCGCCTGTGGCCTTTCCCACACTGACACCAAGGAGGACGCCCATGAGATCGCGCACGGTCCTGATCGGAATGCTCGCGGCCGCGCTCGTCGCGGGACCCCTGCTGGCGGCCGCGGCGGCGCAGCCCAAGGAGATGTTCATTCCGCTGCTGGTCTATCGCACGGGCGCGTACGCGCCGAGCGGCATCCCGATCGCCAACGGGTTCGTGGACTACTTCACGCTCCTCAACGAGCGTGACGGCGGCATCAACGGCGTCCGCGTCGTGTGGGAGGAGTGCGAGACGCAGTACGATACCAAGCAGGGCGTCGAGTGCTACGAGCGGTTGAAGTCGAAGAACCCGGTGCTCGTCAACCCGTACAGCACCGGCATCACCTACCAGCTCATCCCCAAGGCCTCCGTGGACAAGGTCGTGGTGTTCTCGATGGGCTACGGCAACACGGCCGCGGCCGACGGACGGTGGTTTCCCTGGGTGTTCAGCTTTCCGACGACCTACTGGAGCCAGGCGTCCGCGGTCATCCGCTACATCGGCCAGCAGGAGGGCGGGCTCGACAAGCTGAAGGGCAAGAAGATCGTCCACGTCTTCCACAACAGCCCCTACGGCAAGGAAGCCAACACGACGCTCGAGACGCTGGCGCGGCAGCTCGGCTTCGAGCTGACGCTCCTCGCGGTCGACCATCCGGGCCAGGAGCAGAAATCCACGTGGCTCCAGGTCCGGAGAATCAATCCCGACTGGGTCTTCATGTCGGGTTGGGGCGTCATGAACCAGGTCGCCGTGAAGGAGGCGGCCGCCATCGGCCTCAAGATGGATCACTTCATCGGCAACTGGTGGTCCGCGAACGACTCCGACGTCGTCCCGGCCGGCGACGGCGCGAAGGGGTACAAGGGCGCGACCTTCCACGCGCCGGGCACCGCCTTCAAGGTGCACCAGGACATCGTCAAGTTCGTCTACGACAAGGGCAAGGGCGGCGGCGGGAAGAAGGAGGACATGGGCACGCCGCTCTACAACCGCGGTGTCGTCAACGCGATGCTCTCCGCCGAAGCGATCCGCACCGCGATGACCAAGTACGGCAACAAGGCGCTCACGGGTGAGCAGGTCCGCTGGGGCTTCGAGAACCTCAACCTCACCGAGCCGCGTCTGGACCAGCTCGGGATGAAGGGCTTCATGCACCCGATCAAGGTCACCTGCGAGGACCACGAGGGGAACGGCCCGATCCTGGTCCAGCAGTGGGACGGCAAGAGGTGGACCCTCGTCTCGGACTGGATCGCGCCCATGCGCGAAGTCGTCCGGCCGAAGATCGAGGCGGCGGCGATCGAGGAGGGCAAGAAGCTCGGGTACACGGAGCGCGACTGCGCGAAGGAGAAGTAGCGGGGTGAGCGCCGCGGGCGAGACCCGGCCGCTGCTGTCGGTCAGCAACATCGAGGTGATCTACGATCACGTGATCCTCGTGTTGAGGGGGGTCTCGCTCCGGGTTCCCGAGGGGGGCATCGTCGCCCTCCTCGGGGCCAACGGCGCCGGCAAGTCCACCACGCTCAAGGCCATCTCGGGGCTCCTCCGCACGGAGCGCGGCGAGGTGACCAAGGGCGGGATCGAGTTCCAGGGCGAGCCCATCCACCGGCGTGACCCCGCCCAGGTGGTCCGGCGCGGCATCGTGCAAGTGATGGAAGGGCGGCACGTCTTCGAGCACCTCACCGTCGAGGAGAATCTGCTGACCGGCGCCTATTCGCGGCGCAACGGCCACGCCACGAAGGCCGACCTCGAGGTCGTCTACCGCTACTTCCCGCGCCTCAAGGAGCGGCGCTCGTCCAAGGCGGGCTACGTCTCGGGCGGCGAGCAGCAGATGGTCGCGATCGGGCGTGCGCTCATGGCGCGCCCGAAGCTCATGCTGCTGGACGAGCCCTCGATGGGCCTCGCGCCGATGCTCGTGAAGGAGATCTTCGACATCGTCGGCCGTCTGAACCGTGAAGAAGGTGTCGCCCTCCTGCTCGCCGAGCAGAACGCGACGATGGCGCTCCAGCTCGCGCAGCACGGCTACGTGATGGAGAGCGGGCGGATCGTGCTGGACGGCGACGCGAAGACAATCAGCGAGAACGAGGACATCAAGGAGTTCTACCTGGGCCTCACGGGCGTCGGGCAGCGGAAGAGCTACCGCGACGTCAAGCACTACCGGCGACGCAAGCGGTGGCTCTCCTGAGCGCGCAGCTCGAGATCCGTGACGTCTCGAAATCCTTCGGCGGCGTCCAGGCCGTGACGAAGGTGAGCCTCGACGTCGAGCAGGGCCAGGTGTTCTCGGTGATCGGCCCGAACGGCGCGGGCAAGACGACGATCCTCAACATGATCAGCGGCTTCTATCACGCGGACACGGGTCGGATCGTGCTCGAGGGGACCGACGTCAGCGCGTTCTCGCCCAGCCGGATCGCCGCGCGCGGAGTCGCCCGCACCTTCCAGAACATCGCGCTGTTCAAGGGCATGACCGTGCTCGACAACCTCATGCTGGGCCGCCACGTCCACATGAAGTCGGGCGTGCTCAAGTCGTTCGTCTACTGGGGGCTCGCGCAGAAAGAGGAGATCGAGCACCGCAAGCGCGTCGAGGACATCATCGATTTTCTCAAGATCCAGGACCTCCGGCGCCGGCCCACCGGCTCGCTCGCCTACGGGCTCCAGAAGCGCGTCGAGCTCGGCCGGGCGCTGGCGCTGGACCCGAAGGTGCTGCTGCTCGACGAGCCGATGGGCGGGTGCAACCACGAGGAGAAGGAGGACATGGCGCGCTTCATCCTCGACGTCAACGAGGAGTGGGGCACGACCATCATCCTCATCGAGCACGACATGGGTGTCGTCATGGACATCTCCGACCGCATCGCGGTCCTCGACATGGGCTCGAAGATCGCCGAGGGCGCGCCGGAGGACGTGCGCACGAACCCGCGCGTGATCAAGGCGTACCTCGGCGAAACGAAGGACGACGCGGGCAGACTTGAGGGCGGTGCGAGATGAGGCCGTTCGACGGCCGCGAGGGCGTGACATGGCTCCGGCGAAGCTGACGACGCTTCCGCGCTTCTTGCTGCGCAACGCCCGCGACCTCGCCGCGCGCCCCGCGCTCCGCGAGAAGGACCGCGGCATCTGGCAGACGTGGACGTGGGCGCAGTCCTGCGACGAGGTACGGGACTTCGCGCTCGGGATGGCGGCGCTCGGCCTTCGGCGCGGCGAGAGGCTCTCCGTCATCGGCGACAACCGCCCGCGCCTCTACTGGGCGCAGCTCGCCGCACAGGCCATCGGCGGCGTCTCGGTACCGGTCTATCAGGACTCGATCGCGAAGGAGCTCGCGTACGTCTGGAATCACGCCTAGGTCGCCGTGATCGTCGCGGAGGACCAGGAACAGGTCGACAAGGTGGCCTCCCTCCGCGCCGAGCTGCCGGCCCTCCGCCTCGTCGTCTACGACGACCGGCGCGGCATGCACCACTACCGCCATGACTGGCTCAGGTCCTTCAAGGAGATCCAGGAGCTCGGGCGCACATTCGGCCAGGAACGGCCCGGCCACTTCGAGGCCGAGGTCGAGAAGGGCGCGCCGGAGGAGCTCGCCTTCATCCTCTACACCTCGGGGACCACCGGGAGCCCGAAGGGGGTGATGCTCACCCACGCGAACGCGATCGCGACCGCCGAGATGGCCGCCGAGGCCGAGGACTTCCGCGTCGACGACGACTATCTCGCCTACCTGCCGATGGCCTGGGTGGGCGACGCGTTCTACACGCTGATCATGAGCCTCTACGCGGGCTTTGCGTGCAACTGCCCGGAGAGCCCCGAGACGGTCCAGCGGGATCTGCGGGAGCTCGGGCCGACGCTGATTCTGGCGCCGCCGCGCATCTGGGAGAACATGCTCACGTCGGTGCAGGTGAAGGCGGCCGACGCCCCGTGGCTCAAGCGTTCGCTCTTCGAGCGCTTCCGCGCGGCGGCCGAGCGCGCCGAGATCCTCCGCGGGGACGGCAAGGCCGTGCCCCTGTGGCTGCGCCTGCAAGTCGCGCTCGGCGAGTTTTTCGTCTACGGACCCGTGCGGGACCAGCTCGGGCTGCGTCGTGCGCGCTGGGCGCTGACGGGCGGCGCGCCGCTCGGCCCCGACACGTTCCGCTTCTTCCGCTCGATCGGCGTCAACCTCAAACAGATCTACGGCTCCACCGAGACGACCGGCCTGGTCTCGCTCCAGCCGAGCACCGAGGCGAATCCCACGACGGCGGGCCGCCCGTGTCCGGGCATCGACGTCAGGATCGCCGATCGCGGCGAGGTGCTCGTCAGGAGCGCCGGCATCTTCAAGGGCTACCTCAAGAACGAGGAGGCGACCCGGGAAGTCATCGACGGGGAGGGCTGGTTCCACACGGGCGACGCCGGGTTCATCGATCCGCGCGGGCACCTCGTCATCATCGACCGCGCCAAAGACGTGGGCGCGCTCGAGGACGGCACGCCGTTCGCGCCGCAGTTCATCGAGAACAAGCTGAAGTTCAGCCCGTTCGTTCGCGAGGCGGTGGCCTTCGGCGGGGCCCGTCCCTTCGTCGCGGCCATGGTCGCGATTGACCCGAGCACGGTCGGCAACTGGGCGGAGCGGCGCGGCATCCCGTATACGAGCTACATGGACCTCTCGCAGAAGGCGGAAGTGCGCGAGCTGATCCGTGAGGAGGTCCGGAAGTGCAACGCGACGCTCCCGGACGCCACGAAGGTCCGTCGCGTCCTCTTGCTCACGAAGGACCTCGACGCCGACGACGCCGAGATCACGCGGACGCGCAAGGTGCGCCGGCGCCACGTCGCGGAGAAGTACGCGCCGGTCATCGACGCCTTGTACTCGGGCCGGGACCAGGTCGAGCTCACGACGGCGATCACCTACGAGGACGGGCGTCAGGCGGCCATCCAGTCGCGCGTGCGGATCGAGGACGTCGATTCGGGGGTCCCGACGCATGGCTGAGGATCTCGGGTTCTTCGCGCTCCTGATGTCGAACGGCATCCTGATCGGGCTGATGTACTCGCTGATCGCGCTCGGCTTCGTCCTCGTCTACAAGGCGACCGACGCGATCAATTTCGCCCAGGGCGAGTTCGTGATGATCGCGGGCTTCGTCGTCGTCGCGTCGCTCCTCGCCTACAAGGCGCCACTCTGGCTCGCGATCGTGGTCGGGCTCGGGGCCATGATCGGGTTCGGATTCGGGCTCGAGCGCGTGATGTTGCGCAGGCTCATCGGCCGGCCGATCATCGCGGTCGTCATGGCGACGATCGGCCTCGCGGCGGTCCTGCGCGGTATCGGGCCGCTCACGTGGGGCGCGGATACCAAGAACCTCGCCCTGCCGATCAGCGATGAGCCGTTCGTGCTGGGGCCGCTCTTCGTGCCGCCCATCCAGATCCTCGGCGCGGCTGTGAGCCTCGCCTTCCTGGCCGCCTTCGGGTGGTTCTTCCTGAAATCGCGCAAGGGGATCGCGATGCGCGCGGTCGCCGACAGCCAGCAGGTGGCGATGGCGATGGGCATCAACGTCGAGCGCTACTTCGCGCTCGCCTGGGCGATGACAGGCGTCGTCTCGGCCCTCGGCGGTGTCGTCTGGGGGAGCCTCCTCGGCGTTGACGTCCATCTGTCGCTTGTCGGCTTCAAGGTGTTCCCGGTGGTCATCCTGGGCGGCCTCGACTCGGTTCCCGGGGCGATCCTCGGCGGCCTGATCGTCGGCATCGTGGAGAACGTGGCGGCGGGCTACATCGATCCCTACGTCGGCGGCGGCACGAAGGACTTCGCCCCCTACGTGCTGATGATCGTCGCGCTCATGATCCGGCCGTACGGCATCTTCGGCAAGCGCATCATCGAGCGCGTATGAGGCGCGGATGATTCATCGCGAGTGCGGCGTGCTCAAGACGAGCTACGGGGCCGACATGGCCCTGTATCCGCTGCCGATCGCGCGGTGGACCGTGGGCGCCATCGGGGTGCTCATGTTCGCGGTGGTGCCGTTCACGCTCCACGAGTACTACCTGTCCATCGTCAACCTCGTCTCGATCGCCGTCATCGGTGCCCTCGGCCTCAACATCCTGGTCGGCTACACCGGCCAGATCTCGGTGGGCCACGGCGCGTTCATGTCGGTGGGCGCCTACACGGCGGCCAACTTCGCGGTGCGGCTCGGCTGGCCCTTCTGGGCCGCCTTGCCCATGGGGGGCCTCATGGCGGCGGCGGTCGGCGCCGTCGTCGGCATCCCGTCGCTCCGGATCAAGGGACTCTACCTCGCGATCGCCACGCTGGCCGGGCAGCTCATCATCGAGTGGACGATCAACCACGTCACGTTCATCAGCGGCGGGGTGCAGGCGTCCATCGAGGTCCCACGCCCCGCGCTGTTTGGGATCAGCATCGCGTCGCAGCGGCAAATGTACTTCTTCCTGCTCGCCTTCGTCGTTCTGGCCGTCGTCGGTACCATGAACCTCATGCGGAGCCGCGTGGGCCGGGCCTTCATCGCGATCCGCGACCACGACATCGCCGCCGAGATCATCGGGATCAACATCTTCCGCTACAAGCTGCTCGCGTTCGCGATCTCGTCCTTCTACGCGGGCGTGACCGGCGTCCTCTATACCTACTACCTCGGCGTCGCGAACTACGAGCAGTTCCAGATCAACGTGTCGATCGACTACCTCGCGATGATCATCATCGGTGGGCTCGGCTCGGTACTGGGCTCGATCTTCGGCGCGGTTTTCGTGACGCTGCTCCCGATCGCCATCCGCTACGCGATGGAGGCGTTCGGGGGCCTGCTGTTCTCCGAGGCGTCGGTGCGGAACATCATCCCGAATCTCCGGCTCATCCTCTTCGGCGGGCTCATCATCATGTTCCTCGTGGTCGAGCCCGAGGGGCTGAACCGGCTGTGGCGCAACATTCGAAACTACTTCCGTGTCTGGCCGTTCGCGTACTGAGCGTGCGTGCCTGACGAAAGGAGAGCCATCATGAGAGGGATCCTGGCGGTCTTGACGGGGCTGGCGCTTGTCGTGGGCGCCGCGGCGCCCGTCGCGGCGCAGAAGGAGATCGTCGTCGGCCTGCAGTGCGACCGGACGGGTGCCACGCAGACGGTCGGCGTCAACCTCTGCCCCGGTTACCACGACTACATCAAGCTCGTGAACGCGAAGGGTGGCGTCGGCGGCTACAAGATCAGGGCCGTCGAGATAGACCACGAGTACAAGGTGCCGCAGGGCATGGAGGCGTACGAGCGGCACAAGAAGGAAGGCGCCGTGCTGATCGGCGTCTACGGCACGCCGCACATCTACGCGATGGCCCAGAAGCTCACCGAGGACCGCATCCCGGCGACCTCGCCCGGATTCGGCTCCGCCGCCGCCGCCGACGGCCAGCGCTACCCGTACATCTTCCCGATCGCGGCGACGTACTGGTCGCAGGGCGCCGCTGCGGTGGAATTCGTGAAGAAGCAGCTCGGCGGGCTCAAGGGCAAGAAGCTCGCGTACCTTTTCTTCGACAACCCGGCCGGCCGCGAACCCATCGCCGTGCTCGAGGACCTGTCGGCGAAGGAGGGCTTCCAGCTCAAGACCTTCGCCGTGCCGCCGCCCGGCGTCGAGATGGGCGCCCAGGCGCTGGACATCGCGCAGCGCTACCGTGCGGACTTCGTGATCGCGCACCTCTTCGGCCGCTCGCCATCGGTGTCCATCAAAGAGCTGAAGCGGGTCGGCTACCCGCTCCGCAAGGTGGTGTCGTTCGTGTGGGGCTCGGCCGAGGCCGACATCGAGGCCGCCGGCGGCTGGGCCGTCGCCGAGGGCTACTATGCCATGCAGTATGCCGGCGTGGGCACGGACTTTCCAGTGCTGAACGAGATCCGTGCCATGTACAAACAGGAGGGCAAGGAAGCCCCGAAAGAGATGATGTCCACGGTGTACTACAACCGCGGCGTCTTGTGGGCGGCCATCCACGTGGAGGCGATCCGCAACGCCCTCAAGGCCAAGCCCGACGTTAAGATCACAGGCGAGGATGTGAAGAACGGGTTCGAGAAGATCTCGGGCTTCACGCTGGGCGGACTCGTGCCGCCGCTCAAGATCACGTCGCTCGATCACGAGGGCGGCGGGCTGGTGCAGATCTACCAGGTCAAGGGCGGCAAGTTCGAGAAGGTGACGGACTGGTTCAGCGCGTATGGCGACGTGGTCCAGAAGCACATTCACGAAGCCGCGAAGAAGTAGCCATAGGCGCGAGCACCGACGGGCATGCTGAGCCTCAACAACATCGAGGTCATCTACGACGGCGTCATCCTCGTCCTCAAGGGCGTGTCGCTCAGCGTCCGCGAGGGCGGCATCACGACCCTGCTCGGCGCCAATGGGGCCGGTAAGACGACGACGCTCAAGGCGATCTCCGGGCTCCTGCGCTCGGAGCGCGGTGAGGTCACGAAGGGCTCCGTCGAGTTCGGCGCCGAGCGGATCGACCGGCGGCCGCCGCACGAGATCGTCAAGCGCGGCATCGTCCAGGTGTTCGAAGGGCGCCGCGTGTTCGAGCACCTCACGACCGAGGAGAACCTGATCGCCGGCGCCCACATCCTGGCGGACCGCCGGCGGATGGCGGAGGGGATCGAGCGCGTCTACGAGTACTTCCCCCGGCTCAAGGAGCGTCGCGCGGTGCAGGCCGGCTACCTCTCGGGGGGCGAGCAGCAGATGCTCGTCATCGGCCGCGCGCTGATGGCGAGCCCGCACGTCATGCTCCTCGACGAGCCCTCGCTCGGTCTGGCGCCGATGCTCGTGGAGGAGATTTTCGGGATCGTCCAGCAGCTCAACCGCCAGGAGAACCTGACCGTGCTGCTGGTCGAGCAGAACGCCACGCTCGCGCTCACCATCGCCGAGCACGGCTACGTGATGGAGAACGGGCGCATCGTGCTCGAGGGCAGCGCGAGTGCGCTCCGCGAGAACGCGGACATCAAGGAGTTCTACCTGGGCCTGACCGAGCTCGGCGCTCGCAAGTCGTACCGGGACGTCAAGCACTACAAACGACGCAAACGGTGGTTGTCATAGGGGGATCGCCATGAGACGACTCCTTGCCGTTGTCCTACTGACCCTGGGGCTCGGCGCCTGCGCCACGATGGGGGAACAGGAGCGGCCGCTCTATCAGAGGCTCGGCGGGCGCGAAGGCATCGCGCTCGTCGTGGGCGACTTCGTCGCGAACATGGCCGGCGACGCCCGGGTCAACGCGCGCTTCAAAGACATGAAGGCGCCGGAGATCGAGAAGCTGAAGTCGCACCTCGCCGACCAGATCTGCGATGCGTCAGGTGGGCCCTGCGCCTACCTGGGGCGCGACATGAAGACCGCCCACACGGGCATGGGCGTCTCAGAGACGGAGTGGAACGCGACCGTCGAGAACCTCGTCAAGGCGCTCGACAAGCGCAACGTCCCGGTCAAGGAGAAGAGCGAGCTGCTCGGGCTCCTCGGGCCGATGAAGGGCGACATCGTCGGGCAATGATGGGTGTGCACGGCTTCACGGTCTACGACATGATCGCCCGCGGCGCGTCCGTGTACGGCGATGCGCCGGCCGTCATTGAAGGCGAGCGGCAGGTCTCCTTCCGGGAGTTCCGGCGCCGGGTGGATGCGCTGGCCGCCGGGCTCCTGGCCCTGGGCATCGGCAAGGGCGACCGCATCTGCGTGCTGGCCCAGAACGATCCCGCCTACCTCGAGCTCTACGGCGCCTGCGCTCGGCAGGGCGTCATCGCCTACCCGATCAACTGGCGGCTGACCGCGCCGGAAGTCGAGCGCGTGGTGGATCGCGCCGCGCCCAAGCTGATGGTGGCCGACGCCTCCACGCTCCCCGTCGTGGCCGGCTGGCCGGAGGGCAAGCGCTCGGTCGCCCACTGGTATCAGTTCGGCGAGCCCGTGGGCCCGGGCTTCAAGCCCTTCGCCGCGCTGTACCGGAACGCCGACGAGCCTCCGGCCGTCGAGGTGTCGCCCGACGAGCCGTTCGCCGTGATCTCCACCGCGGCGGTGGACGTCGTTCCGCGCGGCGCGGTCCTCACGCACGCGAACGTGGTCACAGCCAACCTGACGGCCATGGCGTGCATCGGCTACAACGCGGCCGATCGCTACCTCCTGGCGCTGCCGCTGTTTCACATCACGGCGCTGGGCGGCGCCATGGCCCACATGCACGCCGGTGGCGCCGTCGTCGTGGTGTCACGCTTCGACGCGGAGGAGGCGGTGCGGCTGATCGACCGCCACCGAGTCACCCACGTCTCTGACTTTCCCCCCGTGCTGACCAGTCTGCTTGATACGGCGAAGAAGCTGGGCAGCCGGCTGTCCAGCCTGAAGCACGTCTCCGGCCTCGATTCGCCCCAGACCATCCAGCGCCTGCACGCCGAGACCGGGGCGCAGTTCTGGACCGGCTTCGGCCAGTCGGAGACGAGCGGGTTCGTCACCCTGCAGCGCTTCGTGGACAAGCCCGGCGCGGCCGGCAAGCCCGTCTCCCCGTGTCAGGTGAAGTTGGTGGATGACTACGACCGCGAGATGCCCGTGGGCACGCCGGGGGAGATCGTCGTGCGCGGCCCGCTCGTGTTTCAGGGCTACTTCGGCCAACCGGACGTGACGGCTTACACCCTCCGCAACGGCTGGCACCACACCGGGGACGTGGGGCGGTTCGATGCCGACGGCTACCTCTACTACGTCAAGCGTAAGCCGGAGAAGGAGCTGATCAAGCCCGGCGGCGAGAACGTGTACCCGGCGGAGGTGGAGACGGTCATCGTGCAGCTGGACGGTGTGAGCGGGGCGTGCGTGTACGGGATCCCGGACGCCAAGTGGGGCGAGGCCATCAAGGCCGTGGTCGAGCTGCGGGGGCCCGGCCGCTACACCGCCCAGCAGGTGAGCGACTTCGTGGCCTCCAAGATCGCCCGCTTCAAGAAACCCCAGGTGGTGGTGTTCGCCGACGCCCTCCCGCGGACCGCGGAAGGCGCGGTGGACCGGGAGGCCGTCAAGGCCAAGTGGGGTCTAGCCCCGTGAAGATCTTCGACGAGCAGCACGGGATGTTCCGGCAGACGGTGCGGAGCTTCGTCGAGAAGGAAGTGATGCCCCACGTCGAGGAGTGGGAGGCCGCCGGACGCATCCCGAAGTCGATCTGGCCGCGCATGGGCGCGCTCGGTCTCCTCGGCGTCGAGTACGACGAGAAGTACGGCGGCGGCGGCGCCGACCTCCTGACGACGGCGGTCCTCCACGAGGAGTGCGCGCGCGCGCGCTCGGGCTCCTTCGCGATGGCCGTGGGCGTCCACACGGACATGGCGTCGCCCCACCTCTACTGGACCGGCAGCGAGCCGCTCAAGGCGAAATACCTGCCCGCGATCTGCCGCGGCGAGAAGCTCTGCGCGATCGCGGTGACCGAGCCCGGCGGCGGGAGCGACGTCGCCGCCATCCGGACACGAGCCGTCCGCGACGGCGACCACTACGTCCTCAACGGCTCGAAGATGTTCATCACCAACGGCGCGCTGGCCGACCTCTACTTCGTCGCCGCCAGGGTCGAGCGGGGCGAGGAGCGGCGCCGGCACCAGGGCATCTCGATGCTCCTCGTGGAGCGCGAGACGCCCGGCTTCGCCGTGAGCCGCACGCTCGACAAGATGGGGATGCGCGCCTCGGACACCGCCGAGCTCGCCTTCCAGGACATGCGGGTGCCGGCCGAGAACCTGCTCGGCCGCGAGGGCGTCGGCTTCTACGAGGTCATGCGCGTCTTCCAGCGCGAGCGCCTGGTGACGGGCCTCCACGCGGTCTCCATGTCGGCGCGCGCCCTCGAGGACACGCTGGCGTACGTGCGCGAGCGCCAGGCCTTCGGCGGCCCGCTGTCCGACAAGCAGGTCGTGCGCCACAAGCTCGCCGACCTGGCGACGCTCATCGAGGCGGGACGCTGGCTCACCTACGCGGTGCTGCGGAAGTACCAGGCCGGGGAAGAGGCGGTGAGCGAGATTTCGATGGTCAAGCTCTTCACCGCCGAGATGGTCCAGAAGGTCGCCTACGAGTGCGTCCAGCTCCACGGCGGCTACGGCTACATGCGCGAGTACGCGATCGAGCGCTTCGCTCGCGACGCGCGGCTTCTCTCGATCGGCGGGGGCACGAGCGAGATCATGAAGGAGATCATCGCCAAGGCGCTGCTCACATGAGGCTCGCCGGGCGCGTGGCGGTCGTGACAGGCGCGGCCAGCGGGATCGGGCGGGCGATCGCGGTGGCGCTGGCGCGGGAGGGCGCGAGGGTCGCGATCGCCGACGTGAACGAGGCGGGCGGCGCCGAGGCCGCGCGCGCGATCGAGAAGGACGGCGGCGCGGCGCGGGCCTTCCGGGTGGACGTCACCGACGCGGCGGCGGTCGACGCGATGGTCGCGCAGGTGGTGTCGTACTGGGGCGGAGTCCAGGTCCTCGTGAACAACGCGGGCTGGGACAGGCCGATGCCGTTCGTCGAGACCACGCCGGAGTTCTGGGACAGGGTCCTCGCGCTCAACCTCCGCGGCGCCATCGCCTGCACCCACGCCGTCCTCCCGCACATGATCCGGCAGACGCACGGCAGGATCGTCTCCATCGCCTCCGACGCCGGCCGCGTCGGCTCGACCGGCGAGGCGGTCTACTCGGCGGCGAAGGGCGGGATCATCGCCTTCACCAAGACGATCGCGCGCGAGGTCGCGCGCCACCAGATCAACGTGAACTGTGTCTGCCCCGGCCCCTCGGACACGCCGCTGTTCCAGAACGAGTTCGCCAGCGTGAGCCCCAAGCTGGCGGCGAGCCTCACCCGCGTGATCCCGTGGGGCCGCCTCGGGACGCCCGAGGACGTGGCGCCTGCGGTCGTGTTCCTCGCCTCCGACGATGCGGGGTTCATCACGGGTCAGACCCTCTCCGTGTCCGGCGGCCTGACGATGAGTTAGGGGGCGGCCGTCACCGCCCCGGACTTCGTCGTGATCGGCCACGTCACGCTCGACCGCGTGGATGACGCGACGCGCCCCGGCGGCGGCGCCCTGTACGCGGCGATCACCGCCCATCGGCTCGGCCTCTCCGTCGGCCTCCTCACGAGCCACGCCGCCGACTTCCCCCTGGACGCGATCCCGTCGCAGGTCGAGGTCGTCACGGTCGACGCGCGCGAGACGACGCGCTTCGAGCACCGCTACGAGGGGGCCGGCCGTGTCTCGCACGTCCGCGGCCGCGCGTCGCCACTCGGCGCGGGACACGTCCCCGACGACTGGCTGGACGCGCCGCTGGTCCTCCTGGCCCCGGTGCTGGACGAGGTGGACCCGCTGCTCGCCGTCGAGTTCGCCGAGGGCGCGGTCGGCGCCGCCGGGCAGGGGTGGCTCCGCGCCGTGGGCCGCGACGGACTCGTCGCGCCGCGCACCTGGGAGTCGCCGCGGCCTCTGCTGAACAGGATCCAGACGCTCTTTCTGTCGCGCGAGGACGTGCGCGGTCAGGAGGCGTCGGTCGTCGAGTGGCTCCAGTACGTGCCGATCGGCGCCCTCACCGCCGACCGCGACGGCGCGCTCCTCTTCGTCAACGGTGACCGCTACGAGGTGCGGGCGCGGCCGGCGAAGGAGGTGGATCCCACGGGCGCCGGCGACGTCTTCGCCACGACCTTCCTCGTCGAGTACGACCGGTCCGGCGACCCCTGGCACGCTGGCGCCGCGGCGGCGTGCGCCGGCTCGCTGACCGTCGAGGGCGACGGGTGGTCGATGGTGCCCGAGCGTGCGGCGCTCGATGCGGCGATCGCGGAGTACCGCCGCGCCGACTGACGCCGGGTTGACACGTCTTCACCGCGGGGACTAAGCTCAGGAGGGCTCAATGAAAATCTTCCTCGACACCGCGAACGTGGCCGAGATCAAGGAAGGCGTGGCGCTCGGGGTGGTGGACGGCGTCACCACCAATCCATCCCTGATCGCCAAGGAGAAGCGCCCCTTCCGACCGCTCGTCGAGGAGATCTGCTCCGTCGTGCCCGGCGACGTGAGCCTCGAGGTGGTCGCGACCGACTTCGAGGGCATGGTGAAGGAGGGCGCCGAGCTCCGCCAGATCGCGGACAACGTCGTCGTCAAGTGCCCGCTCACGAAGGACGGGCTCAAGGCGGTGAAGTACCTCACCGGCAAGGGAATCCGCGTCAACCAGACGCTCTGCTTTTCAGCGACCCAGGCGCTCTTGTCCGCGAAGGCCGGCGCCTTCTACATCAGCCCCTTCCTCGGCCGGCTCGACGACATCGCCCACGTCGGCATGGACCTGATCCGCGATATCTGTGAGATCTACCGGGTGCAGGGATTCAGGACCCAGGTGCTCGCGGCGTCGATCCGTAACCCGCTCCACGTCATCGACGCGGCCAAGGCCGGCGCTCACGTCGTGACGCTGCCGTTCGCGGTGCTCGAGCAGCTCATGAAGCACCCGCTGACGGACATCGGGCTCAAGAAGTTCCTCGACGACTGGGCGAAGCTCGGCGAGAAGATCTAGCCCGCCGCGGCTAGAGCTTCGAGCGGACGTCGGAGACGAACTTCTCGTAGATCGAGGTGAGGTCCGCGAGGTCGCGGGCGCGCGACTCGAGGATCACGTGGCTCACCCCGAGCGCCGCGAGCGCCTTGATCTCCCTGGCGAGCGCCTCGGGCTCTCGCTTCGCCGGGACGCCCAGGCGCGCGCTGATCGTCAGGGACTTCAGCTCGCGTCCCACCTTGCGGCACGCGGTCTCGAGCTCCGTCACGCCGGCCGTCATCTTCTCGGCGCTCGGGAACGCCGCGTGCCAGCCGTCCCCCAGCTCGGCGACGCGCCGGAGCGCGCGCGCCGTGTGGCCGCCGATCCAGATCGGGATCTTGCCCCTGGCCGGCCGCGGCAGCGAGGCGAACGGCGCGAAGCGCCAGAACTCGCCTCGGTGCTCGACATGCTCGCCAGCCCAGCACGCCCGGATCACCCGGATCGCCTCGTCGCTCCACGCACCGCGCCGCTCGTAGGGCACGCCGAACATCTCGATCTCCTCGCGCATCCAGCCGACGCCGGCGCCGAGGATCACCCGGCCGGGCGCCAGGTGGTCGAGGGTCGCCAGCATCTTGGCGGCGTGGACCGGGTGGCGGTGCGGCAG